>ENA-OREN01002388-OREN01002388.1-marine-metagenome-genome-assembly--contig:-NODE-2388-length-19205-cov-8.335790_pt1 | contig 19205 bp, 15 predicted proteins | sample MGYA00248624_ERZ508555 | MGnify/ENA primary metagenome ERZ508555 (study PRJEB26222, sample SAMN06267773) | marine metagenome | isolation source: Saanich Inlet, British Columbia, Canada | place...
AATGGACTTTCGGACTACCTAGAAGATGCAGATAATAAGGTGTTTTATGTCATCTTTGGCGAATGGCGGAGAGAGAGTCCGCCAATATAGCGTTCAATACCATCCAGTGCAGTCTTAAAGTCCTTTAAAAAACAACGCCTTATAGTTTAATAGCGTCCAACGATATATGGTATAATCTAAGTCGATTGGGGGACTAATTGGGGGACCAGTTTCCTCCCTGCATACCAAATAACACGGAGCGTTACTTATGGCTATTCATAAACTCAACTCACGGTTTATACCAACTGCAGCTACTGGAAAATATGAGGACGGCGGCGGTCTTCGCATTATCGTTACCAAAACAAAAGCCAGGAAATGGGTCCTGCGCTATACGCTTAATGGTAGGCGACGTGAAATGGGCCTAGGAAGCTATCCCGATGTCGGTTTATCTGCAGCGCGTGAAAAAGCCGCTGAATGCCGACAACTCGTAGCATCCGGGACCGACCCCATTGAGGCACGAAATGCAAAATCAATAAAAACACCAACCTTTACCTCTTGCGCCGCCCAATACATCCGCGCACATCGTAAGGGGTGGAAAAACGCTAAACACGGGCGGCAATGGGCTCGAACGATTAAAACTTATGTGTTACCTGTCATTGGGTCAAAAGCAGTTGATACTATTACGACCGATGATATCTTACAAATCCTTAAACCCATATGGAACACCAAAACGGAAACGGCTAAACGTATTCAGGGACGCATGGAGAATATACTAGATTTTGCCGCAGCACATAAATACCGTGATCCCTTAAATCCCGCTCGGTGGCGTGGTCACTTAGATAAATTATTACCGAAACCTTCTCGGGTTAAAACCGTTGTCCACCACCCTGCAATGCCTTATACCGCACTCCCGGGCTTTATGGCTGAACTATCGACTGAAAATATCTCTGCACTGGCCTTACGACTTCTTATACTAACTGCCACACGGACCAGTGAGGTCTTGCAAGCCGAATGGTCCGAAGTCGACCTGACCGCTGCCATCTGGACTATACCGGCTGAACGAACAAAAACTAAACGTGAGCATCGAATTCCTCTCTCTGATGCCGCTATCGCTATTTTTAATTCTATTGATCATATCGAGGGGAACCCCTATGTCTTTCCCGGTTCCAAGCGAACCCGGCCATTATCAAATATGGCACTACTTAAATTAATGCGCGATAAAGGGTATGGTACAAACGGTGATAAAGGTAAATACGTTCCACACGGATTCCGATCAAGTTTTCGGGACTGGTCCGGTGAGGTATCTAGTTTTCCGCGTGATGTTGCCGAAATGGCATTAGCCCATACGATAGAGAATAAGGTTGAAGCAGCATATCGACGTGGCGACCTCTTTGAAAAACGTAGCGTTATGATGCAAGATTGGGCTAATTACTTATCTTAATTTAAATAGACTATCGTGCGCTCAGCTCTCATCCCTCCGTACTTAATACCTTGTCCAGGGCGCCAGCATCAATCCGCTGGTACATGCATTATCGTCCAAGTTACACTGCATACCGTCTAGAACCGAGTGATGAGATAGTTATTGCAACATAATGAGAATGAGCGTAAAGAGATATCACGGTTACAAACACTCAAGCCGCGGGAACTGATGACACCTAAATGTAAGAGAGGGTCCCACCTGTGTCCGCTGGAGCGGCGTGAAGCGGAGTGTGGCCGGCACTGCTGCGGCGAACACATTCATATAGACAACCCTACCACTATTATATGATGACCCATGAATACTATTTGGTACTACCGTGTGCAACGTTGACAAGTTGTGGGGGTCACTGGCATTGACTCCCCCTATGAGATTCCTGAAAACCCCGACATCCATATCTGTGGATACGATCAAAGCATCATTGATAGTAGCCTGACGGTTATCCAGTTCCTCAAAGAGAACAATTATATTTAGTTCCAATCAGAGCCTAGAAACTAGAGTACGTTACGAGCACTACGCTCAAAGCCCAAACGATGACAATTATGCTGAAAAGCGCAGAACAATTTAATATCGCCTAGTCTTCGTCTTGCTTTTGATTCTCAAGAATATTCAAATAGAGTGCATTTACTGTGAATGGCTATCATTAACCCCAGCACAACACCCTGCGCATCGGCATAATATGTCATGTAAATTATTTTAGAAGGTGTTAACATAGCATGCAATGCACGAATAATAGCCATCTGGTTTTACATATCAATGATTGGTCGTGCTGCGGTTATCATTTTTGAATATAATCTAAGGTAAAATCTATGGATGAAAAACTAAAGCTACAGAAGCCCACACCCAATGAGTTCAAGAAATCAAAGTTACCATGGAACAGGCCTATGTTAGGTAAGTTGGACAGGAAAAACGAGGGTGGTAAAATTGAATACGCTGTTGAGGGTTTTAGCGGTACCTTACCCGAAGGCCCAAGCTAACAAGCGAGCGGGCTTTTCCCACCCTAACCCCCCCCTCCACAATTCACTCATGGCTAGTGTGTGTTTGACAGACCAATGGTCAGATGAGCGCTTAAGACACGCCAATACTTTTGTTCGCCTCCCTCACGCGATATCCGACCCTGCAATCCACCCCAAAGCCAGCAGCACCAACGCACCACGTACTGCCGGAGTCGTTGTAGACTGACTCCTTGCTCGTAAAGCCGGCGGTAGCGGTGGGTTAGGCGCTTAATGCTCTCAGCTGAGGGGTGTAACTGCTGTCTTGGACACACCTGATATCCTAGAAAATCAAAACCGCTCTCGGTCTTGCCAATAAAACACTTTTGTTCTTTATGTAACGTTAATTTCAACTGGCGCATTACCGCATGAACTTGCTTTATCGCCTTTCTGAACTGATGGCGGGTTTTAGCCAATACCACAAAGTCATCCATGTAACGGATATACCAAATACGCCCTGTACGGATTTCTGCTTCCATGGTCTTATCGAGGGGCGTTAACATCACTGCACCCAATAGTGGTGACAGACTCCCACCCGCAATCATGCCTTTACCGGTGTTCCGCCTATCGGGCAATGCTAAATATTGTTGAACGATATCTTGGTTTTGTTGACTGACTTGCATGGTCTTCAACTGGCTCAGAAGAACGTCGTGGTCAATTGACTCATAGTAACGCGCGACATCGAAACGAGCCGCATAGCGAAATCCGGGAATAACCCGAGTCAGTAAGCGTAACGACTTCTTCACGCCGCCATGACCTTTAACATGCGTGCAATATGCACTGAGTTTTCCCTTGAGTTCACCCGAAATGGTTTCTTTCGCTTGTGATATAACACGCTTATCGTCAGCACTCCAACGCGCCATGAAGCGTCCATCAAGTTTAAAAGTAGCGGGTTGGGTTAGCAAAGGGGGCGGCCTATATGGGCGGATTACTGGAATCATCGAGTCTACTACTAATGCCAGAAAAACGCTTCAACCGCGAGGTAGCTATCGTCCTAATTACCCTAGGCTAGTATCCTGCGAGGGGCCCGGGTTCAAATGCTTTTATCGAATCTACGGTAAATTTCATTCTCTGTTTAGCTTGCACTCATCGAATGGGGTCAATCTGTTACGCCGTTAATTAACTCAGTCAGCGGCTGACCACCCTGCTGATGCACAGCGACGCCCCAGTTAAAGTTACCCTCAATGAGCACAATACCCTGATCGGTTATCGCCAAATCCCAACCAATGGTTTTTATATTAGGAAATAAAAGGTGTGCTTTTTGAGCCGTTTTTACAATCTGTTCCCAACTGGGAAGTTGCTGATGACTGAACTCATGCGCGACCTGTTGCTGCTCTGCGGTTAAATGACATAATGGTTGCCTTGCCTGTTGTGTTTGGCCATCGGTGATACTTACAGGCAATGCGATAACGCTATTGCCTGTAAACTGAAGCGGGATCTCTAGTGTGGCACATAAAACCTCTACGTGCTGACCGACAGCATCGTTCACAATCACTGTTATAAGACGTAGGGTGACTAACTGTCTGTTGGGTAGCTGCTTAGCCAGCTGCGGGTGGTTGCAGAGCAATGGTTGCAGGAGTAAAGGCTGTTGGTTAAGCTCTTGTTGTAGCGCTGCAATAATGGTTGTGGTGTTACGACTTTCTACAACACCCTGTAGCTGATAGGTCTGCTCTTGTGGCCGATAAAGCAGCTCATAGCAGCCCTGTTTTTGGCTGCTCGCCACTGGCTTTATAAAGAGATCCTGTTGTTGGAACAGTTGCTCTACCAACAAAACATCACCTTGCTTAAGCTGTTTAATGGTTGGAATTGAGGGGATACCCTGTTGTTGCATTTGCTCAGCAAATAAGAACTTATCAGTAATGAGGTCGTGTTCCCGTTGACTAATCTTGGGGGATTGGGTTTGATGCCAATGGGGTAACTCATGGGTGTAAATAAATTTCAGCCACTCTCGCTCGGGTAGCCGATAGAGCTGATAGCGGTAGTAGAAAGTAGGTGGAATAGCATGCGCCAGAGCCAGCCAGCACAACTCTAGCGCTTGGCGCCAAGGGGGAATTACTATCGGCTCTACCTGCTTAGGACGCACTTTTAGCCAAACCCTCACAACCTGTCGCCAACTATGCCAAAAATACCAGAGGGTATAATTATACAGAGCAATCAGCCACCAGACAGGCCGTGGAAATCGTGGCCACGCTTGTTTAAAAGCCGCTTTATGTTGACGCACGGCCAGACTTTGATCGGGTAACAGATAGCGCCAACTTAAAACAGCGTGTGGCTGTTTTCTCAATACAATACGCCGGTAAAACTGTTGCCAGCGTTTTTTAAAAGTCGATAATTTAACCATACTGCTCTTTAGTATCAAGGTTAATCGTACTGTCGACATGTTTAATCGTAGTTTTACGGTGGGCGATAATGAGTATGGTCAATTTACCGTGTAACTGTAGCAGCGCTTGTTGAATTTTTTGTTCATTATGGTGGTCCAGTGCACTGGTCGCCTCATCCAAAATAAGTAGTTGCGGTGAGGAGAGTAGCGCTCTAGCTATCGCTAGCCGTTGGCGTTCACCACCAGAGAGACGAATACCACGGTCGCCAATAAAGGTATCTAAGCCGTTAGGCAAGGCGGCAACAAAGTCATCTGCAGCAGCAAGCTTGAGTACATGCCATAAGTCGGCATCGCTTACCTTTTCTCTCGCTACCCAGCTTAAATTAGCTCGAATGCTATCGTGAAACAGATAGACCTCTTGGGTAACATAAGCGACTTTTTCACGCCAGGCTAAACGCTGCTCTTCCTCCAGCGCAACAGCATCACAATAGATTGTCCCCTGCTGTGGCACCAACAAGCCAGCAATAAGATCAGCCAAAGTCGATTTACCCGCACCAGAGGCACCGACCAGTGCCACTGTTTGATTAATGGCGATACGATAGCTAATGTTTTCAATAACCAGCTTGGCCTTATTGGGGTAGCAAAAACTTATTTTCTCTAGGCGAATTTCTTTAGTCAATAGTGGACACTGCACCGTTATTTTGTGTGGCTCTTGTGCTTGTTTGCACGCGGATAGCATCTCGGTAACATCGTAAAATGCAGGGACTTTATGTAGTAGCTGTTGGTAGGTTTTGTGTAATCCTGTGATCTGTGGCAATAGCCGTGAAAAGATGAACAGCAGCAAAAGCAGCGTTGTCAGCGCTATAGTCAAAGTCGACTGTGCCCAGTAAAAAAAGAAGCTAAACGCAGTCACTGTAGCGACCAGGCTAACCCATTGCGTGATTGCATTAAGGCTTGTCATGCGTACTTGTTGCTGTTCTAGCGTCGCACTGACCTGTTGCAATTGATTGGCATAGTGGGCTTCACTTGCGTAACTCTTAATCATTTTCAAGCTCGCCAGCTGCTCTGTTAACATCTGAAATATCGTTTTATAACTGCTTAGTTGTCTCGCACCTGAACCGTAAATGAGGCGGTTAAAGGGCAGAAGCAATAGCAGGAGCACGCCTGCAAAGCCAAGAGCTAATAGGGTCATTTGCCACGACATCACTAAAGATAAGCACACCATAACCAAGATCAAAATAGTTTGGCTTACGAACGTTAACATTAAACTGCAGGCGTGGCCAATTGACTGTACTTGTCCGGAAAGACTGTGACTAAAATCCGACATTTTATTTTGGGTGATAAATTGCCAATGGCTATGCAATAGCGCACGGTAGAGACGATTACGCAGGTGGCTAATATAGCGTTGCTGCAATCTTACGGACCGCACACTGAGCTGATAACGAAAGGTTGCGATTAAGCTTACGATGACGATATAACTACACAATACAACAACTAAAGTTGGCTCCACGGCCAATAGTTCAAACAGTGCCGGTGCTAAAGTGGCTGCGGGGTTCGCCGTGGCTGCACCGAAGTCAAAGCCAACGAGTTGCAGTAACGGGATAATAAACAGCAAACCAATCCCTGCCGTAATACCTTGTAAGAGCATTAGCACTAAAATAGTTAACTGCTGTTTAGGCGCAAATTGATAAAAGTCTACAAAGGCGGAACCTAAGCAGAGCAGTGATTGTCGATTCATACCTAACCGTATAATTAAAAGCTAAAAAAGTTGCGTAGGCGCCTGACTATTGCGATTTTTTACTATGTTTGGGGTTAGGTAAGTGCCAACAATAGCAAAAGCACGATGGCCCTCGCCACCACTCACAACCCATCGACCCACTTTCACCCAAGCGTGTGCCTTCATCGGCTCTTGGTCGTCACCTGTCATGGTGGCGCCAAGGTGAAGTACATAAGGTATGCGGTAAAATCCTAGAAGAGTTCTCACCATAAGTGCTTGCACTAAACATTTCGATTGCCACGGTGTATAACGTGCGGCTAGTTCAGCCATTTTTCCAATGCGCCATGCCTGTTGTAGCTGCTGCACCGTGACTAGCGATGAAAGTTGCTGGTTGTGGTAGTGTTGACCGTAACTGCGTGATAACCATTGAAAGGGCAGCATCAATATCGAAGCGCGTATAATGCCACTGTAGGGGAAAAAGAGTAAAAACCAAACTTTCTCACGCAAAGGCAATCGCCACGCAACTATTACCTTACGGGTGAAACGCTGAAATAGTGGCATATACATTTTAAGTGTAAGTAATAATTTTTTCTTCCGCCATCTCAGCTAAAAAGTGGATAACATCATTTTCGCACTGTGCATCATCAACAGCATACTCCTCTAAAAGTTGTTTTTTTAGGGCGCCAACAGTCTGCGGTGTTTCAATAAGTTCCCATATGCGGCTGGCTATGCTATCCAGACCATAATAATCACCATTTTCAACATTCATCATGATCGTTTCGCCGTCGATAACGGCTTGAATCATGCCCTGCTCGCGCTGGATAGTTGTTTGAGTATAAATTTCTCTTGTCATTGGTACATACTCCAAGCCTGTTTCTTTGGTTTAACTTAGTGGTTTAACGTGCTACTTTATCACAATCCTCTATAACCCTTAAAAAAATGGCCCAATCTGTTCCATAGCGTGGTTTTTCTACAAACTCAGGATATCGATAACCTTATGGTAAACCCTATCGTCAGTAATGAATTAAAACTCTGCGCGCTGCTTAGCCAGCCGCAACTACAAGCATCACAAATAAGCGACGTTGCCGCCTTAATCCCCCAAATAGAGACTAATAAATTTCAATATCAACTCGATCAACACCGGATCTGGCCCAGCGTTTATTGCAATATTCGCGACCACTGCTCTGAACTATTTACACCATCCTTAACCGACTATCTAAAACAGAAATATCAACAAAATATTAATCGTAGCCATCGTCAATTCATGGCAACAGCCCATATTCTGCAAAGCTTTAAAGCCGCCAATATCCCGGTCAAAGTGATTAAAGGGTTGCCGCTGGCAGAACGACTCTATGGCGATATCACCAAGCGCCACTGCAACGATATCGATATGCTCATTCCCAAAGATTATCGACCCATAGCCCATCAACACTTATCTCAATTAGGCTATCAATGTGATGTACTCAATACCTTCTCCCCAACAGCGATTGAAACTATACTTGAATGCCGTAAAGATCTAGAGTACCGAGGCAAGCACGGCATCCTTCTAGAATTACACCTACGATTAACGGGCCACTCAAGCTTGTTGACCAAGGACTACACTCAACAAATTTTTAGTGGCTCGTCCCTAGAATATGAACAAAAAGTCAGAGAGTTTGTCTATCTGTGTTGGCATGCTACGCATTCGCTGCATCACCGTCTCAAATGGCTACAAGATATAGCGCTTTATATTAAAAACGGCGTGATAGATACCCCCCAATTTTTTGAAGATGCGGTAATTTATGCGCAAAAAACCGATACCCTACGCTCATTAGTTATCAGTATGATTTTATCAAATATCCTCTATAAAACCGATACCCCTCCAGCCGTTAGTTCTTTTTATAAAAAAGATTTTATTTCAAAACTCGTCTTAAAAGCTTCTTTAAATACCCTTAACCAATACAGCTATAAAAATTCTATCCGTTATGAGTTAGAGATGCATATTTATAATATCTTGCTACCGCAGCAGTGGTTAGAAAGAATGCGAACACTTTGGCAGGCCTTTAAGCCTAACATTGATGAAATAGAACTATTGTCAAAGATGCCGGTGGGACGCTCTTTTTTCTGCTATCTAATCCGCCCATTTTGGCTATTTAACCGCAAAGTTTTAAATCGTAACAGTGGACCTCAAACGAGATACCGATCGGACAAATAATTTAATCAAGGTATTGATCATTGGCTCAAGTATTGCTCGGTCAGAACCAATCGATAATTTTTTTCTACTTTACCCGCAAAGTTGTATACAATTAAGAAACTTATCAGAAACCACCCGCGACACACGTCCCTTTTCAATGCCTACCACTTATATCGCTTTCGGCCTTACCATCGCCAGCTCTATTGAATTACCGCCTTTACGAAAAAGCCCGGTCACCACCATTGATGTCACTATCGAATACGGTAAAGTAAGCCGAGATGGCCTCGAAAAGCCTGAAGTAGTTAAACCCTTTAATCAAACCGCCGCCAACGAACTCTGGCTCCATATCCCTGAAGTCGCTTGGTTTTATGTCAGCCATGGCAATCGCATTGTGATTGATGCCGAAGCTGACTCTGATCTGCAGACGATTCGCCTGTTCCTATTGGGGAGCTGTTTGGGGGCTATTCTGCACCAACGCAATTGTTTAGTGATTCACGGTAACGCCATCCGCTTTGGCGATGAGTGCGTCATCTTTGCAGGCAATTCTGGCAATGGCAAATCGACCTTGGCGGCTGCCTTTTATCAGCGCGGCTATAAGGTGTTAGCCGATGACCTCGCAGTTGTTGATGAACAGCTTCGAGTACAACCAAGCTACCCACAACTCAAATTATGGCACGATAGCGCCAAAAAACTTAATATCGATACCGACCAACTCAAACAAATCCGTCACCAAATCAACAAATATGCCTACCCGATAAAAAAAGGCTTCTGCACCACGCCGCTGCCGGTACGGGCGCTCTATATCCTCAATACCCACAATGAGGAGAGCTTTGAACTAGAGCCTATCCAGGGGGTGGCTAAATTTAACCCCTTAAAAAACAACACCTACAGACTTGGCTACTTAGAAGGGTTGGGGCTAAAGCCCACCCACCTAAAGCAGTGCGCCGAGCTGGCAAACCGAATTAAGCTCAGCCGAATCACACGTCCTGACCGCGACTTTCAGATCGAAAAGTTAGTTGAGATGATTGAACATGATCTCGAAACTACGGCACCGGTTGCCTAATGCTAGCCACAAACCCAGGCAACATCTTCTGGCTCGCCTCCTACCCTAAATCGGGTAATACTTGGACTCGCGCATTTATTAGCAACCTACGACATGAAGAGCCAGAGCCGGTCGACATCAATGCGTTTTTTACCGGTGCCATCGCCAGTGGCCGTGGTTGGGTTGAATCAGCACTCGATTTTGACATTAACGAACTAAGCCATGATGAGATCGACAAACTCCGCCCCACCGCCTACAACTGGCTCTCGCAGCAACTAAAGGAACCTGAATACCACAAAATTCACGACGCCTACACTCGACAGTCTAATGGCGAGGCACTTATCCCCAGTACCGCTACTCGTGGCGCCCTTATTATTATCCGTAACCCACTCGATGTCGCCATCTCCTTTGCCCACCATAGCCACTGCAGTATCGATAAATCGATCACTAACATGGGCAACCCTAACTTTGCCTTCTGCAAGGGACAAAAAAGTCTGCCCAATCAACTGCGCCAACAGCTCCTCAGCTGGTCCCAACATATCAGCAGCTGGGCGGATGCCACAGCGCTCAACCGGCTAGTTGTACGCTACGAAGATATGCACCTCAACCCCCTAGAAACCTTCACCCAGATGGCCACTTTTTTAGAACTCGCCAACGACAAAGCATCAATATCGGATGCATTAGAGCAGTGCAAAATAGAAAAACTGCAAACACAAGAGTCAACAAAAGGATTTCGCGAAAAATCGGCACAAGCCAAGAGCTTCTTTCGCAAAGGAATCGTCGGCGACTGGCAACAGACCCTTACTAAAGAACAGATAGCAACTATTGTTAACGATCACAAAGAGGTGATGCAGCGCTTTGGTTACTTAGATGATAAAGAGCAGCTCATTACCCAGTTTAATCACTCGCCTCAACCATAGTAGATAACGACTGTAGAAAAATGACCAATGAAGCAAAGTTAGAGTCCGCTATCTCAGCACTATGCGTCAGTTGTGGCCTCTGCTGCGACGGCACCCTATTTAAACAAGCCAATCTCAAGGACAAAAAAGATAGCGCACTAGCCGATTCTCTCGGCTTAAAGGTGATAGAAAAGCAGGGTAAGGAGGCGTTTCTGCAACCCTGCCACCACTTCAAGTCGTGTTGCACCATCTACCAACAACCTCGACCTAAGGTTTACGGTAACTACTACTGCCAACCATTAACAGAGCTAAAGAAAGGCGTGTTAACACTCGAGGACGCCAGCGCCTTAATTGAACGCGCTGTACGCTTAAAACAGCAATTTACACGGGCGTGTCAGTCATTTCCTGAATTTGCTAACCAATCAATTAGCCAAATACGCCCCCAGCTCCAAAGCTCATCGCTAACTGATGCGCAGCAACGCGGACACAGAGAACGTTATGGTGTATTGCTAATCATTGGCCTAAAATTATTCCCGCTGCTCGATGAGATAAAACAAAAAAAGAAGGCTATAGACAACCCATGAGCACCATTCACGCGATCTACACCCAACAACTACCACTCAGTGCTAATTTAGCCGACAAAATTTTTTCGGCATCAAACTATTGGAAACCTGACGCTACTAGCCACCACATCAACAATAAAACTAATGTCTTGCTCGCTAAGGCAAGCCTTTTTAATACACCACACTCCCAAAACGATAACGTCTATCGAGACCCCACTAGCAACAACATCATTAGCGCCAACGCCCGACTCGATAACCGTGCAGAGCTGGCGCAGCAGTTGGCTATAAGTGAGCAAGATTTACAACTGCTTAGTGATGGTGAACTTATCTTAAAATGCTACCAGCAGTGGGGCGAGTCGACGCCAAAACAGCTATTAGGCGACTTTGTCTTTATTATTTGGGATGAGCAGAAACAAAAGCTCTTCTGCGCCCGTGATCAAATGGGAGTAAAGGTACTGTACTATTGCAGTAACGACAAAGGCACAATGGTCAGTAACGAACATAACGCCTTTTTTACCACTCAATGGCAACCTAAAAAGATCAAAGAGCGTTGGTTGGTCGAGCAGCTCTGGAATCAGGGGCCATCTGCATTCGAATCTCCCTGCCATGGCATAGCGGTGTTGCCTGCCGCCCACAGTATGGTTGTCAGTGTCAACGGTTTACAGCTAAAGCGTTACTGGTCACTTGAGGTGAAAAATGATTGGCAGGGGTGGGACGATGAAGCCCTTATTGACGAATTAACAACCCGTTTTAAGCGGTCAGTAACAGCACGCCTCCAAAGCAACTACCCCATCAGTTGCGAACTGAGTGAGGGGCTAGACTCTAATGGTATCGCTGGCCATGCCGCCAAAATATTAGCCGATCAACCCCTCTATACCTTATCGTATCAGTGTCAGCTACTGAGCGATGACAATCGCGCAGTTTGGGAGAAAACCTACCACGATATTTTTGCAATGCATCAGCTCCACGCCAATATCCAACCACTCTGGGAAACACAGAAACCCGGAACCCAGAAAACAGAAAACCCATTGCTGCGTCAGGCGCAGCAGCAGGGTATGTTAATGAGTCTACATAACGGCCAAACTGACTACTTCCATCTGACCCAACAACAGCAGTCGCGAGTGTTACTCTCGGGCTGGGGCGGTGACCACTGCGTCTCAGCACCCGGCAACTACTACGAAGATGAACTCTTTAGCCAAGGCCGCTGGCTGACGCTGCAGCAACTTATTAAAGATAAGCTCAAGCGCGGTCGGGGTACCACGCCCTTTAAAGCGTGGTTGCATCTAGTGGTAAAACACCTCTTCCCTTCACTCTATCACACCCTACAGCATCACCGTAATGGTTTGGAACGAGCACTATGGCGAAGAGCTACAGCGTCACCGTTAAGGCCAAAATACATTAAAAAATATCGGTTAAAACAGCAACTAAAGCAGTTTATAAACGGCTATCAGCGCACCTCAGTACGAGGCTATGAAGATCGCGAACTGTTTGAGATAGGCTTAGAAAAGCGCATGATGATGCACGAACAGAGTGCCAGAGCCTACCGCATAGAATACCGCTTTCCGCTGTTAGATGTCCCTTTACTCGAGCTCGCCTACAACATGCCGCCGCACCTCAAGATGTACCACGGCACCGAGCGCTACATGTTTCGTCGCGTGCTTGAGGGGGTGACTACTCCACGCATTCAGTGGCGACGCAAAGCCGATGTTGACCACCCGAATTTTGATAAAACCGAACTCCCTATCGATAATGATGACTTTCTCCAACACTTTCAACACTACCTTGACCTAGAAAAGCTACACGCCAAAACGGAAGAAATGCAATGGTACCGCCGCCAATTACTCCCTTTTCTAAAGGCATACGCTAGCACTTCAGAAGCTTAACCATCCGCATCAGGCACACCCCTGTGTCAAAGTTGATAAAGGGGGGTATATTATAAGCCACTCAGCCTGCTATACAGCGTTATAGGCACCTGATGACTTGCACCAAAAAATTGAACCCATAGCATCTTCTATTAGGGTTGATATTGATGAGATAATGTACTGACGAGATAATTTTCCGGTTAAAAAACGGCATTTAATAGAAAGAGCCATTAACTTATTGAGTATCCATATGTCCACAGAAAATATAGCCTGGCATTCAACAAAGATCACCCAAAAAGATCGACTACAACGGCTAAATAAACGCCCGTGTATTATTTGGTTTACGGGGTTGAGTGCCAGTGGCAAATCAACCATTGCCAATGCTGTCGAACAGCAACTTTTCGAACGTGGTCATATGACGTATCTTTTAGATGGAGACAACTTAAGGCATGGCCTAAGTCAAGATTTAGGGTTCAGTGAAGAAGACCGCATTGAGAACATTCGCCGGGTTGGTGAAGTCAGTAAACTATTCATAGATGCAGGAATTATGGTTCTAAGTGCATTTATTTCACCTTTTAAAGCAGATCGCCATATCGCCCGTAATCTAGTTAACAACGGTGACTTTATTGAAGTCTTTGTAGACACGCCCCTCAAGATATGCGAACAGAGAGACCCTAAAGGGTTATACAAAAAAGCACGATCAGGAAACATTACCCACTTCACTGGCATTGACTCCCCCTATGAGATTCCTGAAAACCCCGACATCCATATCTGTGGATACGATCAAAGCATCATTGATAGTAGCCTGACGGTTATCCAGTTCCTCAAAGAGAACAATTATATTTAGTTCCAATCAGAGCCTAGAAACTAGAGTACGTTACGAGCACTACGCTCAAAGCCCAAACGATGACAATTATGCTGAAAAGCGCAGAACAATTTAATATCGCCTAGTCTTCGTCTTGCTTTTGATTCTCAAGAATATTCAAATAGAGTGCATTTACTGTGAATGGCTATCATTAACCCCAGCACAACACCCTGCGCATCGGCATAATATGTCATGTAAATTATTTTAGAAGGTGTTAACATAGCATGCAATGCACGAATAATAGCCATCTGGTTTTACATATCAATGATTGGTCGTGCTGCGGTTATCATTTTTGAATATAATCTAAGGTAAAATCTATGGATGAAAAACTAAAGCTACAGAAGCCCACACCCAATGAGTTCAAGAAATCAAAGTTACCATGGAACAGGCCTATGTTAGGTAAGTTGGACAGGAAAAACGAGGGTGGTAAAATTGAATACGCTGTTGAGGGTTTTAGCGGTACCTTACCCGAAGGCCCAAGCTAACAAGCGAGCGGGCTTTTCCCACCCTAACCCCCCCCTCCACAATTCACTCATGGCTAGTGTGTGTTTGACAGACCAATGGTCAGATGAGCGCTTAAGACACGCCAATACTTTTGTTCGCCTCCCTCACGCGATATCCGACCCTGCAATCCACCCCAAAGCCAGCAGCACCAACGCACCACGTACTGCCGGAGTCGTTGTAGACTGACTCCTTGCTCGTAAAGCCGGCGGTAGCGGTGGGTTAGGCGCTTAATGCTCTCAGCTGAGGGGTGTAACTGCTGTCTTGGACACACCTGATATCCTAGAAAATCAAAACCGCTCTCGGTCTTGCCAATAAAACACTTTTGTTCTTTATGTAACGTTAATTTCAACTGGCGCATTACCGCATGAACTTGCTTTATCGCCTTTCTGAACTGATGGCGGGTTTTAGCCAATACCACAAAGTCATCCATGTAACGGATATACCAAATACGCCCTGTACGGATTTCTGCTTCCATGGTCTTATCGAGGGGCGTTAACATCACTGCACCCAATAGTGGTGACAGACTCCCACCCGCAATCATGCCTTTACCGGTGTTCCGCCTATCGGGCAATGCTAAATATTGTTGAACGATATCTTGGTTTTGTTGACTGACTTGCATGGTCTTCAACTGGCTCAGAAGAACGTCGTGGTCAATTGACTCATAGTAACGCGCGACATCGAAACGAGCCGCATAGCGAAATCCGGGAATAACCCGAGTCAGTAAGCGTAACGACTTCTTCACGCCGCCATGACCTTTAACATGCGTGCAATATGCACTGAGTTTTCCCTTGAGTTCACCCGAAATGGTTTCTTTCGCTTGTGATATAACACGCTTATCGTCAGCACTCCAACGCGCCATGAAGCGTCCATCAAGTTTAAAAGTAGCGGGTTGGGTTAGCAAAGGGGGCGGCCTATATGGGCGGATTACTGGAATCATCGAGTCTACTACTAATGCCAGAAAAACGCTTCAACCGCGAGGTAGCTATCGTCCTAATTACCCTAGGCTAGTATCCTGCGAGGGGCCCGGGAGGGCCAGATCTTTTAAAGGCCCCGATCACACCATGCAACAAAACAGCCGGGACCGATTACTGTGGTTACCAGAGTCTACTAACCCCTCTTACTTTATTGTTTTTTAAACAACAACTTGGCGAACAAATATTCCTATCAACACAGCCCCAACAGCCCCCATAGAGAGGGGGAAATGACGGCGAAACAGCTTCGCGCTTAGCGCAAGGCCGCCAAGCCCGATGAGACGGATGAGACCGATTACCCAGCTCTCAGACGAGAGCCACCATGGTAATATCTCACAATACAAAGCCGCTAAGAACCCCTTCCTAGCACCCAGAATCTAGATGTCACCACCGATGTTAAACTAGCACCCTTAGTCCAACGCTCTCAGCACCCTAGCGCCAGGCTCTAAGTCCGACGGCCAATACTGTCGACATCCTAGCGCCTAGCGCGAGGCTTTATGAGCCGGTCTACTGGTCTGTGCTCGTAGTAACAATGAGTCTTAGCGCTAAGCGCTTGGCTGCTAACCACAATGCGCTGTAATCAATCATCCTCGCTGTTTACCAGAAACCATCTACCTGATTAGCGTAGTGGTCAGGGTCGCATCGGTCTAGGCTCTGAGTGCTAGGGGCTTTGGTCTGTCTGCCTGACATACGTAGTCATATTACATATTGGTAACAATGAATCTTGGTGCTTGGCTGCTAGGCGCTATGAGGCTGGTCCCGTGGTGGTCCAGTATGGTAAAACTACTGGACCGGCTACAGCCCTTATGTACCAAGGGCTGCAGGGGTTCTGGTCCGCTGGTCCGGTAAAAACACAAAAACTTTTCTTATAAAATATATAAGTCATACTCCTTTTCAGTCATGTTATCTATTTTATAGATATATTATTTTTAAACTTTTTATAAAAACAGTGGACCACTGGACCGCCACCTCTCAAACCCTTATAAACCGTGGCCTACAGCCGGTCCAGTGCTTTTTAGGCACTGGACCAGTGCGGACCACTAGCTTGTTATTTTCGGAACGGGCAATGAACTTATCCATGCTTCAGCAGCATCCAGCTGACTCAGTATTTGTTCTTTGGTTGCAGTCTCCCATTGTTGAAAATTTCTCAGCGCCACCGGTTTAACACGGTCGGCTTTCCATCGAAACTTGCCAGACTCATTCAGATGCAGACCGGCCCTTCGACTTTTATCCTTTAACGTAGCCAACATCGGTTTATCTAGCTTCGGATTAATTGTTGGAATCACGACCTCTAGCCCATGGCCAAAATAATCCGTAACCTTAAGTAGTGCCCGGGCTAGTTGCTTCGGTTCCAGAATATCAACGTCATCGGGTAGCTGTTCTAACAAGTCATCAAGCGCAATCTCTGCAGGACTGCACCCCGCATTAATGAGTCGCCTCTTAGCAGGCGTCATAGGCGCCCTCATCCCAGGGTTAAAGGCGCTGATATCCCGCATTTTTAAGTAGTGAAATAAGTTCGCAAGATTTTGCGGCCCCTGTTGTTCAGAATGAATAGACTCATAGAGCGTCTTGTAATACCCATCGTCTTTGGGACGCTCCTCACAAGCCACGACCCAGATTCGCCGGTCCTCCTCCGGTATCACTAAAGCGTTAGTCACATGGTTCGACATCATAAAAATCCGCGTATAAACCGAAGCATAATCGTTAGTCCCGTATTTAATATCGACCTGTAACGTCGACTCGGTTAACTTTTCACGGATTTTATCGTTTATTTCGTATTGTTTGCCGCCTTGTTTACCCTCATGAATGGCGCAGAACAGTGTTCTATCCAAGTAGTTATCTTTTTTATTACCGCTCTCATTAGCCAATACTGCCATCGTCGTCGATGCACAATTATGCCTACCGATTAAGCCTTGTATCACTTCAACAATAAACCCTCGACCGACCCCGTGCTCTGCCGCTAAAGATAGCGGGGTGAATTTAGGTCTGACTTGGGGGGATTGGATTAACTGGGCCAAGTAATCAATAAAAATACCTGACTCTTTATCGCCAAAAACATAACCAATATGTTCTACAACCTGGTTAATAAAATCCATATCCTCATTAGGTGAAAGGTGATCAGGAAAATGGAACGTATTTATAAAGTCCCGCTGACCTTCGCTAAAGATACGCGGCTTACCCGGCGCATAGCGCTGAGCCTCAACGGTCTTCCTATGCTGACTAGATAGCCACTGATGGGGAACTTTAACCGTTTTTTCACTTCCATCTGCACCTTGAATCTTTTGCACATCGGGCGCATACCTTTGATTAAAGGTATGAACAGGAACGGGAGGTGTTGACGGCGGCGAATGCAGGTCGGCCACCAATCCGAGGTCACCGACGAAAACAAAGCGCTCAAGAAACTCACAGACCTTATCGCGATAAAGCGGCTCAAGTTCACCGGACAAAATACCATCTTCAATGGCCTTACGTTCTTTATCCGATGTCTGTCCACCATGAACCGCATCAGAGACCTTGAGCAAAGTGCTTATAGCCTCATCTTTAGTGATACGTCCGGCGGCGATAAAGCCACCGGCTAAGCGCCCGGCTTTAAGACGGCAATGATGATATTCGCCGGGTACTGCGTTTAATATAATGTTCTCACATTGCCTAACACAGCGTGCTGCATCCTCCGATTCGCGTTCATCTGTCGGACGGGCAACCTCTATTGAAGACAGTTTGTTGTCTACCGACGCTATAACCGGATCAAAAGCAGCGGCTGAATAATTGACATACATATCGGGGTCGTGCGAAATAAAGCATTTTCGTGAAACATCCTTACCAGATTCGTCTAAAACGCAGATCCCTTCAAATAGCCCCTTAACGGAGTTGAAGCATTCCTTATAGGCTTGGCCATCAGAAACTTTCGAGATATGAACGCCGACCTTTAGACCAAAACCCGAAGGCGATATAAACACAAAAATGATGTAAGGGATTTTTGAGATTTTCTCCTTAATGCTGCCTATCTCATCAGCGGCTAAACCGTCTATATCAACGGTAAAAATCCCGGAATGATGCGTAAAATTATGGTTGGTCGCACTGCCATTAAATACACCACTAAAACAAAACGCAGATAGCCTTGATTTGGCTTCTTTATATTGTTCGGGGTTTTCCTTATATTTCCTCCTTAAAGCATCGATTTCCTCTTGATATTTGCCTGACTGAATTCCCTCTAATGCCTCCTGAAGCGCAACAATAGATAAATCGTTAGGGCGTCTTACATTTTCCAAAAATGTGATCTCGACATCCGATAAACTGGGTTCGTTAATCACTCCATTTGAGTCAGTAACCAAAGCCAACCCTTGGGTCAACTTACTACTGGTTACTTTATTAATACTTTCCATATACTTCTCCAATCTATGGAGAGCAAATACAGCGTAAAAATGGTATAATAGACCTGTAAAGAAACCATAAACCACAGCTGATTTACCCCCAATCAGTTGTGGTTTTTATTTATCTATTGTTAGACCAAAATGTGCATCAAGATCGGCTTTACGCCAGGCTCGACAACGGGGTGACAAATGGACTAATTTTGGGAATTTTCCCTGCCCCATCCATAGATAAGCAGATGATCGGGAAACGCCGTAAACGGATTGAATTTCGGATGGGCGAATTAAAGCCCTCTGATCCAGCGTTCTGGATGTTGAGTTATTCTGTGACATTGTAAATGTCCTCATAAAATAGAGAAAAATTTACAATCGCTTGCGTGTCTAAAGCGTCCTAGAAGGAGGCTAAATCCCCTGACAAAGAAGACGGGTCAAGAGTGACCGGAGTCCGATGTTTTAAGGATTGATGGCAGGTA
>ENA-OREN01002390-OREN01002390.1-marine-metagenome-genome-assembly--contig:-NODE-2390-length-19194-cov-6.104828_pt1 | contig 19194 bp, 16 predicted proteins | sample MGYA00248624_ERZ508555 | MGnify/ENA primary metagenome ERZ508555 (study PRJEB26222, sample SAMN06267773) | marine metagenome | isolation source: Saanich Inlet, British Columbia, Canada | place...
CGTAAAGTTACAAATTCTCCGGAACGGGTAGACATAGGTACCTTAACATCCTCACGGTAAAGTACCGCAAATTGGACCAATGCTATTTCGAGTTTTGTTGGGTCAAGTGTTAATGCTTGCATTGCCGCTTTCATACGTGGAATATAGCCGTGATGATCGGCGCCCCACACATTAATTATTCGCTCAAAGCCACGTTGAAATTTATTGAGATGATAGGCAATATCGGAAGCAAAATATGTAAATTTCCCATTCTCCCGTTGTACCACCCGATCTTTCTCATCACCAAAATCAGTTGAGCGAAACCAGATAGCACCATCTTTCGGATATAAGAAATTATTTTGTTTAAGTAAGGCAATAACCTTAGGTACTGCATCATTTTCAAATAGAGATAGTTCTGAGAACCATTCATCAAAAACTACTCCGAATTCCATTAAATCATTACGGCAGTCACTCAACTGCTCAGTTAATACGAAATTATGAATATATACATAGTCCTGCCCAAGGCTATTTTTAGCCTCTGATATTAATTGATCAAGTAGTATTTCGGCGGCACCTTCTTCTTTTATTTCGCTAGTAACTGTTGACGTAAGCATCTCATGCTGCGGCACATAGTTGGACCCATGGGCCTTGTATATTAATTTTGCCATGTCACGAACGTATTCCCCTTGATAGCCATTACTTGGAAAGGGTATATTTTGGCCATTTAATTCAAGGTAACGCAACCAAACAGAAGTCGCCAGAATATCCATTTGCCTTCCTGCATCATTAACGTAGTACTCGCGTGATACTGAGAAGCCTGCTGCAGTAAGTATGTTGGAAAGGCTTGCGCCAAATGCTGCGCCACGCCCATGCCCAACATGTAATGGACCAGTAGGATTTGCTGAAACGAATTCCACCTGAATTTTTCTATCTGAACCAAAGGTTCCGTAGCCAAATTTTTTACCACTCTCCAGCACAATTCGCGGGAATTGTTGCTTAGAAGCCGTCTTTAGAAATAGATTAATGAATCCAGCTCCCGCAATTTCAACCTTCTCAAGATGGGGTGAGGCAGGCATCGCATTTATTAATATCGTAGCAATATCACGTGGGTTTTTACGCAGCGGTTTTGCCAATTGCATTGCAAGATTACAGGAGTAGTCTCCGTGATCAATTTGTTTTGGGCGAGAAAATTCGATATTAATATCTAAGTCTGCGGCTGATAGTGTGCACAACGCGTGGCGTAGAAGATCTTCAAAATGAGACTTAAAGTTAGTATGATTTGGTAGGCTCATGGATGCATCAATAGTCTTGTACGTAGCTAGGAAATTATCATAGTATCAATGTAAATGGTCGGCACATGGTTTCTTTTAGAGTACGTACCGGGCCAAATCTTCTCTTTGAGACAAGTCTTTGAGTCTTTTATCTACATAAGAAGAATCTATAGAGACAGTAGTTCCACTGTGATTTGAAGCATCAAAGGAAATTTCTTCCAAAAGTTTTTCCATGACAGTGTGAAGTCTCCTTGCCCCAATATTTTCAGTTTTCTCATTAACTTCAAAAGCGATTTCGGCTAAACGCTGAATTGCTTCTGGTAGAAATTCTAATTTAATTTTTTCGGTCTTCATAAGCGCTTCATATTGACGCGTCAGGCAAGCGTCAGTGTTAGTAAGTATCTGTACAAAATCAGTAGTATTAAGGCTAGCTAGTTCGACGCGTATTGGAAACCGCCCCTGCAATTCAGGTATGAGGTCAGAAGGTTTTGAAAGATGGAAAGCCCCGCTGGCTATGAATAATATATGGTCAGTTTTGATCATGCCATATTTGGTAGAAATAGTAGTCCCCTCAACTAGTGGTAATAGGTCACGTTGTACACCCTGACGAGAAACATCACTTCCTGATGTTTCAGAACGACTGGTTATTTTGTCAACTTCATCTAGAAACACAATTCCATTCTGTTCAACTATCTGTATTGCTTTTAACTTTAATTCTTCATCATTAATTAGTTTTGAAATTTCTTCTTCTGCAATAAGTTTTTTTGCTTCTTGGATTCTCAGTTTACGGGTTTTCTTTCTTTCTCCGCCTAAGTTTTGAAACATACCCTGGATTTGTGAGGTAAGGTCCTCCATTCCGGGCGGGGCAAATATTTCCGCCTGTGTTTGTGTAGTTGAAATTTCTATTTCTATTTCCTTTTCATTGAGCGTGCCCTCACGTAATTTCTTTCTAAACTTTTGACGGGTGGCGTTATCATTCTCTTCATTTTCTGTTTGTGAACTCAGATCCCGTGCGGGTGGTAGCAGTACGTCAAGAATTCGTTCTTCTGCATGGTCTTCAGCTCTTGGACGTATAATGTGAGCTTCCTGCTCACGTAATTGTTTGATAGCAGATTCTGCTAAATCCCGAATGATGGAATCAACATCACGCCCAACATAACCCACTTCAGTAAACTTGGTTGCTTCAACTTTAATGAATGGAGCATTTGCTAGCTTGGCTAATCGGCGCGCTATTTCAGTTTTACCAACGCCAGTAGGGCCTATCATTAAAATATTCTTCGGGGTAATTTCCTGTCGCAGAGGGTCTGCTACTTGCTGTCTACGCCAACGATTTCTGAGTGCGATAGCAACAGCCCTTTTAGCAGAATTTTGACCAATAATATGTTTATCGAGTTCTTCTACAATTTCTTGTGGGGACATTTGGGACATAGATTCAAGTATTTGTTAAAAAATGTAATAGATATTCTGTATCTGGGTCCAGATTATTCTAAGACCTCGATATTATGGTTTTGATTGGTATAAATACACAAGTCTCCAGCGATAGAGAGTGATCTCTTGACAATTTCCAGGGCCTCCAGATCTGTATTCTCGAGTAGTGCTCGAGCGGCCGAATGAGCATAGCTACCCCCGCTGCCAATTGCAGCAAGCCCTAATTCAGGCTCAATTACATCACCTGCTCCTGTAATGATGAGAGTAGTTTCTTTGTCGGCCACGACAAGCATTGCTTCTAAGCGCCGCAAAACACGGTCGGTACGCCAGTCTTTTGCCAGCTCTACTGCAGAACGCATAAGGTGACCGTGGTGTTTTTCTAGTTTACCTTCAAAGCGTTCGAATAATGTGAAGGCATCCGCAGTGCCACCAGCAAATCCCGCAAGAATTTTCTCATGATAGAGCCTGCGAATTTTTCTGGCACTGGCCTTGCCTACTACAGCGCCTAGGGTTACCTGGCCGTCACCGCCAAGCGCAACTTGTGAGCCTCGTCGTGCTGAGAGTATGGTTGTCATGAAATTGGTCCGTTGAATGGGATTGAGCTTGAGTAAACATTGAATTATAGCGCCAATTTGCTGAGAAAAGTATTTCTGTCGGCTTTAGCCTTTCTTCTTTGCTCTTGGATGCGTAGCATCGTAGACCTTAGCTAGGTGTTGGAAATCAAGATGGGTATAAATTTGTGTGGTACTGATATTTTCGTGTCCTAGCATTTCTTGTACAGCACGTAAATCCGCGCTAGATTGTAGCAAATGAGAGGCAAATGAATGTCTTAATACATGGGGATGCACATTCAGGCTGATACCTTGTTGCAATGCTCTCATTTTCAGGCGCTGACTAACTGACCGCGAACTGATGCATTTGCCATTTCGCGAGAGAAACAGCGCATTCTCCCCGGGCTTGAGTAATGCTGGACGCCATTTCATCCATTCTCTTAGTGCCTGAAGCGCCTTACTGCCAACTGGAACGATACGAGTTTTATCGCCTTTTCCATGAATACGTACGGTACTTTCGGTAAAATTTAAGTCCTCAGGTGTAAGGCTAATGAGTTCGGTTAAGCGTAGGCCAGAAGAATAGAACAATTCAAACATAGCTCTATCTCGCGATGTGATTAAATCATTAGTCTTAAATTCCAGGAGCTTGGCAGCTTCGTCAGGTGATAGAACATGGGGCAGAGGTTTTGTAGATTTTGGCGCACGTAAACCTGCACAAGGGTTATGAGTGTAACCATGGTCACGCGCTAGGTAATTATAGAGGCCGCGCCATGCTGATAGCATTCTTGCCAGGCTTCTCCCAGAGAGCCCTTTACTATGAAGTTGAGCTACAAAGCGACGGATGTGATGAATTTTTAGTTGGTAAAGGGGGGTTTCTGCAGCGAGCTTTAGTAGGGCCGCCATGTCACGCGTATAACTTTCACAAGTTAGTGGCGATAATCGTCGTTCATTTGTAAGGTGAGAGATATAGGCTTCGACCAGCGAGGTTGGATTATTACTAGATATCATATTTATCTTTATTTATTACATTTGGCTAGACGATATCGCGAAATAGAAGTGCTTATAAGATCCCCCATCCGTTGTAAATAGAGTGTTCCCATTTCGGGGTAGAACCGTTGAGGTTCTTCACTTGCTAGGACCAAGAGACCAATGGTCTGTTTAGTTTTCAGAGGGACCATTGAGAAAGAGCGCAAATTGGCAGCACTCTCACCAAACCACTGCTTAATTTCATCGGTCAACTGAGGTCCACAGTATGGGCGAAGTAAATTATTGGCCATAGTATGAATTTTTGTGTTGGCGCTAATGAATTTAGAAGCTTCTAGATTGTCATAGTCTATATTCCATAAACGGAGTTCCACATGAGGTATTGAGAAATTATCCTGTAGAATCAAATTAAGCTCATTCAGTAGATCATTCAGATGGGAGAAGGCAAGAAGCATGATAGACAAATGATGCATTTTCTCGCCAATAACATCATTTTCTTCGCCAAATTTAACCAATTCACGTAATTTATCCTGCAGAATTTGGTTGTTATCTCGCAAGGTGACAATTTGTCGTTGACTGATGGGAATAGCCCTGCCGCCATGAGGATGTGGAACATAAATATCAGATAACATATCAGCATATTCATCAAAGAATTGTGGGTGTTGCTTAAGATATTGAGCCACGTCTTCTGAATCAAACTTCATATTCCCTCCTTAGTTAAATTTATAGCTCAATTTCTCCATCAAATACAGAAACAGTGGGTCCTGTCATCCAGACTGGGTTATTATCCCCTTCCCAACAAATGCTTAAATTTCCCCCAGTAGTGCTTACCGTAACTCTTGAATCTAGTAGTCCTCGAGTAATTCCTGCTACTACAGCAGCACATGCACCAGTGCCACAAGAAAGGGTTTCGCCAGCGCCTCTTTCGTACACTCTTAAACTAATATGTTCACGGTTTACTATCTGCATATACCCAGCGTTTACATGTTTAGGGAAGCGTGAGTGGCTTTCTATTAGGCTGCCTTCAGCTAATACTGGTGATTGATTGATATCTTCAACAACTTGTACCGCATGTGGATTTCCCATAGAAAGAATACTAAACTCTATTTGTTTCTCATTGACCTCTAATAGATATGTGAGCATACGTTTATCGGCGACAAAGGGAATTTCTTTTGGCTCGAACTTAGGGGTGCCCATATTCACAGTCACCTCGCCATTAATTTCTAATTTAGGAAAAATGATACCGCCAAGCGTTTCCACACTAATTTCTTTTTTTTGAGTCATTCCTTTGTTATAAACATAGCTTACTAGACAACGCGCACCATTGCCGCATTGTTCTACCTCGCCGCCATCAGAATTAAAAATACGATACCGGAAATCAGCATCGCTTTCTGTCTTTTCTATTAACAAAATCTGATCACAGCCTATGCCAAGACGACGATTCGCAAGGTTACGCAATTTCTCCAGACTTAAATTTACAGATTGATTCACACAATCAATGAGGACAAAATCATTGCCCAAGCCATGCATTTTAGTAAATTTATATTTCATTATTTAAGCTAAATATTTTTAGAAAAAGTATCAGCTGTCTTCTTGCAATTATAGTAAGCATACCCAATCTGGTATAATGTAGGGTGAATAAAAGATTATAACTAACTAAATAAAATCCCATATAAAAGAAATAACATGAGCGAATATATATTTACTTCAGAATCTGTTTCCGAGGGTCATCCGGACAAAGTGTCAGATCAGATTTCTGATGCGGTCTTAGATGCAATTTTAACCCATGACAGTGATGCACGGGTAGCCTGTGAAACACTATGTAGCACTGGTCTGATCGTTATGTCAGGAGAGATTACTACTAATGCCTCAGTAGATTACAACGTAATTGCCCGTGAAACACTTAAACGTATTGGTTACACCAGTTCAGATATTGGGTTTGATGCTAGCACTTGTTCGGTATTAACTGCATTTAATAAGCAGTCAATCGACATTAAACAAGGAGTCGACCGTACCAAAGAAGAAGAATTAGATCAGGGCGCGGGTGATCAGGGATTAATGTTTGGTTATGCCTGTAATGAGACGCCTCAATTAATGCCAATGCCGATTCACTATGCGCATAGGCTAGTGGAGAGACAGGCAGAAATGAGAAGAAGTGGGCGTATGGAGTGGTTGCGTCCAGATGCTAAATCGCAGGTATCAGTTAATTACAAAAATGGAAATCCACAAAGTATTGAAACTATTGTAATTTCTACACAGCATAATCCTGAGATCTCACACGCAGATTTAACTGAAGCTGTAGTTGAGGAGATTATTAAACCGGTTCTTCCAAAAGAAATGTTGGATAGTAATCCCCGCTACTTAGTTAATCCAACAGGACGTTTTGTAGTTGGTGGGCCAATGGGTGATTGTGGGCTAACTGGGCGTAAAATTATTGTAGATACTTATGGCGGTTCAGCGCATCACGGGGGAGGTGCTTTTTCTGGCAAGGATCCCTCCAAAGTAGACCGTTCTGCGGCATATGCTGGACGTTATGTGGCTAAGAATATTGTTGCGGCTGGAATTGCAAGCAGGTGTGAGGTACAGATAGCATATGCGATTGGTGTAGCGCATCCGGTTTCCTTGATGGTTGAAACTTTTGGTACCGGTAAGATGTCTGACGATAAGATTGCAAAATTAATTGAGCGGAATTTTGATTTGCGGCCACGTGCAATTATTCACTCGCTTAATTTATTGCGTCCAATTTACCTTAAAACTGCTTCTTACGGTCACTTTGGGCGGGATGAGCCAGAATTTACTTGGGAGGCAACTGATAAAGCCGCACAACTTAGTGACGATGCCGGTATTAAGAGTGCGGTAGCGCCGTGATAGATAGCAAGTCTAGTTTTAAATTAATTAGTTTTCCCTGTATACCGAGGAGCGCTGCAGTGGGTATGACACCTCGAGGCTTGGTATGAAGGGTACGGTAACAACTGCGCTCGCTCATCTTAGGAAGTTTTTTATGAATGCTGAGCTTAAATCTAATAGCGCTAAACCTACTGAATATAAAATTGCTGATATATCTCTTGCAGGGTGGGGTCGCAAGGAAATCGCTATTGCTGAAAATGAAATGCCTGGTTTAATGGGGCTACGTGAAGAATATGCGGGGCAAAACCCCTTAAAGGGGGCTCGTATTGCAGGTTCTCTTCACATGACTATCCAGACTGCCGTATTGATAGAGACGCTAGTTGATCTAGGTGCAGAGGTGCGCTGGGCTTCATGTAATATTTATTCAACTCAGGATCATGCGGCAGCGGCAATTGCAGCCGAAGGCATTCCAGTGTTTGCCTTTAAGGGTGAGTCATTAGATGAATATTGGGAATATGCTCACGAGATATTCAATTGGTCTTGCGATGGAGAGCTGAGTACACCTAACATGATTCTTGATGACGGTGGTGATGCGACACTTCTAATTATCCTTGGAAGTAAGGCGGAAAAAGACCCATCAGTTATTGCTAATCCTAGCAACGAAGAAGAGCAGGCTTTATTTGCAGCAATCAAAAAACGACTGGAAGTTCAGCCAGGGTGGTATTCCAACATATTGGCTAATATTCGCGGGGTAACGGAAGAAACTACTACTGGAGTTCATCGTTTGTACGAAATGCAGAGAGACGGTGAGCTTCCGTTCCCTGCTTTCAATGTGAATGACTCAGTTACAAAGTCAAAATTTGATAATTTATATGGTTGCCGAGAATCATTAGTGGATGGAATCAAGCGTGCAACTGATGTAATGATTGCAGGTAAAGTTGCTTTAGTATGTGGTTTTGGAGATGTGGGCAAGGGTTGTGCCCAGTCCTTACGTGGGCTTGGAGCTACTGTATGGATTACTGAGATAGATCCGATTTGCGCTCTTCAGGCAGCAATGGAGGGTTACCGTGTTGTTACTATGGACCAAGCCTGTGATCAGGCCGATATTTTTGTTACAGCAACAGGTAATTTGCGTGTAATCGCTCATGATCACATGCTGAAAATGAAAGATCAGGCCATCATTTGTAATATTGGCCACTTCGATTCGGAGATAGATATTGCGTCCGTTCAGAAATATCAGTGGGAGAACATTAAACCACAGGTAGATCATGTAATTTTTCCAACAGGTCGTCGGATTATCGTGTTGGCACAAGGTCGTCTGGTAAATTTGGGTTGTGCGACAGGCCATCCATCATTTGTAATGTCCTGTTCATTTGCTAATCAAGTATTAGCTCAAATAGAGCTATGGCAAAATGGAGAGAATTATCAAAATGATGTTTACGTATTACCAAAACAGCTGGATGAGAAAGTTGCACGTTTACACATTAAAAAGCTAGGAGTTAGTCTCACTGAATTAACTGATGAGCAGGCGAAGTATCTAAATATGGATAAAAATGGGCCATTCAAGCCAGAGATGTATCGGTATTAATACCTAGTTGTAGGAGTATGGAGAAGAGCGAATGTTGGGAGCGCCTGCTTTTTCCATATTTTTCATATTTATGGGTATAGTAAAAATGGAATCGCAAAAACAGCCTATACGTACTTTTAGTTTTGAGTTTTTTCCACCACAAACGCCAAAAGGTGTGGAGAAATTGCGTGTTACACGTCAACAATTAGCACAATTTAATCCAAAGTTTTTTTCTGTAACTTTTGGTGCTGGGGGTTCTACACAAGACCGTACGTTTGAAACAGTTTTAGAAATTCAGGCTGAGGGATATGCTGAAGCTGCCCCTCATCTTTCTTGTATTGGCTCAACCAGTGAAAACATTCGTTCCCATCTCCAGAATTATTTGGATAATGGTATCAATTATATAGTTGCACTACGCGGGGACCTTCCTTCAGGGATGGCTCAACCAGGAGAGTTCCGCTATGCTGCAGAATTGGTTGAGTTTATTCGCAGAGAATTTGGAGATTCTTTTCATATTGAAGTAGCAGCTTATCCGGAATGCCACCCTCAGGCAAATTCTGCTCAGGATGATTTACAGAATTTCAAGCGTAAAATAGAAGCAGGAGCTAATTCTGCCATCACTCAATATTTTTACAATGCAGAGGCATATTTTAAATTTTTAGATGCCTGTGAAACTGCAAACATAAACGTTCCTATCGTACCAGGTATTATGCCAATAAATAGGTTTGCTCAATTAGCTAGATTTTCAGATGCATGTGGTGCAGAGATTCCACGTTGGCTTAGGAAAAAGATGAACGGGTATGGAGATGACAGCGCATCAATTCGAGCATATGGAATAGATGTTGTAACTGACTTATGTAGTCAATTACTTGATGCGGGCGCACCAGGGTTACATTTTTATACGATGAATTCTCCAGATCTGACAACTGAAATTTGGAACAGGTTGGGATTACAAGTAAGACCCAAATAAATAATACTTGGCACAAGCGCGGGTTTAAATCTTTTAGAGTCACACCTTTTTATTAGGTGGGATAATTATGAATTATCTCACCTAATAAATCGGGTAGCGAATGAGGCTATATTTAGATTGTTTTTACTGGTACGGCATTTAGTGTATTTTCTTCATAAATCTTATGTGCCGCAGTCTGAGCTGAACCAATATCAACCTTCTTGCCCATATCCGAGAAGACTGTTTCTAGGGCATTTAAACATAGCATGACGTTGTCTATTTTGCTTGAATAGCCCATTAAACCAAATCGCCATATTTTTCCAGCAAAATCCCCAAGTCCTGCGCCAATTTCAAGGTTGTATTCAGCAAGTAGTCTGCGACGCACTTCCTTTTCATCCACACCGTCAGGTATATATACTGAATTTAACTGTGGTAGGCGGTATTTCTCATCAACTAGGTATCTAGTACCAAAGGTCTCTAGTCCTGCTTTCAATGCCTCATGGTTACGCTGATGACGAGCCCAAGAATGTTCTAGCCCTTCTTCATAAAGTATAACCAGAGCCTCATGTAATGCGTAGAGTGCATTAGTTGGGGCGGTGTGGTGATAGGTTCTAGTTTCACCCCAATAGCCCAGTACTAAATTTAAATCCATAAACCAACTCTGTACTTTTGTCTTGCGATTCTTAACAAGCTCTATAACGCGCTCCGAAAAGCTTACTGGGGATAGGCCTGGTGGACATGAAAGACATTTTTGGCTACCAGAATAGATTGCATCTATTTTCCATTCATCGACTAGTAGTGGTGAACCGCCTAAAGAAGTAACCGCATCAACAATGGTCATACAGTTATAGCGCTGGGCAATTTCACAAAGTGTTTTTGCATCTGAAAGAGCGCCTGTAGATGTCTCGGCATGAACAAAAGCAATAATTTTCGTATCAGGGTTTTGTTTCAGCGCATCTTCTACTTTCTGTGGATCAACGGGCTCTCCCCAGTTGTTATCTACTAAGATTGCTATACCACCGCAGCGTTGTACATTTTCCATCATACGAGATCCAAATACGCCATTACGACAGACAATTACCTTATCACCGGGGCTTACCATGTTGACGAAACACATTTCCATTCCAACTGAACCGGGTCCAGATACGGGAAAGGTCATTAGATTGGTAGTTTGGAAAGAATATCGAAGAAGGCTTTTTAATTCTTCCATCATGTCGGTGAAGACTGGGTCAAGATGTCCTAAGGTTGGGCGAGCCATGGCAGATAGTACTCGCGGATGTGTGTCTGATGGACCGGGGCCCATCAGGGTACGTTGTGGTGGATAGAATGTACTTATTTTCTTAGTAGGGTAACAAGCTGTAGAAGTCATAAATGATCCTGAATGAGAAGACGCGATTGATTAATTAAAAGAAAAGGATTGATTTTATCAAGTGATTGAGTAATTTGCTATCAATGGTGCTGAACTAATCTATAGTTAAATTTGGTATGGCAGGAGAGTATATAATTTTTTTTGTTGTAATTTGTAACTTAATGCTTCATTAGACGTAAAGGTGTCATGAGGAGACTTCAGAATTAGAGAGTGTAGCAGCATAGAGTAAGGCATTACTGGACTTAAAATAATTTCTCATTATGTTTTTACTAATTTAGGGTGCATTTGTATGCTCATCAAAATACCAAAACCTAGAAGCATTGTCACCATAGATGTACCACCATAACTGATAAGGGGAAGTGGTACACCTACCACCGGAAGTATGCCAGCAACCATTCCTATATTAACAAATATATAAGTGAAAAAAGTTAATGTGATTGATCCTGCAATAAGTCGAGTAAATTGAGTTGAAGCATTGGCAGCGATAACCATCCCGCGGCCAATTATTACCAGATACAATACTAGCAGCAACGAATTGCCAACGATTCCAAATTCTTCAGAGAATACTGCAAAAATGAAATCAGTACTTTTCTCAGGGAGAAAATCTAAATGGGTCTGCGTACCGTTCTGCCATCCTTTTCCAATAATGCCGCCGGAACCTATTGCAATGGACGACTGTATGGTGTGGTAACCTGCCCCTAATGCATCTTGCGCCGGATCAAATAAAGTCATAACACGTTGTTTTTGATAGTCATGCATCATCGACCAGAGTAATGGCAGGCTGCCTGCTCCGGCAATTACTAATCCAATCATTATGCGCCATGATAATCCCGCAAGAAACAAAACATAGAAGCCGCTAGAGATAATTAGTAAGGTAGTTCCCAAGTCTGGCTGGCGTAAAATAAGTGCTGCCGGTAAGAATAGAAGCATTGTCGCTACTACGTAGTCTCGGGTCCGTAAAGTAGTTTCGTGTTTATCAAAATACCAAGCCATCATTAGTGGCACGGCAATTTTCATTAGTTCTGAGGGTTGAATACGAGTAATGCCTATATCTAGCCACCTTCTCGCTCCATTGTTAATTTCACCAAATAGTGTTACACAAATTAGAAGAATTAGACCGACTACATATATTGGTAAAGCAAGTCGCATCATGTGCTGAAGTGGAATGTTAGCGACTAGCCACATGATGACCAGTGCTGCAACCATGTTAACTGCCTGGTTGGTTACGCGAGTTAAATTTCCTCCTGTAGCACTGTAAAGCGTTGCAAGACCAACCGCCATTACTAGAAGGATGCTAAATAATAAGAAGCTATCAATATATCGCGTGAAGTAGTGCCATAGACGCAAAGATCTAGTCATGCTCATTTTCCCTGTTTCCATCTACAGGTTTTTCTTCCATGTTGGCTGGCAATTTACCAAGTAGGGCATAATCCATTACTTGTCTCGCAATTGGAGCGGCAGCAGAGCTGCCATGGCTAACATTTTCTACTAATACTGATAGTGCAATACTTGGATTTTCTGCTGGGGCATAGGCTATAAACAACGCGTGATCACGATGCCGCTCATTTATAGCATCTTCATCATATTTTTCTCCCTGCTTAATACTTATTACCTGAGATGTCCCGGTTTTTCCGGCAAAGGTATAACCTGCTCCTACTCCTGCCTTCGCTGCAGTACCTCCTGTTTTGGTGACACCTATAAGTGCATTTCTTACTATCGCAAGATTGTCTGGATTGAGATTGAGTTGATACAATATTTGCGGGGCCCTTTCAAATATTTCACCGGTTTTACTATTTTGTATTCGCTTTACAAGGTGTGGGCGGAATGCAGTTCCTTTGTTCGCAATTATTGAAGTGGCAAAAGCGAGTTGGAGTGGTGTGGCCAGATTGTATCCCTGGCCAATACCAATGGAGATAGTGTCACCTGGCCACCATTTTTGTTTATGACGCCTCATTTTCCACTCACGTGAAGGCAATAAACCTGAGGCCTCTCCCTCTATATCAATACCAGTTTTTTTACCTAAACCAAATCGCCCAATAAATTTAGAGATATTGTCTATACCAAGCTCATTAGCAAGTTCGTAATAATATGTATCACATGAAACCACTAGTGATTTATGAACATTCACTTTTCCATGGCCGTCCGCTTTCCAGTCCCGGTATCGGTTGTTGCTACCAGGCAATTGATAGTACCCGGGGTCATTAATCACATATCCGGGTGTTCGTAAATTTAGCTCTAGACCTGCTAATGCCATAAACGGCTTAAATGTAGAGCCTGGTGGATAAACGCCGCGTAATGCGCGATTATTCAGTGGCCTGTCGATAGAGTTATTGAGCCGATCCCAATTCTTAAAATCGATACCATTTACAAAAAGATTAGAGTCAAATCCTGGCTTACTGACAAACGCAAGTACATCGCCATTATTAGGGTTAATTGCTACCAGAGCACCCCGTCGGTCACCGAAGGCCCTTTCAGCAATCTCTTGTAATTTAGTGTCAAGAGTCAATGTAAGGTTATTGCCAGAGACCGGTGGTGTGCGCGATAAAACTCTTATTTTACGCCCTGCTGAATCAGTCTCTATTTTCTCAAAGCCAGCTATACCGTGCAGTTCTTTCTCGTAGCTTTGTTCGACACCAATTTTTCCTATATGGTTGGTTCCTTTATAATTTGCTAAACCTTTGTTAGCTTCTAACCTTGCAAGATCTTTATGATTAATACGGCCTATGTAACCAATGACATGTGAAGCACTCTTTCCTTTTGGGTATTGTCGAAACAGGCGAGCCTTTATCTCTACGCCGGGAAAACGATAGCTATTAGCAGCAAAACGCGCTACTTCTTCTTCAGATAAACGGGTTCGAATAGGCAAGCTTTCAAATTTATTACTTTCTTCCATAAGTTTCTTAAAGCGTCTGCGATCTATTTCCTTAATGGGAATAATGGTGGCGAGCTCATTTATTGTGGCTTCAAAATCAGCAAGCTTACTGGGCACAAATTCAAGTGTATAGGCAGAATAATTTTGTGCTAAAACATTGCCATTACGATCTAGAATCAGACCCCTATTAGGAACAATAGGAGAGATGGATATGCGATTGGCTTCCGCCAGAGTGTGATAACGCGTACTTTCTAAAACCTGCAAATAAAAGAAGCGCGCAAAAAGTATCAGGAATAGGAATAATACAAAGCCTGCGCTGATAGCAAGCCGGTTCTGGAAATGATGCAATTCACTAAGGTGATCGCGAATCTCTATCGTGCGTTTCATAGTGCATTTGGATCATGTTTTGAACTATGGGACATTTTAAGTAGAAGCGAGATCAGCGGCCATAGCAGCATACCAGTAAAACTGGCAAGAAAATAATGCCAACCTGGAAAATCAGATCTTTTTAATAGCTCAGTTAAAAGTATTATAAATTGAGCAAAGAGTAACAGTAGTCCAATTTGAGGTGCTTGTTTTAGTAATCCAAATACATGTATACGTCGGCGTAGTAACAATACAATGAAAATCATCACGCTGTATGCTAATGCATGTTGTCCAAACATGCTGCTATTCACTACGTCCATTAAGAGACCCATAACAAAAGCAACACTCATGCCAACTCGCTGTGGCTGATAAACACCCCAAAATAGCAGTACCAAAGCAACAAAATCTGGTCGTAATATTAGCAGGGATTCATTTACTGGTAGCAGGTTTAGTAATAGCCCTACCAATAGACTAAGGATGATGAACCAACCTTTTGCAGGAAGAGTGATCTCTTCTTTGGAATAATTAGTGGGCGTCATTTTTTTCTGATTCCTTATCCTCAAGATAGATATTAGCTGAGTCCATCAGATTTTCCGGAGGGAGCTGTGGAGAAAGAATCAAAACCTGTTTATTGCGATCGACACCAGCAATAGTTGTACAGATGATATAAGCAAAAGCAGAAGATATATCACGTTTTACTTTTGATACCAAAGCTACTGGTAGGCCAGAAGGATAGACGTCACCTATGCCTGAAGTAACTATCTGATCTCCTTCCTGGATATCGACATTGTTTGCCATATAATTTAATTCAAGTGTTTTATATTTTCCGGTACCGGATGCTACTGAGCGCAGACCATTACGTAAGATCTGGACTGGTACAGAGTGATTTTTGTCAGTAATCAGTGCGGCCTCTGAAGACCACGGATAGGTGTGTGTAATTTGTCCTATTACCCCTAAATTGTCTACTATAACTTGGCCATTTTGAGCGCCATTCTGGGAGCCTTTGTCAAGTATAATTGTAAGGTTAAAAGGATCTCTTGGAACAGAGCGAATTTCTGCCAGAATAGCTTTGCTCTTATTTTTTGGGGTGGCTTCCAACAATTTACGAAGATGTTCATTTTCAATTGTCAGGGCTGAAAGTTGTTGTAGCTTACCTGAGTCAATAAGGTGCTGTTGTTTAAAGTGTGCATTCTCATCAGCCAAGTCCCGAGCAATAAAAAAATTATTTGCTAAATTGGAAATTGCCGTTGGTAAGTAAGCTAAATTCTGTATCGGGTATAGTACTACAGCGATAGTTTGGCGAACTTCATAGAGATATTTGAAGTGAGTATCAACTACCATTAGTGCTAATGATAGCTGAATAAAAAAAACCAGCCGGACTAGCGAGCTAGGGCCATGTTTAAAAAATTGTGGGGTTGTTTCCATTACATGCGCGGTGTTTCATGGATTCTAATTAGAATCCGGTTCATTGGTACTAACACTTCAATCCTGGATACTGTTAATCACTCGCAAAAATTCTAACCCCTTGATCCATATTTTCTAATGCAACACCTGAGCCTCGTGCCACACAAGTAAGAGGATCCTCAGCTATGATTACCGATAGGCCAGTTTCTTCCATTAAGAGTCGATCAATGTCATGTAGCAATGCCCCTCCACCAGTTAATACCATTCCATTTTCTGCAATATCCGCACCAAGTTCTGGTAAAGTAAGTTCTAGCGCAGATTTTACGGCACTGACAATACTATTTAAAGGATCAGCTAGAGACTCTAGAATTTCATTGCTGGAAATAGAAAAACTGCGAGGAATTCCTTCGGCAAGGTTGCGCCCTTTAACTTCCATCTCACGAACTTCCGATCCTGGGTAAGCTGAGCCAATTTCCTTCTTAATTAATTCAGCAGTAACCTCGCCAATCAGCATGCCATAGTTGCGACGTATATAGTTGATAATAGCCTCATCAAATTTGTCACCACCTACTCGTACAGAATTTGAATACACGATTCCACCTAACGAAATTACTCCAACATCTGTAGTGCCTCCGCCAATATCAACTACCATCGAGCCTGTAGCTTCTTCAATAGGTAAATCAGCACCAATAGCTGCAGCCATGGGCTCTTCAATTAATTCTACCTTACTTGCACCAGCGCCATATGCGGCCTCTCGAATAGCGCGACGCTCTACCTGAGTAGAGCCGTAAGGAACGCATATAACAATACGTGGGTTAAAAGAGAAAAGGCGAGCCGGATTCACTTTCCTGATAAAGTGTTTTAGCATCTGTTCTGTGACAGTGAAATCAGCAATTACGCCATCCTTCATTGGGCGGATGGCAGTTATGTTCCCAGGGGTCCTTCCCAACATTTGCTTAGCAGCTAATCCGACTTGCTGAATTACTTTTTTACCGTTAGGGCCACCATCTTGTCGTATTGCTACAACTGACGGCTCATTTAGTACAACTCCTTGATCACGAACATAAATAAGAGTATTGGCAGTACCTAAATCAATTGCGAGATCGTTTGAAAAGTAATTCTTAAAATTGGCAATAAAGTTTGTCATGAGAGCAAAACCCGTTGGTGGCAATGGTGTTTAAAATTACACAAAAAGACTACGTTTTAAAGATTATCTATAGATACTCTATAACGGCGGTTTTAAACGTAACTTTATGATACTCTATTATGTTTTTGAACGTAAGGGGTGTTAGCTGATGGCAGTGACTCTTGAAGATGTAAAACGTGTGGCAAATCTTGCTCGGATTGAAATTAGTAATGATGAAGCTCATACTACGCTGGATCAAATAACAGGGATTTTCTCCTTAATTGAGCAAATGGAGCTAGTAGATACGTCCAAAGTCGCCCCCATGTCTCATGCTCAAGGTGTTGAGCAGCGATTGCGTAAAGATGAGGTAACAGAGATAGATCAGCACAAATTATTTCAATTGCAGGCACCTAAAACAGAAGCTAAATTATATCTAGTGCCAAAAGTTATTGAATGAAATTTTAAGAATAAATGCAGTATTTTATAATTCCTCCATATTTTATATACCATGTTTAATTCTAGCCTAAACCAGCTTTCTACATTACTTGCTACTAAGCGGGTATCGAGCATTGAACTAACCAGAGATTTCCTTAGAAACATTAAAAGTTTAAACAAAGAATATAATGCATTCATTACAGTAAATGAAGAAATGAGTCTTGATCAGGCCCGCATTGCTGATGCAATGATTGCCTCAGGAGAAGGAAGCCCGTTAACTGGAATCCCTATTGCTCATAAGGATATTTTTTGTACTAAAGGATGGCTTACTACTTGTGGGTCAAAAATGTTATCAAACTTTATTTCGCCTTATGACGCACATGTAATTGAGCTCTTCAATAAGGCTGGCACAGTAAATATTGGTAAAACTAACATGGATGAATTTGCTATGGGGTCTAGTAATGAGACCTCTTTTTATGGGCCAGTTAAGAATCCGTGGGATATTTTATCAGTACCTGGAGGAAGCTCTGGAGGCTCAGCCTGCGCAGTAGCTGCACGTATGGCGCCGGCTGCTACTGGCACTGACACAGGAGGGTCTATTCGCCAACCAGCATCATTATGTGGCGTATCTGGTATAAAACCAACTTATGGTTTGGTATCAAGATATGGAATGATTGCTTTTGCTTCGAGTCTTGATCAGGGAGGGCCAATAGCAAAGTCAGCTGCAGATTTAGCATTAATGTTAAATGTCATGGTGGGTTTTGATGCCCGTGACTCAACAAGCTTGCAACATGAGAATGAAGACTATACAAGAGAATTAAAAGGGCCAATAGAAGGTCTGCGTATTGGTCTGCCAAAAGAATATTTTGCCGAAGGATTAAGTGATGATGTATCACGCGCTGTAGATGCAGCTATTGCAGAATATAGTAAACTCGGCGCAAAAATAATTGAGGTGTCGTTGCCAAATACTAAACTCTCAATTCCGGTTTACTACGTGCTAGCTCCGGCAGAGGCATCAAGTAATCTCTCCCGTTTCGATGGGGTTCGTTATGGCCACCGTTCTGAAGAATATAATAACCTTGATGATATGTACCTAAAAAGTCGTACTCAGGGTTTTGGCGCTGAAGTGAAGAGGCGTATTTTAATTGGAACATATGTGTTATCACATGGATATTACGATGCTTATTATATAAAGGCACAGAAATTAAGACGTCTAATCGCTCAGGATTTTACTGAAGTATTTAAGCAATGTGACGTAATAATGGGACCAACCTCACCTTCGGTTGCATTTTCCTTGGGCGAGAAAAGTAATGATCCTTTGCAGATGTATTTATCAGATGCATATACAGCTGCAGCCAGTTTAGCTGGGCTGCCAGGGATGTCCATTCCTGTTGGGTTTGGTAAGAAAAATAGGCCGGTAGGATTGCATATCATTGGTAATTATTTTGCTGAAGCAAAAATACTAAACATTGCGCATCAATTTCAGCAGGTAACAGATTGGCATACAAAAATGCCGGATATAAAAAAACTCTAAATTAATAAAGAAAATAATATGCAATGGGAAGTCGTAGTCGGTCTTGAGATACATACCCAGCTCCTGACCCAATCAAAATTATTCTCTGGCGCCTCAACAACTTTTGGGAGCGCTCCCAATTCCCAGGCTTGTGCAGTTGATTTAGCGCTGCCAGGGGTTTTGCCTGTATTAAATCGTGGTGTTGTTGAGCTAGCAGTTAAATTTGGCCTATCAATAGACGCAAGGATCAACTCGCCCTCAATATTTGCACGTAAGAATTATTTTTATCCAGATCTTCCAAAAGGATATCAGATAAGTCAATTTGAACTTCCAATTGTTGAAGGTGGGCAAATTAATATACAAACAGGTAAAAATAATGAGGAAGATGAGAAATTAATAAATATTACTCGTGCTCACCTTGAGGAAGATGCAGGAAAATCATTGCATGAAGATTTCCATGGCATGACTGGTATTGATTTAAATCGTGCTGGCACACCTTTATTAGAAATTGTTTCAGAGCCAGATATGCGTAG
>ENA-OREN01002398-OREN01002398.1-marine-metagenome-genome-assembly--contig:-NODE-2398-length-19167-cov-4.702619_pt1 | contig 19167 bp, 14 predicted proteins | sample MGYA00248624_ERZ508555 | MGnify/ENA primary metagenome ERZ508555 (study PRJEB26222, sample SAMN06267773) | marine metagenome | isolation source: Saanich Inlet, British Columbia, Canada | place...
TAATAAAAGAAATTGGAAGTAACAGACAATTTCGAGGCCGAGGGCTTTTAGCAAGATTTTTATATAGTAATTGTAAGCATCAGGCCGGGTACAGAACCCGACAGACAGAAGAGATACCTGATGCAATAACACAAGAATATGAGAGTCATGTATTTGGACTTATGGAGATGCCACTGGAGCTTCAAGTAATAAAGCTATCTCCAGATGCACAACATGCATGGGATACCTTTTACGATGAGGTTGAGTGTGGCATGAAACCCGGAGGTAATCTGGAAGGAATAAAAGATTGGGGCTCTAAGCTTTCCGGTGCTGTTGCGAGGATATCAGGATTACTCCATTATGCAGAACATGGTAAACAATCAATAAATGTGCCTATTTCTGTCGGTATTGTCGGTGATTCTGTAGCAATCGGAAGATATTACCTAGAACATGCACTATCTACTTTTGGACTTATGGGAGAGGAACCACAAGTAGAAGCAGCCAAAAAAATATTGGAATATCTGAGACACCATAAACCTAATAGTTTTAAAGGGAGAGATATTCTAAGGAACAAAAATGCATTTAAAAAGATGGAAGAAATAGCATCTGGTCTAAAACTGTTAGTTGAAAGAAACTACATTCGGGAAAAGGAAAGAAATACAAATGGACATGGAAGGCCAGAAGCAACTACTTATGAAGTTAATCCGAAATCATTAATGTAGTAAAACTATCGACAATATCGACAAAAGTCGTTGTTTTTGTGCTTTGTTTATTAGTTTTGTCATTATTGTCGGTGGTTTTTGATATAGGAGAATTTCTGACTAATATTGAAGTTATAAACCAAAAGAGTTAATAAATGAATCAAAAATCAAAAGGGAAATGTAGAGTGGTTTCAGAGCGTTACGTGGACATCAAAGCTGTGTCTAAGTATACATCTTTACCAGTATCGACTCTGTATGAATGGTCTGCAACTGGAAGGATTCCTTCAATTAAGATTTCTCGAAGAGTCCTGTTTGATCTTCATGATATAGATGAATTAATGGCAAGTTTAAAGCGAACTACTAATCAATGTGAGAATACAACCAATAAAATTATTGCAGATATCAGAGATGGTGACATATAATACCTGGCATAGCAACAAGCAGGCACATTCTGACCTCATGAGAGGAGGTGGGTATGTTTAAAAGGAAAGATAGTGCTCTGTGGTGGATGTCCATTCGTTATAATGGAAAAAAGATTCAAAGGAGCCTTGAAACATCAGACAAGAAGCTTGCGAAGGCAATTGAAGCAAAGATTATAACTGATATCGTTGAAGGCAAGTATTATGAAAAGCCTACCGGACATAATAAGACTTTTAGGCAGTTGATGGATAGGTTTATGAAGGAACATGCTCCAAAGGTGTCAGGCAGTATGCAAAAAAGTTATGCATCATCCCTAAAACATCTTATTCCTTTTTTTGGAGATTTGAACTTATTGTCAATATCCAGAAAGAAAATATCAGAGTATAAGGTGTTAAGATTGGATGAAGGAGCAAGGCCATCGAGTCTGAATCGTGAGTTAGCAATGGTATCTAAAGCTTTTACTTTGGCTCTTGATGATTGGGAGTGGATCAGTGGCAATGATAAGCCCTTCTCAAAAATGCCATACGAGAAGGAGAACAACGAGCGTGACAGGTGGCTTACAGAAGATGAAGAGAAGAGTCTTCTTGAGAATAGCTCTGAATGGTTACGTGAAATTGTTGTTTTTGCATTGAATACTGGGCTACGACAGGGTGAATTGCTTTCTTTAGAATGGAACAGGGTTGATCTATTTCGCAGAACTATTCTGATCCATAAGACAAAGAATGGTAAGCCAAAGACTGTACCATTGAATAAAAATGCAATGGATGTGATAGCTCGTAGGGCAAAGGAAAAGGTGAGGAAGCTTAAAAACGATTTTGTATTTCTCAGTAGTCATGGGACAAAAATTGATAGGCACAATCTCAGAAGGGCTTTTAATAATGCTACAAGAAAAGCAGAGATTGAAAATTTTACATTTCACGACCTGAGACATTGCTTTTGTACCAAGCTTGCACAGCGAGGTGTAGACATTTACAAAATTGCCAAACTTGCTGGGCATGAAGACATTCGGATGACTCAAAGGTACTCTCATCATTGTCCTGAAAGTCTGAGAGATGGAGTCGAAATTTTAGAAGCTGACTACGTTTTGGCTACGGTAGGGAAAAATTTGTAGTTTAAGACGTCATCAAATTGTCCTAACCCCTTTAGTAGAAATGGTCGGGGCGACTGGATTCGAACCAGCGACCTCTTGAACCCCATTCATCTCCAAGGGTATAGATTGTTTTTTGTTTTAGTTTCAACTATTTTATTTTATTAGGCTTATAGGCACATTTCCATAAATCAATTTTAGTCTATTTTAGGGTGTTTTGAGTTATTTTGGGTACATTTTGGACACAGTCGACCTCTTGATTGTTATTCAAGAGACCGGGAGTTTGAATCCCCCCTTCCGCATTTACTCACTCCTTTTGTATCAAGCACTTACGTTTTTCCAGAGTCCAAAAATACCGTCCCCAGACCGTCCCTAGAATGTAAATTGAACTTGTTGACTAATAGCGACTGTAACACGGTTTGAAAACCCTTTTATCATGTTCAAACTGTGAGTGTGATATAATACATATACCACACATGGTACAAGTCACATACCTCCTCCTGAAAACCATCGACAATATTGACAAAAGCCTAGTTTGTTATCATTCCCCTTAAATACCACTCACATATCAAGCGTAAACAGGTGGTGAATCTGAGATGTCGAAATTTTCTTAATACCTAAAAATATTATAAAAAATTGACAAACCAGCAAGGATTGTTTATATAACAAGACAGTAAATAATAACGGTTATATTCTGATGATTATTACCGTTAGTGATTATTTTACTTATTTATAGAAAAGTTGTGGAGTAACAAAAAACGGTTTATTTGAGAATTAATGTTTTGACACCAATCATAAAGGATAAAAAATGAAAAAATATAAATGTCTTGCACTTCAATTATTTTTCCTGTTTTCGCTTATATGTATAATATTGATTCCAAAGGTGGCCAACGCATATTCAATGACCCCTTTGCAGATTTCCACTGATATAACAGGTCTCGTTAGTGGCCCAACCGAGGATTACAGTTTTATGCAAGTCTGGTTCACAGGTAAGGATACCGATGATACATCAATTGTTGACGAATTTTGGTCTGCACAGCGATATGCAAATGTCCAGTCAGGATCGTACTCTGACTCAGTCTACGACGGGCCGAGTAACTACCTGGTTGTAACAGTGATAGCAAATGGACTAAATAGTGGTAGCTATGCGGCTGGTGATCTTACATTGCAGATTGATAGTCAACCGTTTTCTGTTTATATGCCTTCATTTACCATTACTACTCAAAAAGATCATTTCAGCCTCTACATAGCTGATGATGGCTCCACGTTTTATGCCAACACTGATCATGCACCATTTAATAATGCTTCTATAGGTTGGGAACTTATGCAAGGAAGCCTGGATCTTACGCCTTCAGAGGCTTTTGATGCAGTCCATTTAGCTGCTTCAGCTCCTGAATCTGAACCAGTCCCAGAACCCACAACAGTCGCACTTCTCGGTATCGGCATAGTCGGACTCACAGGAGCAGAAGTAAGACGTAGACGGAAGAAGAAAGCAGTTGATAAAAGCTAGGTAATTATTTATCAAAATTGATCCTGTATAAAGATGCCTACATTCTTCACTACGAGGGATGTAGGTGTTTTTTGGTGTGACTAAATAGCAAGTTCCTTTTGTTGGGATCAGACTGTGAGAGGGATGTAATATTAATACATGCAGACAGGCAGGGGTCATACCCCCCTGGGTGATCAATATGTCATATACTTTTATTTAATGCTTCTGTTTTATTCTTCGTTTATCAATAAATTAAAAATAGCTCCAAGAATGACTGACGTCAATTCCTTGAGAATCATACCTTAAATATGACTCTTTTCTATCCCGTAGCAAGCTTAATATTGTGTCCCAAAACATCTGTTTACAAGACACCTAAAATCACATATTTAAGCGATTGCAAATCAAATACTTGCAATGTACAAGTTTCAAGGGTTTTCGTGACTTTTTGTTTGGGTATCCTTGTGCCACACCCAAAACTACATCTCATCAGTAACACCCAATGTGGCTCAATGGTAGAGCACGTCACTCGTAAACCCATTTGGATGTCTTTCACAAGTCCTTTAAAATCAACATAATGCACTATATATTAAGTGCTTATGACTATATTTAAGCTGGCTCAATTTGTCTCTATTTGTACCAATTTGTACGACTTATAGTCGCAATATAGTCGCATCAACTTCACCATGATGGGGTGTAGGAGAAGAATGTAGTTTTTTCAGTTATCCACATTTATGAAGAATCTATATTATTTGCTAATAACCTGGCAGGTTCAATCATGTTGATTGAACTTGAACATTTCGGTTAAGACGAATAGTTGACGTCAGTCAAATGACTTTATCTCCTCATGCTGGTACGAAAAGAACACAAATTTTGGAGTGCATTAACCGTGTTACTGCTTTATTACCAATCACTAATCATCACGGATGATGAACCTCATAATTTCGATCAATAAAGTAAAATAATAGTTCAAGAATTGTCATTACAATAATACGGTAACTCTTTTGTTGCCAAGCTTTAAGAGAGCAAAAGTTGTATAATATCAGGTGATTATGATAGAAAGAATTTAGACTTAATAAAAGCTTGACGTACCATGTTTAACGTTTACAATACCAAGCACAAACACAAAGAAGCTTTATTGTCTGTACATTTGGAGTGCAGTGACCGCCTGTCCGTCATGCCTATGGCAGACTCGCTGCGGCGAGCCAGTTTGATGGGATGGTGTTACTGCTTTAATTACGCATTATCATGCCTGCCAGGCCAGGCCGTTCGCCAGCCCGACGCGCATTCTGGCGGGGACTGGGATGATGCACTCCATAAAACTTTGCGATCTTCGCGTCTTCTTGTCCGACGTGTTGTATGGTAGGGGGAGTGAGAATTTTTTTTATTATAGGTGCTGACTATAGGGTCTAATAATCAAAAATCATAAGGAAGTAAGGTAAAAAATCATGAAACGTATTTTAATAACACTATGTCTGTCTCTATTATTTACAGCGACCGTGCCAGTCGGCGTTGTCAATGCCGCTAGTAAATTCTGGAATGTCGCAAACGGTGACTGGAGCGGCACCAACTGGAACTCGGGTATAGTATGGCCTCCCCAACCCAACGTCGGTGAACCTGGATCTGGAGATACTGCCTATATTGACAACGGCGGAACGGCGCAGATAACGCAGAGCGGAGAAACGGCTGTTAATGTATTTCTTGGTAGTCTCGGAGGTTCTAGTGGCAGCATCAACATGAGCGCTGGCAGTTTATCGACTACCTCTATGTTTGTCGGCCATATTGGCACCGGATCATTTATCCAATCTGGTGGTACTGTTACTTTGTCCAGTGGCCTTATATTGGGAAATAACCCAACCGCAGTCGGTTCATATAATCTAAGCAGTGGTAGCCTGTTTAGTAACTCTCAAAGTATTGGCCATACTGGCACCGGTACCTTTACACAGAGTGGCGGGACGAATTCAGTTTCACTTTCAGGATTGAACACAATCGGTTCAGGCAGCAGCGGAATATATAATTTAAGTGGAGGGGCGCATATTGTTGGTGATCTTACTGTCGGTAACGGCACAGGCAGCGGTACATATAATTTAAGTGGCGGAACGAACACCATTAATGGAGATCTTACTCTCGCCTCATGGACCGGCAGCGGTACATATAATTTAAGTGGCGGAACTCTTGATATAACAGGTAACATCTTAAACAACGGTGTAGGTGCGAGCACTCTTAATAATGATGGAGGCATATTAAACATAGGAGGAGGTTCAATCAGTGCTGATAATTTCAATATTGCCAACTCAGCAGGGACGAATGTAAGTCATACTTTGGGAATTGGAGAATCTATTACTGCCGAAAATGAAACCATAGGCAATTTTGGGACCGGTGCTTTTACTCAGACCGGCGGTACTAACACTGTTTCAAACAACCTAAACCTGGGTGTTGATGCTGGAGGCAGCGGAACATATACCATTTCCGGTGGTACCCTCGGTGTAAACGGCAGCATAGTAAACGGTGCAGGTACTAGCACATTTAACATAGACGGAGGCACAGTAAACGCGGGGACAATCGGTGTAGATAATTTCAATGTTGGGAATGATGCTGGGTCTAATGCAAGTCACACTATGGGAGTCGGTGAATCAATCAGTGTCGGTAGTGAAACAATCGGAAATTCCGGTACTGGAGTGTTTACTCAGACCGGCGGGACAAATACGATAACGAATGATCTTAATATGGGAGTTAACTCTGGCAGCAGTGGGACATATACGCTCGGTGGAGGGACACTTGATGTGGGAGGAAATATTGTTAACGGCGACGGTACCAGCACTCTGAACATAGATGGGAGTACATTGCTTGTAGGAGGAGGTTCGATAGGTGTAGATAATTTCAATGTGGGGAATAGTGCTGGGTCGAATTCAAGCCACACTCTGGTAAGCGGAGAATCAATCAGTGCCGGCAGTGAAACCATAGGTAATTCAGGTACCGGTGCATTTATCCAGACTGGCGGGACGAACAGTGTTGCAACCGAACTCTTTATCGGCAGACTTGCTGGCAGTGATGGGACATACAGTTTAAGTGGTACAGGTACTGTTTCTGCTACTAACGAATTTGTAGGGAGAATTGGTACCGGCTCTTTTACTCAGACCGGTGGTACAAATACTGTTTCAAACAGCATTGAGCTCGGCACCCTTTCCGGTGCCAGTGGTACCTATAATTTAAGCGGAAGTGGTGTTGTTTCAGCCAACTCCTTTATTATTGGTAATATAGGTTCTGCAGAATTTAACCAGACTGGGGGGGGAAATACAGCTTCATCTGATCTCTTCCTTGGTTTTAATTCCGGTGGTAGTGGAACGTATAATTTAGGCGCAGGCAGTCTGGATGCCTCTTTTGAGACCATTGGCAATTCCGGTATCGGTGCATTTACTCAGACCGGCGGGACGAATACCGTCACAAACGATCTCTTTATCGGCAGAAATGCTGGCAGTAACGGAACATATACAATTTCCGGTGGCAACCTTAATATTGGCAATAACATTGTTAACGGTGACGGTACAGGAACACTTAACATAGATGGTGGAACATTAAACGTAAGCGGTGGCTCAATTGGTGTCGACAATCTTAATATCGCTAACTCAACCGGAACTAATGTAAGTCACACCCTGGGAAGCGGAGAATCTATCAGTGCAGGAAGTGAAACCATCGGTAATTTGGGAACCGGCACATTTAACCAGACCGGCGGGACGAATACCGTTTCGAACAACCTTAACCTGGGTGTTGATGCTGGAGGCAGCGGTACATATACCATTTCCGGTGGCACCTTCGGTGTGAACGGCAGCATAGTAAACGGTGCAGGTGCAAGCACACTTAACATAGACGGAGGGACGGTAAACGCGGGTACAATAGGAGTTGATACGCTTAATATTGCCAACACAGCCGGCACGAATGGAAGTCATACGCTGGGAAACGGAAAATCAATCAGTGCGGGTTTTGAAAACATCGGCAGAGAAGGTACCGGTGTTTTCACCCAGACCGGTGGGACGAATAGTGTAACAAACGATCTCCTCATTGGAAGAGTATCTGGCAGCAGTGGAGCGTATAACTTAAGCAGTACAGGCAGTATTTCGGCTGATAGAGAATTTATCGGTAATGCCGGTACTGGAATCTTTACGCAGAGTAGCGGGACGAATAGTGTTTCAAGCGAACTTGCTCTCGGAGTTTTCTCTGGCAGCAGTGGAACGTATAATCTGAGCGGTACGGGTAGCTTGTCGAATAATTTTGTGCAGGTTGGCAGAGCAGGCTCCGGTACATTAACCCAGACCGGTGGGTCTCATACTGTTTCAACCGAACTCTGGTTAGGTGTTTTCTCCGGCAGTAACGGATCATATGGTTTGAGCGGAGGAACAAATACTATAACAGACCTGCTCTCTCTCGGAGTATTTACCGGTAGTAGTGGCGCCTACGATCTGAGTAGTACCGGTACTGTTTCGGCTGATAGAGAGATCATTGGCAGGGACGGTACCGGTGTATTTACTCAGTCCGGTGGGACACACACTGTCACAAACGACCTTTCGATTGGTCAGTTAGCTACCGGCAACGGAACTTACAATATGTCAGGAGGCTCCCTCAATGTAGGCGGCAACCTGGATAATGCTGCCGGTACAAGCACTCTTAACATTGACGGTGGTACGGTAAACGTTACCGGAAGCATTGTTAATGGATCGGGTGCAAGCACACTTAACATAGACGGAGGGACGGTAAACGCGGGTACAATCGGAGTTGATACTCTTAATATTGCTGACTCTGTCGGGACGACTGGAAGTCACGCTATGGGAAGTGGAGAATCAATCAGCGCCGGCAGTGAAACCATAGGTAATTCAGGTACCGGTGCATTTACCCAGACGGGTGGGACGAATACTGTTGCAAATGAACTCTTTATCGGCAGAAATACTGGCAGTAATGGGACATACAGTTTAAGTGGTACCGGCACTGTTTCTGCTACTAACGAATTCGTAGGGAGAATTGGTACCGGCTCTTTTGCTCAGACCGGTGGCACGAATACTGCTTCAAACAGCATCGAGCTCGGCACCCTTTCCGGCGCCAGCGGTACTTATGATTTAAGTGGAACCGGTGTTGTTTCTGTCAATTCCTTTATTATTGGTAATATAGGTTCTGCTGAATTCAACCAGACTGGGGGGGCAAATACAGCTTCAGCTGATCTATTCCTTGGTTTTAATTCCGGTGGTAGTGGAACATATAATTTAGGTGCAGGCAGCCTGGATGCCTCTTCTGAGACCATAGGTAATCTCGGTACCGGTGTATTTACCCAGACCGGTGGAACAAATACCGTATCGAATAATCTCCTTGTTGGTGCCAGTTCCGGCAGTAGCGGAACTTATAATGTAAGTGGCGGGAGTTTTTCAGCAAACAACAGCTATATAGGCGGATCGAGTACCAATTCTGGTGGAAGCGGTACGATGAACATCTCAGTTGACGCTGATATTCTGATCAGCAGTGCCATGAAGATATGGGATGCCGGTATTGTCAACCTGAGTGATGGTATGCTTGATGTAACCTCTATTGATAATACAAACGGCGGTTCTTTCAACTTCACCGGTGGTACACTGAAAGTGGACTCCTTTACCGGAGACCTCGCTCTTACCGGCGGGACACTTGCACCGGGAAATTCTCCCGGCCTGACAACCGTCCTGGGTGATTACTCAATGGACATAAACAGTACGCTGCAGATGGAGCTTGGTGGACTGATACCGGAAACCGAGTACGATGTTCTTGACGTTACCGGCATGATGGACCTTGGCGGAACTCTTGAAGTCCTCCTCTATGGTGGATTTAATCCGGATGTTGGAGATACATTCGATATTCTGAACTGGGGAAGCCTGACAGGGATGTTTGACTTCCTTGTCATGCCAACACTAATGAATGGCCTTTTCTGGGATACTTCTGATCTCTATACGACCGGTGAATTGAGTGTAGGCTCAGCAACCGTCCCTGAACCTGCGACAGTAGCTCTGTTGGGACTTGGATTGGCCGGATTGGGAGGAATGTATCTGAGGAAAAGGAGAAAGAAAAAACAATTCACCGCAGAGACGCAGAGAGCGCAAAGTAAAATGTAATATGAAAACCGAAACTTGAAGTACGAAATTCGAAACAAATTAAAAATCTGAAATTAGAAACAGTAATCACAAATAGCAAATCACAAATAACAGACAACTCAGAAAATCAAAACTATTTAATAGCAGACGGAGAAATAATCAGAAACGCAATAAACCATCCTACTTCTAAAACCTGGAGATCAATTTCTCATATTCCGAATGCGATCCAATCCAGAACCAGGTAATAGTATTGCTCTCCTTTAGCCCAAGTGCCCGATAACCACGACTAATACGAACAGAATAAAGAGGTTCTGTGTTGTGTATAGATTTGAAATGAAGGCTTGGATGGTTGGGATTACTATTCAACGTTTCATATGCTTTTACCGCCTGGTTTTTGGTGCTTTTGGGAAGTGCGTCAAAAAGATTCCAAAAATCTTTCGTAGTGCGGGATATCATTTTTTCTTAGATGCGGGATCGAATGGAAGTGTTTCTCCTTGTTTAATTTCATTACGAACTTTTGTTGCGAGTTTAGAGAGAGATTCCTGAGAATTGGCAAAAGACGTTTCCCACTTCTTTTCATCTTCTAACTCTTCCAGTACAATTGCTGCAATAGCATCCTGAGAAGCGTCAGCTAGTTTGGAAGCCTGGTTAAATGCTTTTTCCAATAGTTTAGTCATAATTATAATTCTATTCAAAAAATTGTAACAAACAAGTAAAAAAATTAAGAATGGATGTTGAGATCAGTGTCCCAATGAACAATTTATAACAAATTGTATTATTGTTTTTTCATTTCTTTGTGTCATGTCACATTGTTGCCCGTCACACTTTTGTGCCACGGCACATTATTCATATAGAGACACACTCTCGCATAATCTATAAGCGCAAAGGATACCCACCTCTCTTAAAAGAATTTAAAACAAACCGAAGGAGTCTGAGAAAGTTATTGAATTCTAATATTGCTTTAGGTGCAAGCCAAGATTCCATGCTCATATTGGAATATTTTTCAAATCTGGAAAAAATAATTAAAAATGAAGAGAAGAAAAAGTCAAAAAAGGAAAATGAGAACAAATATTTCGATGCGATAGAATCGAATGTTATTAGCATGATCAATGGATTGCACCGGGAAGATAGTAAGAATTATTATAAAGAACGTTTTACGATTGATTTATCAGAAGAAGAAATGAATGCATTTTTTGAAACAAAAACTGAAGACGAAATAATAAGGTTTTTTTGTGATGTTGTAATAGATATTAATTGTCTAACGCTTCAAACAGGATTTAAAGATTATTGGGACACGTCAAATGAAAATTGTAATAATAAGAGTATTGCCAAATTGAAGATGATAAATATAGCTATGCGACAAGTATATAATTCTATATCAATAATGACTTACAAGAAGTCATTGGTGGCACTGGTCAATGAAGCAAAACACAATGATGAGTCACTATTTAATGCAATACATCTTGATAAAACCCTGTTTGATAAGGATTGGGTACGTAAACGAATAAATAAGGCATTCTATTCAGGGGATTCTAGGTTTTTTAATGAGTTGGCAAGGGTAATTAAGAAACCTCCCATATCGGCAAAAATAGATCGTGGAGAACTAATTACGATATTATCGACATTGTGGCCATTTGGACTTTATAGACTTGATAATAACGAGCTCATGGACATATTAAGAACGAGCGGAGTGCCAATACAGAAAGACAAAGAATCATTTAGGAGATTCGTCGATAATTTAAAAGAGGAGAATATTCTATTAGACATTAATAAAATTATAACTATTAAAAAATTTCGGACGTGAAATAAATTTTTCAGATCCGAGATTTATAAATTTAGATTCAATACTATGGCCTCAGTGTGAAAGCACTGCGGCCTTCTTTTATGGATTATTTGTGAACTGGGTAATGATAATTATCCATATTAGATTCAGGCAAAATAAACACAAATATCTTTTATTTTCTGTTTTGTAGAAATTTAAAGATGTTTGTACCTTGGGAGTAAATAAAAGGCCAGACGAAGAAACAGGTGATACTCCTTCTCTCTTTGCTTTGCATTTTATATGGAGCAAAGAGTGAAGATCTATAAGATGAACTTGGGTCACTTATGATAAGCACTGTGGTGCGTGTGTGCGTAGTGAACGAAGCGCACACGCACGCACCACACAGGAATTAGGCAATTTGTAACATAGTTGGGTGCGAAGCCTAGTAACACAGCACCCTTAAATTACATAATATGATTAGAAAGGAGTAAAAATGGAATCTAAAGAAGTATTTAAGAAAGTATTTAAAGGAGTTGATAGTTTATATATCTCTTATAGAGGTGAACTCAGAGAAGGGGTAAAAGAGTGCTTGGAAGAAAAAAAAAGACTGGCTCAATCAGATGATGAAACAGAACAAGCTTTATCAAGAATGGTCATCAATTTTCACTTATTTGAAGTAAAGGATAGAGGTGCAAAGGGATTTTCATTTATCTTGGTTGATAATTGGTATCGCATACAAATATCCGGAAGTGAAAAGAAGGTAATGCCGACAATATATGTTCAAGTATCAAGCGAACTTCTTACAGGCCACGGGCCGGAAAGTGCAATAAGTAGACTAAGGAAAATTGTTAAAAAACTATTGGTAAAGATAGAAGAGGAGACCGTAAGCAGGGCTGATATCTTTGTTGATTTTACTACTAATGAGAAATTGGAGGATATTAAAAGCATATCTTGGATTACCAGGGCTAAGAAGCTTGCTGTATTCAGGTATTGTGATGCATTTACTGGTTTGGTAATTGGCCAGGGAGGAGATATTTCAGCAAGAATATATGACAAGACCTTAGAGATTGGTGAAAGTAATAAATATTATCTTAAAGAGATATGGGAAAAGCGTGGTTGGGATACAATACAAACAGTGTGGAGGCTTGAATTCCAATTAAAAAGGGTATGTTTGAAGGAGATGTCTATAAACACGTTTTCAAATCTCATGGAAAAAGTAAATAGCTTATGGGTTTACTGTTCAAATGATTGGTTACGGCTTGCAGTAAAAGATGAAACTGTTAATAGAACACGATGGATGACTAATCCAATGTGGGAAAAGATTCAAGGTGTAAGAATTAATGATGGTAATCTTGTCGGTGTACTAAGAGAGGTAGACAAATCAAGGGTACCAAGTGATAAGACAATATTTCAGAACGGCATGGGTTATTTGACATCTTTTGCAGCAAAGGAGGGATTTAAAAAAGTTAATAATGAGACAGTTATTAGTTTTCTTGATATTGGGAAAAAATATCTCGAAAAGCTAACTAATGGCAAAGAGGAAGATTATTTAGAAATAAAAATAAATAATAAAAAGAAGAAATATAACAAGGAATAATGTTGAAAGAATGAAGATTGAGATTGATGACAATTCACTTATAGACGAGATTGTTAAAAGGGTCGTTGTGCAGTTAAAACCTATGTTCAATAACTCACATAACTCCGTAGATGATGAGCTAATGGACGTAAAGGGATTAGCCAAGTATCTAAAGGTTAAAGAATCATGGGTGTATGAGAAAATACACACAAAGAAAATCCCTTTTCAGAAGGCAGGTAGATTTCCTCGTTTTCGGAAGAAGCATATTGACAAATGGCTTGAAAACCCTTACGCTTTTCTTTACGTGCCTATAAGCCGCTCAAAAAGGAAGGAGGGCATGTATAATGAGTAGGCTCTATAAGCGAGGGAATGTATATTGGTTTGATTTCCGAATCAATGGCATAAGATATAGACAAAGTACAGGTCAAACAAAAAGAAGGGATGCAGAGGACGTCTTTCATGCCGAGAGAGAGAAGGCAAAGACAGGAGAAAGTGTAGGTACAAAAAAGATTAAGGATTGTACAGTAGCTGTTCTGGCCGATGAATATTCAAAATGGGTAAAATTTCAAAAGTCTTATGGTAGTAAACGTTTTTTTATAAAGCATATTGTTGAGACATTTGGGAATTTAAGAGTAAGAGACCTTAATGCCAGAATTGTTGAACAATGGCAAACCATGCGACTGGAACACCGCAAGCCCGCCACTATAAACCGGATTACAAGTTGTTTAAGGCATATGATTACTCAAGGGGAAAAATGGGAAATGGTGGACGAAGAAACAGCAAAGCGTGTTAAAAGTGTGAAACTACTGAAGGAAGATAATAAGAGGCTGCGATTCTTAACCCTTGAAGAGTGCCATAGGCTGATAGATTGTTGTCAGGAGCACTTAAAACCTATTGTTACCATTGCCCTTCATACAGGTATGAGACGGGGAGAAATCTTGAGCTTAAAATGGGAACAGGTGGATTTAAAGCATGGTTTTATTTTGCTTGATATCAGCAAGAACGGTGAAAGAAGGGAAATCCCGATTAACACAACGCTCGAATATCTTTTTAAAGAAATACCACATAGTGTTGAAAGCATGTATGTGTTTGCCGGCAAAAATGGAAACCCATTAACCGACATAAAGAATAGCTTTCACGCAGCACTAAAAAACGCTGGAATACTTGATTTTAGATTCCATGACCTCCGACATACCTTTGCAAGTCATCTAATCATGGCTGGCGTAGATTTAACCAGTGTTAAAGAACTTCTGGGCCACAAGGATATAACAATGACGTTAAGGTATTCACACCTTGCCCCAGGGCATAAAAGAAAAGCGGTTCAAGTACTCGATAGGATCATGGAGAAGGATGAAGATGTGGTTTTAAATAATGGGCACAATTTGGACACAGTTTTAGAGAAAAACCAAAATGGTGATTGTCCTAAGTCCTTGGAGGTAATGGTCGGGGCGACTGGATTCGAACCAGCGACCTCTTGAACCCCATTCAAGTGCGCTAAGCCAAGCTGCGCTACGCCCCGAGAAGAAACATCTTTTTTTTGAAAATGTGATTATATCAAATAACTCTTATTCTTCAAGAACTTTTGCACATTCCATTTCGTCTCAACTATCCTTTACGTAAAAACTTATAAACTTTCGTATGAAAACTTGGAGTTATGTTTCTCGATTTATCCGATACTAATAAATTTAGTAAAATAGCTGTTGTATTATTCTGATAAATGTTATGTAATGTACCAAATAGAGATTCCGGTAGTAATGTGTCGGGACAAATTAGGAAGGATATAAATCTTAGGGGAGAATAGTGCTGAAGGTGCACGTTTATTTCTTCTGATAAAATTTTGAAGGGATATTTAGATATTATGTTTATTCTAAATGAGATTGTAGGTATTGGAGACTTTAGCATAATGGATAATTTTCGTTTAATTGTTATCGCCGCAATTTTCATTGGTATTATTGTTGTGCTTTTATACCTTAGATCTGCAAGGGGTGGGAGAAAGAGAGACAGAAAGCATGCACAAGAGACAAATCCATATGATAGGGGCAGCAAAGAAGAAAGGCATTCTGATGATGCATTAGATGCTTTCATGCGTATAGAAGAAGAGTTAAAGGCAAGTAAGGAAGAAGAATTAAAAGCAAGTAAGGAAGAAGAATTAAAAGCAAACGAGGAAGAAGATTTTGAAGATATTTCAGACTTGGAAGTAGAAATAGAGAAGGTACCAGATATTGATCTCAATAAAGAATTAGCGAATATTGAGGGCATGGAGGGGCAGACTGGTACAAAGCTGGATGCAGGAGTGAAAAATATAGGGGCAGAATTTACTACGATAATTGAAGGATTAATTTCAAAAATAGAAGAGAGAGAAGAAGAGGTTGTGAGTAAAGTAGAAAATGTTGTTGATATAAGGATTCAAGAGGTGTTGAGTAAAATTAATGATAGAATTGATGAAGTTATTCAAGCTCAAAAAAATTCAACTGCTTTGGTTTTAGAAAAAATGATTAATTCTTTGCGGCAGAAAGAAGAAACGGTATTTAATAAAATACTGGAAGCAATAGACGACAGATATGCCACATCGGAAACGCTTGATACTATACCGATAGAGGAAGAGCTAGCTGATACTTTGTCATCTCAGGTACCAGAGGTCGTGGTAGAAAAGACGGTAAAGAAGAAACCAGCTACTAAAAAGAAAGTAGCTGTTAAAAAGAAAGTAACGCCTAAGAATAAACAGGTAGTTAAGAAGAAGCCGTTAGCAAAGAAGAAGCTGGTAGCAAAGAAGACGTCAGCTTCCAGTAAGAAACCAACAGCAGTAGAGGATAAAAGTATTCCGTTAGAAACCCTGAATACTTTACCTATAGAAGAAAAACCGGTTGGTACTAAATCTTCTAAGAAGTCTAAGAAAGTGGTAGATGAAAAAGTAGAGTTTGAGGAAATAACAGAGAGCGATTTGGGTACACCAGGTGAAAATAGTGGCATTTTGGGGAAGCTGGCCAGTTCTTTACAATTGGGGGGAGCATCTGTCGATATTTCATTTCCTGAAGAATCTGGAGATACGGAAGCGGTAGCGGAAGTACCTGAGAAAACAGAGGAAGAAGATGACTGGGAAATACTGTCTGAAGTGGAAGAGGATCTAAAAGCAGAGGAAGAGGGGCCGATTACTTCATCAGAGAAAATAGAGAAAAATAGTCCAGAAGAAATGGTTGGAGTCTCAGATGATTTGGATATACTGGATTTAATGAAGGAAGATCCTATTGATATTTCATTTCCGGATGAATCTAGCACTGAAAAAGAAATAATAGAATTACCTGAAGAAATAAAGAAAGAACCTCTGATAAAACCATCTGGGGTTAAAGAAGGGGCAAAAGTAGAGAAAAAAGAGTCTATTGCTTCATCAGAGGTAATAGGGGAAAATATTTTAGTTGATGATACAGACTCAGCTGATTTTGATATTCAAGAGTTCCTGGAAGAGTTGGGAAACATTCCTTCTGGAAAAGATCTGGAATCTGAAAAGTGATGATACTGGCCTGGTAATTATTTTTTACTTCGCCTAATGTGATATTTCTATTAAGGGAGTGTACCTTCTATCTCTGATTTTGGTTCACGGAGCATTAGCTCTTTTACCGCTTTCATTGGATCTTTGTCTTTATAGAGTACATTGAAAATCTCCTTTGTAATAGGCATTTCAACATTATATTTCCTTGCTAATTCGCAAACCGACTTGGTCGTCAATATTCCTTCTGCAAATTGATCCATTTCCTTCAATACCTGGGACAGTTTTTTGCCCTTGGCAATTAGCTCGCCTACCAGACGATTTCTGCCGTAGGGGCTGACGCAGGTGGTTATTAAATCTCCGAGTCCTGCAAGCCCTGAAAAAGTGTCTCTCCGGCCTCCCATTGCGACTCCCAACCGTGTTGCTTCTGCCAGTCCTCTGGTTATCAGAGCCGCTTTGGAATTATCCCCAAAACCGAGTCCGTCACATATTCCTGCCGCAATTGCGATGACATTCTTTACTGAAGTTCCAATTTCTACACCTACTACATCACTGTTTGTATAAACACGAAAATATTCTGTTATGAAAATTTCCTGAATTTCTGTTGCCAGCTTAATATCTTCAGATGTAACGACAACTGTAGTTGGAAGTTTTCTTGCCACTTCTTCCGCATGGCTTGGGCCTAAGAGCAACGCAATAGGTGGACCACCCAATACGTCGCTAAGTATTTCGCTTCCACGCATGAGCGTTTCGTTTTCAATACCTTTTATTACGCTTACGATTGGTGTTCCGGTTATGTAGCTGTTTTTTAATGGCTGAAGTGTTTTCCTGACATAAGGCGTAGGTATGGCAACTACGATAATATTGGCGTCTTTTTGTGCAGATTCTAAATCCGGAGTTATTTGTAAGTCAGGTGGGAGCGGGATATCCTTCAGGTATTTTTTGTTTACTCTATGTTTCTTTAAAAACTCTACATAGTCAGGTGTTGATCCCCAAAGAGTAACATTATGTCCCTTGCTGTGCAGCACAAGTGAAAGTGCTGTACCCCATCCGCCTGTACCCAGAACTGCTATTTTCCTTGTTGCTTTTTGCTTTTCCATGAAGGATAGTTCATCTGCTTTGAGGTTTTAAATAACATTTTGTTATTTTAGGGCAGGAAAGCAGTTTAAATAAAATTAATCATCAAAATCTGTGAGATCTTTGTAGAGAGGGTAAGTTGCACAAAATGCCACTATCTCACTCTTTATTGTTTTTAATTTGCTATCGTCCTCATGCGCTTTTAGTGCAAGATCAATCCAATCAGCAATTTTTAACATTTCAGGCTCTTTCATACCACGTGTTGTAACAGAAGGAGTACCCATTCTTATTCCGCTTGGGTCATTCGCAGTTCTTTTGTCAAATGGGATCATATTCCTGTTGAGAATAATACCCGCTTTTTCCAGGGTTATCTGTGCTTCCGTCCCGGAGATGTTCTTGTTTGAAAGGTCTATGAGGAAAAGGTGGTTGTCGGTGCCTCCTGAAACGATTGAATAGTCCTTGCTTTGTAGTTCGCTACATAGTTTATTTGTATTCTTAAGTGTCTGAACCTGAGCATCTTTGAATTCTTGCGTTTTTGCCTCTTTGAATGCTACTGCTTTTGCCGCAATAACATGCATCAACGGGCCGCCCTGGATACCAGGGAAGATTTGTTGATCTATTTTGGTAGCATATTTAGACTTGCACATGATTATTCCACCCCTCGGGCCTCTGAGTGTTTTATGTGTTGAGGTAGTTACGAAGTCAGCAAGTGGTACAGGATCCTGATGCAGACCTGCCACAATCAATCCAGCTATATGAGCAACATCTGCTAATAAAAGTGCGCCTACTTCATCCGCGATCTTTTTAAATTCCGCAAAATCAAGTTCTCTAGGATAAGCGCTTGCTCCCGCAATTATCATGTGTGGCATGCTCTCTTTCGCAAGTTTCCTTACTTTGTCATAATCTATATATCCGGTCTTTTCGCTTACACCGTAGGTGATTTTTTCGTATAACTGTCCTGAAAAATTCTTTTTGAAGCCGTGTGTGAGGTGTCCACCATGTGAGAGGTCCATGCTCAAAATTTTATTTCCCGGAGATAATGAAGAAAACAATACGGCCATATTTGCCGAAGAACCTGAATGCGGTTGGACATTAACATGCTCTGCGCCAAATATGTCCTTTGCCCGCTGAACGGCAAGTTTTTCAGCTATATCAATCTCTCCACAACCGGCATACCATCGTTTGTCAGGGTAGCCTTCAGCGTATTTATTAGTCATTATTGAACCTTGCGCCTGCATTACTGCATTACTGCAGTAATTCTCAGAAGCAATCAATTCAATGTGAGTCCGTTGCCGTTTAACTTCGTCGTGGATTGCCGCATAAATTTCGGGGTCTACATCTTTTAGAGTATTCATAATATTAGAATGTGTTTAGTTAAAAATAGTTAAAGAAGTTAAAATAAATCTATTTGCCGATCTTCCATTTCAAATATGACGTAAGGAAATCATCAATTTCTCCATCAAGGAATGATTGTGCTTTACCAGTCTCTGC
>ENA-OREN01002399-OREN01002399.1-marine-metagenome-genome-assembly--contig:-NODE-2399-length-19164-cov-4.251899_pt1 | contig 19164 bp, 12 predicted proteins | sample MGYA00248624_ERZ508555 | MGnify/ENA primary metagenome ERZ508555 (study PRJEB26222, sample SAMN06267773) | marine metagenome | isolation source: Saanich Inlet, British Columbia, Canada | place...
AAGCAGAAGACGGCATACGAGATTTGACTGTGACTGGAGTTCAGACGTGTGCTCTTCCGATCTTGACCTAGCAGCTGCTAAAAGTTCAGATGCAAGTGGGTCAGGAAGAATTGTACCTTTTGCTGATATTAAAGCAGGGGGCATGAGCACCCTTGGCCAAAAAAATAACACTGGCGGATTTTTCGGAGCATTAACTCTTGGATTTGAAGGTGAAGATACTGGTCTTGGACTTCACATTTTAGGAGCTTACGCAGGCATTGGTGACGATAGAACTCTAACTTCTACTGGCGATGTTACAGAACAACTAGAAACAATTAGTTACGCACGTTTAGGAACAATTCCTTGTGAACCATGGATGCAACAAGAATCAGATGGGGCCTGCGGTATGTATGGTCTTTCTGAACTTGCAACTAGTAGCCAAGTAAGAGAAAAAATTACTGGGGATAGTGGTGTATATTTAATTGGTGGCGGACCAAATATTTCATTTAAACTTGGAGACAATTGGAGAATGGATTTTAGAGTAGCAGCAGTTGCAGCTTTAGGTGGAGACGAACAAGTTTCTCAAACTGAAATCAATCGGCAAGAGCAAGTTAGACACAGCCTTGGAGCAATTAATGAAACTTCTGGCGAATATCAAGCAATAGAATTCGCAGAGGACACAGATTGGGCAAGTATTTCAAATAGAAATCTTTCAGATAATGTTGTTGACCGCGGTTATGGTTTAGGTGCTATTGGTTCAGTTGATGCATCATTTCGTCCAGAAGCAATAAAACCAGTTGGTTTTGGTCTTGGAGTTATGGGTGGAGTAGTTCCGGGATTTGTAATTTCAACCGATTATAAGGGAGCAACACCTGTTTTAGGTGGCTATGCTATGGTAAATGTTACAGGAAGGTAAGCCTTCAAGGTAATAGATCACTGGGCACATCAAAATAATAAAAATAATACACAAAAATCAAAATACTACAAAGCTAGTCTTTGTCGGTTTAGAAATGTAATACATTTCTAAAATAAATAAGAAATAACAAATCTCGGGGGAGAATAAATATGACATATAAAAAAATCGCATTTTTTGCAATCGCAATAATGCTTTGCATGGTTCCATTTGTACTTGCAGCAGCAGTAACACCTGTTGCAGTTTGGGACGGCGCAGGAACTTCTACTGAAGCAGTTGAAGCAGACTTAGTTGACGCTGTAATTCAAGCATCAGGTACTTCTAGGTACACAATAGATGTTGACTTAGTTAATTCAGGTACAAGTACTGTTGTTCAATCAAACATTATCTACCAAACTGGGCGTGGCTCAAGCAGTGGATACACTACTCAATATTATTACCCCGAAATTGATACAGATGGTCTTGGCGGATCTAGTTCAGCAGATTATGATTTGAGAGTAAGAATTACTGACTCCTCTGGATCTATTTCAACTGACACAATCGACTTGACTGTTTACGCAGATGATGATGGAGATGGCGTACCTAACGTTGACGATAACTGCCCTGATGAAGCTAACGCAGATCAATCAGATATTGATAGCGATGGTTTTGGAGATGTTTGTGATCTTCAAGAATGGACCACTGAAGCTGGCGACATGACTGTAATTGAAGATAACACTGGTTCAGTAACTGTTGTTGTTGACCCTAATGAAGGAAGCGAAACCATGCTTTTCTCAGTTAACATCGATACAATCTCTGATGACGGAACTACTGTAACTACTCAGATCTCATCTAGTGAAGCTCCTTCAGGTAACCGTTTTGTTTGGTCAACTAATGTACTTTACGATTTTATCGATCACGCTAACTATGCAACTGGCGGCCTAACAGATAATTTTGGTGTAACCATTTACGCACTTGATGACGCAGATGGTGATGGAAATTACGATAGTTTTGGTTCATATCAAGAGCACCGTATTTCAACTTCTTTTACAGTTAATGTAGAAGACTTGAACCGTGATCCAGAATTTACCAGTACTTGCAGCCTAACTGTAGCTGAAGATGCAGTTGACTCTTTAGACTTATCAACTTTCACAAGTGATGATGACAACGACGATCTTGTTTTCACAAGCGACAGTACAGAACCTAGTTTTGTAACTGTAGATGCTAATGGATTAATTACTGCAGATTTAACAGGTATTTTTGATGAATCAACCGCTACAGCTTCAGCATCATACACTTTTGATGTAACTGTAGAAGATTATTTTACAACAACCACTACGGCTGTTGGTGGTTCAGATACAATTACTTGTGATTTAACAATTACCGATACACCTCGTCCTCCTTATGCTTTCGAAGCAGTATCAGCTACTGCACCTTCAACAGCTGGAGTAATTGGTCCATACCTTGAAGGCGAAACCATTGATTTGGAAGAAGCATTTTATTATGGTGACTTAGACGATTTAACTCTTACAACTTCAACTGTAACTATTAGTAGTACACCTACTTTTCCTGGAACTTTCACAGATCTTGGACTAACTAGTGATGTTGATGGAGATGGAGTTACCGATGGAGTTGCGCAAATCTACTATGAAATTCCAATCGATGGTACTTCTGTTGGAACTTACACATTTCAAGTGGATGTTCTTGATGACACTGGCCTTACAGCAACTGCTACTCTTGATTTAGAGATTCTAGCTGATACCGACGGTGATGGCGTAGCAGACGTTGATGACAATTGTCCTGATACATACAACCCTGACCAATCAGATATTGACGGTGACGGATTTGGAGATGTTTGTGATGAACCTATTATCACTGCAATTGCAGATCAAACAGTTCCTGAAGGAACAACTGCAACTTTTACAACTACTGCTTCCGCTGAAGATGGTGGGGAAACCCTTAGTTTTCTTGTGGAATACGATGCAACCTCTACTGATGGTGCAAGTGTTGGAACAGTAACAACTTTTTTACCAAGTTACCCAGCAACTAACACAGTAAGTATTGATATAACTCCACTTTACGAGTTTATTGATCATGCAAACTATCCAGATTTATCTGACGAGTTTACAGTAACTGTGACTGCTTACGAAGATAATGATGGTGATGGAGCAATTGACTCAACAACTGAGCACAGTGATTCAACTACTTTTATTGTAACTGTAACAGATGTTAATCAAGACCCTTACGAATCAAGTACTTGCGAAATGACTGCAACTGAAGGAGTTGACGAAACATTTGACTTAAATGATTTTGTAGCTGACGATGACTTAGATGATTTACTATACTCTCTTAGCAGCGCAAGCACCCTAGAATCTTGGGCAACCTTAAACTCTGATGGAACTCTTGACGTGGCTCTTGTAGGTAACAATGACGCATATGATTTAGGACCTGACTACTCTTTTGATGTAGACGTATTAGATTATTATCCTGACGGAACTTTAACTAATGCTGCAGGTGGATCTCTAACTATTACTTGTACAGTTACTGTAGCTGATGATGGTACTACTACTAGTACAAACGCGCCAGTTGTAATTGCTTCAGACCCAGCGCCTACTTACGAAGAAGGTGAAACAATTAGTGAATCTTTTACTTACGAAGACGCGAACGGTTTTTCTGACATTGTTTCTGTAACAATTACCGAGTCACCTACTTTTCCTGGAGACATTGATGACCATGGAGAACAAGATCTTGATGGCGATGGAGTTTATGATGAAATTGGGCTAATCGAAGTTTCATACGCAATCCCAACTGACGGTACAGCTATTGGTACTTACACAATAACTGTGACTGCGCAAGATGCTGCTGGTTTAACTGGATCTGATACAATAGTGATTACTATTGATGAACTTTCTGGCGATGACCCAGTAATTGAAGACATTGATGATGTTGAAGTAGAAGCAGAAGATACCTTAGAAATCGAAATCACAGCTGAAGACAGCGACGAAACTGACATCGCTGATTTAGAGGCTGAAATTACTGTTGGTAATGAAGACGCAACTCTTCATGATAACGAAGATGGAACTTGGGATTTAGAATGGATCACTGATTGTGATGACATTGGAAGTCACGTATTTGAAATCGTTGTAACTGATAGCGATGGAAACACCGATACTGTAACTTTTGTTGTAACTGTTGTTGATACTGACGGATCATGTTCTGATCGTGATGTTGACGGAATCCCAGACGATGACGACAACTGTCCAGATACTTACAACCCAGACCAAGCAGATGCTGACGGCGATGGAATTGGAGATGTTTGCGACGAAAGTCCATCTCCAAACAATGTTCCAACAATTGGTGGTGAAGATGTAACTGTTAACGAAGGAGATACTGCAACTGTGCAAATATCATACATTGACTTAGATGGTGATTCTTTGAGTATAAGTTACGAAGGTCTTCCTGAAGACATTATTGTTGACCCAGATTGTGGTAGTTACGCAAATATTTGTTTTAGTTGGATAACTGAATCTGGAGACGAGGGAGTTTACGAATGGGACTTTACTGTTTTTGAAACAGATAACCCTGACGCAAGTGGTACAACTACTGTAACAGTGACTGTTCTTGAAGCTCTAGATACTGGGGCAACCCACGGAACTTTAGGAAGAGCAGTGTATTCAAACGTTCAGTTTGACAATGAAGAAGTAATAGCAGGCGATTACGCTCTACTAAACATTGCAATTGAAAACGACGGATTCATCGATTTGGAAAACATGCAGGTAACTGTTGTGATTCCAGAACTTGGTCGCAAATTCGCAAGCCGTGGATTTGATTTAGACATGGACGAACAAACAAGTGTGAACGTTCCAGTTTACATCCCAAGTTACGCAGCTGGCAGAGAATATTTAGTTCAAGTCACATTGACTGGTGAGGATTATAGCCACACCACTCATCGTGAATTAAGGGTAATTTAGTTCCCTATTTTTTTTAACTTTTTTAAGACTAAATAACTAATTGACTACTCGAAAGTAACACAGGAACCAAAAGGTTTAAAAAGAATTTGTTACTTTAGAGTAAAATACATTCCAAACTTTGTAATATAGCAAAGAACGGGGGAAGATAGAAAAATGAAAAAAGCATTACAAATTGTTGCTGCTCTCGCAGTAATGTTTCTAGCACTTGCAAGTACAGCTTTCGCTGTAGGCGCAGACGGTCTTACAATCGATACAATCGAAGTAAACGGCCACAGTGTTGAAACTGGTGAAGGAGCTATTAGCGCACTTACTGTTGAACAAGACGGACGCCTAAGCGTAGAAGTTGGACTTCAAGCAGGTGTTGACAATGTTGAAAACGTAGAAGTTGAAATTGAAATTTCCGGCTACGAATATGATGATCATGAAGATCTTGAAGATGAATCTCATGTATTTGATATGGACGCTTTGACCACCAAATACGTTAATCTTGAGATTGATTTGCCAGCTAAATTAGACGACGACGTTTACTACTTAAGAATTCGTGTTGACGATAAAGCTTCAGCAACTCAAGAAGTTATTGTAAGATTATCAGTTGAACCATCTCGTCATGGTATTGACATCGCAGATCTTGTATTATCCTCAAGTTCTGTAGAAGCTGGTCGATCAGTTCTTGCTACTGTTGAAGTAGAGAACTTCGGTGACCGTGATGAAGAAGATGTTAAAGTAACTGTTTCAGTTCCTGCTCTAGATATTAGTGCATCCGACTTTATTGACAACGTAGAAGTTGATGAAGACGGTGAAGGAGTTGAATACGAAACTAGCGAAGAGATGTTTCTAAGTATTCCTGATTGTGCAGAAGCTGGTGTATACGAGCTTGTTGTAGAACTTGATTACGACGAATACTCAACTGTTAGTGAGTCTTACGCTTTAACTGTAACTGACGGACGATACTGTTCCGAAGAAAGCAGCGATGCTAGTGAAGAACGTCTTGTAATTGCAGTTGGCCCTGAAAGCCAAGATGTAAGTGCAGGTCAAACCGCTACCTTTGCTGTTGCTCTAAGTAACGAAGGCGACGAAACCGAAACCTTTACCCTTAACTTAGAAGCAGCTTCTGGAAGTGCATCCCTAAGTGAGAGCCTAGTTGTTCTTACCGCAGGAGAATCCCAAGTTGTTTACGGATATGTAGCTGTTACCGATGCTGCTGGAATTGTTCCAGTAACTCTAACTGTTGCAAGCGAAGGCGAAACTCTTGAAACCATTGGTCTAACTGTAGATGTAGACGCAGACTCAAGTAGTGTAAGTGAAGGAGCTTCTTTAAGAAACGCTCTTGAAATCGCACTAATTGTACTTGTTGTACTTCTAGTATTAGTTGGTCTAATTATTGGGTTTACAAGACTTCGTAAAGACGACGACGAAGAACAAACATACTACTAATTACTTACAAACGCTAGAAATAGCTAAGTAGATAATTTGGAGTATGATCTGTCTTCCTCCTTTCTTTTTTTTTTCTTTTTTTTGAGGAGACATATTTTTTCACACTAAGAAATTTCAAAAAACAAAACTAGGCAATTTGCCTTTTTTCTTTTAATTATTTTTTTAAGAACTTTTTTCATCAATTTTTAAATTAGATTCTAAATAATTCATTTAATCTCTTCACTAAATCTTCTTTTCATTCACAACACTTTTAACCAAACCTAAACCTAATCTCTTATGAAACACTCTTCTAATAAATCTCTTGATATTGCAATTATTGGGGCTGGCCCAGTTGGCTGCCATGCAGCTACTCTTCTAGCTAAACTTGGTCATAATGTTACAGTTTACGAAGAACACAAAAAGGTAGGTGAACCAATTCAATGTACTGGGCTTCTAACAAAAGACTTCGATAAATTCTTTCCACAAATAGCTAAATCAAAAGATGATTTCTTAGTAAATACATTCAGTGAAGTAATTGTAAAATCCAAAAATCAAACATTAATCACAAATCAAAAAGAGTATCTTGTGTGTAGGACTAAGTTCGATCAGAGCTTCAAAAAAAGAGCACAAGCAGCAGGCGCTACAATCAAAACCCAGCACTCATTCATTAGAAAAGAAGGCAGAGGCCTCATAATCAAAAACAAAACCACGCAAAACAACTCAGATCACTCAAACCACCAAAATCACTCAAACCACAAAAACCACCATGAGTTCAAAATAATCCCTGACTTGGTAATCGCAGCTGACGGCCCACTTAGCAAAACAGCTAAAGCATACGGTTTCTATGAAAAAACCAGAAAAAATTATTATGGCATCCAGGCAGTTGTAGAAAAGCAACATGGCCCTAACAACAATCATAATACTGCTTCTCTGAACCATTTCAACAAAGATACCTTCATAACATACTTTCGTAATGATTGGTGCCCAGATTTTTTCATTTGGGACGTACCAGAAAACAAGCAGCAAAGCCGTGTGGGACTCGCAAGTAAAAAACCTCCAAAAAAGTTCTTCCAAAAATTCATCCAAGACAACAACTTTGAAATCAAACAAATGCAAGCTGGTGTAATTCCAATTTACTCTCACAAACAAAAAATGCAAAAAGATAATTGTTATCTTTTAGGGGATGCTGCTGGGCACGTCAAAGCAACAACCCTAGGTGGCTTAATTCCCGGGCTTCGCGCAGCCAAAATTCTCTCACAAAAGATTCAATCAAACACTTACAAAGTTGGTGGTTATCACAAAGCCCTAAATAAATTAAGACGTGAACTCTTACTGCACAAGATAATCAGAAATTTAATGGACCATTTTACTAATAACGATTGGGATAAACTTCTCTCTTTAGTCTCTCAAAAAAAGATTCAAAAAGTTTTTGAAAAATACAGTAGAGACAATCCTATTCCACTAACTTTTTTTTCCTTAATCAAAGAGCCAAGATTTCTTTACTTTACAAGGCACTTGCCTAAACTGATTCTAAAAAACTAAAACTGCAAGAGTAGCGAAGCATAAGGCACATCACAACATTTATATACGCAAATCAGCTTTCCAAAAGATATCATTTAGAGGTGATTATACTTATGGCAAGAAAAAAATCTGCAGCAAGAAAACCTGCAAAAAAGCGTTCAAGTTCAACAAGAACTACTAAAAGAAGAACTTCAGCAAGACGCGCAAGTCCAGCTGCAGTGCAAATGGCTCCAGCTATGCCCTCAAGATCATGTTCAGGACTAGCTCCTAAGTGGAAAGGTTTAGGTCTTTTCTTTATCGGTGCACTTGTTATCCTTAACGGATGGCGTGGATGGACAACTTGGCCAGTATTCATTGGTTTATTAGTTGGTCTTAAAGGACTTTGGATTTATTTCAAATACGGATAAAACCAAAAAACAGATCATATTTTTTTTTTGTTAATTTTAAAATCACATTTTTTAATTTTTTTTTAACGGTGATCGGTTTCCGATCCCAATACCCCTTTTTTCTAACAAATCATAAAAAATTAGTAAATAACTTAAATCAGCATCAAAATAACCACTTCTAACATGGGCCAATCACCAAATAAAAATATCAAACGTCTTCGAAGAAAAGATATTACTAAAATTCTTGATACAATCAAAGAGCGTTTTGATGTAGATTTCCCAAGTGACTACCTTTTCTATGAAACAGCTAAAGGTAAAATATACATAATTTCTCCTGAATTTCAAAACTTTGATTTTGAAAATATGAGAATTGATAAAGGTGGGTTTTACTTTTGCGAAAGAAAAGGTGATTTTCTAAGACTCAGCATGCAAGCAGCTCAAAAAATCGGTCAAATAGCCAAAAGCGCTAAAATAGAACCAAAAAATTCTCTAAAACTAACAGAGCCTGACTATCTAACTTACATGAAAGGCGAAGAGATCAAAACAGATCACCCAAATAATAGTTCAATTCTACTTATATTCCAAGATGAAGTTTTTTGTTGGGCTCAAGTAAAAGATGGATATATCATAAATTATGTACCAAAAGCCTACCGTGGGACCATAATTATCTGATTCTAGCTTCTAAAAAGCCGCCCTAAACAAGATACTACTAAAAAGTTACATATTTGACATAAAGTTTATAAAGTAAGTTAGTTCTTGAAGGTAGTAACTCGAGCGATTATTAAACTAATAGTACTATAAACCAAGGTGATATATCATGAATAAATTAACAAAAATTTTCGGAATTTTAATGCTGGCCCTACTTATGGTTGGCACTTTAGCAGGCTCAGCTTTTGCTGACGCACCAACATTTCCAGTAGAAGCGATAGGTACTGGGGCAATGGTAGGAGATACCATTCCAGTTATGATCATCGCAGAAGATACTGATGGTGACGCACTAACATTCTCATTAGCGGTAAGCTGTACAGATTGTGTGGGAACATCCACTCTTGAAGAACAAGAATTTAGTACTCCAGTAGAAATTATGACTAATTCTTATCTAGTTGAATTAGAATGGATTCCAACAGAAGACGATGCTGGAGCAATTGGTCCGGCAAGTCATGAAGTAACAGTAGAAGTAACTGATGGAACTTCAACAATATCTCAAAGTTTTACAATTACAGTAGGTTCATACGGACCTTCTCACGAAGAGATTCAAGAAGAAATGTTTGATCAAATGATTTCTGATCTTGAAGATCAAGCAGATGAACTTCTAAGTGAATTAGAAGCAGCTACAACTGAAGAAGCTGAACTTATCGAAGAACAACTTGAAAGTATCGAAGAAAGGCTTGATCAACTTTTAGAACACATTGAAGATATGGCAGCAGATGGAGCAATCACTGAAGCTGGAGCGGAAACTCTTGAAGCTTCTGCACAAGCAGTAGTTGATGAAATTGAAGCTGCAGTTGAAGGATCAGATGATGGTTCTGAAGATCCAGAAGATCCTATCCCTGATTCTGATGGTGATGGGATTGCAGATGATGTTGATAACTGCCCAGCAACTATCAATCCAGATCAATTAGATACTGACGCTGATGGTCTAGGTGACGAATGTGACCCAGTAGACGATAGTACAGGTTCAGCACCATCCTTAACTGGAGAAGAAGCCTACGATATTACTCTTGGTGAAACCGCTAATCTTTACGTTGAATTTGCAGACGCAGATGAAGATGGTCTTCTTTCAGTTTCTATCGCTTATGTAGATGGTACTGGATCTGAAGTTTTAGTTGACTTATCTGAGATCACTTTATTCGAAGTGGAACCAGAGTATGATTACTGGTCAATTGAATACGATTTCACTCCAAGCGCAGCTGGAACATACGTTTTTACAGTTGTAGCAACCGATGGAAGTGGAGCAGATTCAGATGATTTTACAACCACTGTAACTGTTACTGAAGAAACCGATCCAAGTGAAACTGATTCTGATGGTGACGGAGTAACTGACGACCTTGATGTTTGTGAAGGATCTGATGACACTGTTGACACTGACGCTGACGGAACACCTGATGGATGTGATGATTCAGATGCTGACGGAGTAACTGATGATTTAGACGTTTGTGAAGGCTTTGACGACACTGTTGACACTGATGCTGACGGCACACCTGATGGTTGTGACGACGACGACGATGGCGACGGAGTTTTAGACGCTGACGATGTTTGTGAAGGATCTGACGACACAGTTGATACTGATGGCGATGGAACTCCAGACTGTTTAGACGAAGATACAACTTACTCTCCAGTTTTTGACGCTGTAGCAAGTCAAGAAGCAACATCAGGCGAAGAATTTACTCTAAGTTTTAATGTAACTGATGAAGATACAACTGACACAATTACTTTAGCAAACGCTAGTGTAACTTGTACAAGTACATGTACAACTTCAACTCTTGACTTAACCGAAGACGTTGATTTAACTTTTGACGGAACAACTTTTACAATTACTTGGACACCAAGTGATAGCGATATCGGAACTCAAGAAGTTTCAATTGTTGCTAGTGATGATGCAGCTAACACAGATACTGTTACTTTTTCAATTACTGTAAACGAAAGTTGTGACGGCTCAAGTGACTATTGTGCATATGTAGCTGACATCGAAGAATTCGAAACAAACCTTGAAGACTTTGAAGCTGACTTTGAAGATCTTGAAGAAGATTACGAAGATGCAATTGACGATGATGACGAAAGTGATCTTGAAGATGCAACTGAGGAACTCGAAGACATGCTTGACGACTTAGATGATATGCTTGATGAAATTGATGACTTAGAAGACGACATTGATGACTCAGAAGACGATGAAGATATCACTAGTGATGAAGAAGACGAATTAATTGATAGTCTTGATGATTTACGTGATGATATTGAAGACTTAATTGACGACATCGAAGATCTTTTAGGAATTGAAAGTGAAGACAATAGCGCAAGCTCATGGTCAACAGCTAGTGTTTCATCTAGTAGTACATCTAGTAGTAATGATGATAGCGATGATGAAGACGATAGCGGTTTCACAGTTGATTTGACAACTCTTGGTTTAGATACAAGTAATGAAGATACAACTACTTATACTCAAGAAAACTCTTGGGAAGATATTAGGTATTTAGTATATCTTTTAGCTGGTATTGTAATTGCTCTTGCAGCTCTAGTTTTTCTAGTAGCTATAATGGCAACTAAGAACTAAGTCAATGTTACGCAAGTTTTTTATTATTTTTTTTAAATTTCTTTTCAATTAAAAAATGAATTATAAAACAATTACAAGAATTGGTACCATAGCAGGACTATATAATTCTCCAAATGATCTTTCTGGAGATGTCCCAAGATTTAATGTACCTGTAGCTTCACTAAGATTTGACATTGGCGGAATCATTGGGTCCACATATCACGGTGTTACAACAAGTTCAAAACCATTTCGCAATCCTTTAATCCCAGAAGGCACACTTGTTAGAAATACGCGGCAATGGCTTGCAATCTCTCAAGCAGAACTTGATACGATCCACCAGCGTTTATGCCTTTCTAAAGAAGAAACTTTAGAAGCAAGAATGTTAGGTGCTAACATGTTAATAGAACCAGATCAAGGTGACACGTTTCTTTCTAGATTCCATGGGTATAGTTTAGTGATCAGTCCAGATGGTAATTATCAAGGTGGCCCAGTAGGAAATGATGCTGTAGTACTTGAAGGGTATGCTGGAGCAATGCCATGTAAACAGACAGGGAAAAAACTTGCAAAACACTTTGGTGATGAAACTTTGAAAACAAGATTCAAACCAGCAGCACTAATTCAAGAAGGAGAAAGAAAACAACCCATTAGAGGTTTAGTTGGCTCCGTACTTAAGGGTGGTAAAGTTCAAAGAGGTCAATTTTTGTATGCCCTTAAACCAACTGGCTTTGAATAAATAAAAAATTAATAATAATAAGAATAAATAAATCAACAAATCTAAAGCATTTCACCTAAATCCTTTTTGCCTTTCATTTTTTTAACAGGATTTTTAGTAGCACCAGGTTTTGCTGCTTCAGCGGCCAAGTCAACGCCCATTTTTTTAAGTTCTTCAATGTGCATATGCATTAGTTGTTCTACTATTTGAACCATACGAGATAACTCTTCACGCTCTTTACTAAGTGTCGCAAGGCTACCTTTGTGAAAGCCAACTCTTTCAATTTCTTCTTCACTTCTTGATTTTTTAACTGCCATAATCTGCTTTTAGCAGGCTTAATATTTAAACTTTCCACCTAAATTTTGGTTTCTGCCACTTTGAATACCTAAATTGGCCCACCATAAAGTTTTTATAAGCAAAAACAGAGACATCTAACATAAAAAACACATTAGGTAGTATATAATTCACAGGTGAGGGTCATGGAAAAAGAAAAAAGTTATTCTAAGGATCTTTTAGGCAAAACAGTTGTCTCAAAGATGGGTAAAAAATTCGGTGAAGTAGGAGATTTAGTCTTTGAAGTAGGTTCAGGCGAACTAATTCATTTGGTTCTAAGAAATCCAACTAGCTACACTGATAGAATGGAACTAGAAAAAGATAAAGAGGGAGAACAATTAATCCCTTTTAGCGCAGTTATTGCTAGCGGCGACTTTATTGTAGTTTCTGAAGAAGACATTATCTAAATATATTTTTTTTTAATTATATTTTTCTAATAAATTTAATTTTTTTTGCTCTAATAGTTTAAATCCTTTTCAAATAAATTGCTTGGTGGTCTTCAGGGCCAACTCCTATCCCCAAAACTCTTGCCTCAGTATAAAATTCAATTGCATTCAAAACTTTAGATACTTCAATTGGGATACTTTTAGTCAAATAATTCATTTCTTTTCCTTTCCAACCCTTAAATTTACGAATAATTGGCAAGCAATATTCTAATACAAAACTTTCTGGCAATGCATCACCACAATTAATTATGTCTCCAGTCCTATATTTTTTTCCTCCAGAAACTAAATAACTCCCTTTCTCGTCTTCACAAACTTCCCCTTCACTTTCTTTTGGAAGTGAAACAACATAGGCAATTATTAGTCCAACATCATTATAATCTGATCCTCTATCAAATGCAGAGATAAACAAATTTTTTCCCTGAGCTAAAGTTTGTTGGTAAGCTGAAACACAATCAAACCAACCACAAATTCTTGGTTTCCCAGTAGTTGCCCCTCTTTCTTTAAGGTTTCTTGAACTACAAATGGCCATTGCTTCTCCAATTTCATAACTTTTACCAAATCCAGTAAGTGAAGAATTAGGTTCTTGTTTTTCATCAAAACCAACAACTCCTTTGTCATGATACATCCCAGGTTCTAAAATTCCTGAATCATTTATTAATCCAAAATATCTTTTGTGAATTTCATCAAAATTATTGCATGCGTTACCTAATTCAAAAATACTCGTAATCCCTTGAGAAGAAAACCTAGTTTGGTCTGTAAAAGAGCTAGGTATATTCCCTCTCCCAACTCTTGTGCTCCCAGGATATTTGTGCACAGAGAAGCTTACTACTTTATGGCTACTTCCATCAATTCCACTCGCAGATAGAACTCCCATTGAGGTTGTGTCTGCAGAGGTCGCGTTAGCAAATCCTTGAAAAACATTATTTGATAAAAAATAGCTCTGTGTTCCTTCTAATAGTAACCTTTTTCCTTTTTTAAGTTCTAAACTAATTTCATAAGAAACGTCACAAGTTCTCGGGAAAAAAGAATTTAGAACAACCCGTTCTTTGTATAGATTATAAAGCCACAAAAGTGCTTTTTCAAGACCTTCTTCGTAGTGTACTTTTGCAAAATTAAGGACGTGCATCGGAACTACTCTTTGATTTTTTTTCCTAACTTCTAATAATTTTTCATATACATTTTTTAAATTAATTTCCTTCACAAATAAAAAACCTAAATAATTCTCTATATTTTTTCTTAATATAGAAACAACAAAATTAGGAGAATTATATATATGGTCTAAGCGCAAACTTCTTTTCATTTTCATGCAAGCATGGCTTGCCTTAATCCCAACGCCTGTAGAACTGTTATTTTTACTCCCAATCACATCCATTATTCTATGATATGGAGTGGTGATGTGGAAATTTCCAAGAGACAAATTATCATAAGAAATCTCTTTAGAGGATAACGCAGATAATTCTTCATCAAATAAGCTAATTGGGTCACATACTACTTCTGGACCAACATAACACTTCTTTCCATGCACTATTGCAGAAGGAATTATGTGAAAAACAAATTTTTGCCCTTCAAGATATACAGTTCTTCCTGTGTTCGCACCAGAATTGGCTCTTACAACAAAATCACAATATTTACTAAGCACATTCCCCCATTTCCCTTTCCCTTCATCTCCATAAAATGCTCCTCCAACAATAATTATTTGAGAGTCAGAAATTTTCAAATGCACGGCTTCTTTTTCTTCTAAAACTTCATAATCAAAATTACTTATTTCAAAATTAAGAGCAGGAGGTGGCAAAATATCTTTTACTTGAGAATAGGCTTTTTGCTTTAAAGATAAATAACCCTCTTTGATTTTTAATTTTTCAACTTTTTTAAAAATTTCAGAAGAAAAATGATTGCTGGTTATTTTCTCATCAGAATCCCTTGAAGATTTTTTTGAAGAAAAATATCTCTCAACCAATTCACAACTAAGCCCAACATAATTTTCAGGATAAAGCAAAAGTAGTTCTTCTTTACATTTCAATGGTACATCTAAATTTAATATGAAACGACGCAAATTATCTAAATCAATAGTTTTTCCTTGACTATATGTTTTAAGCAATTCATATGCATCTGGCTTACCTTCTAAACGCAATTTAGTTTGAATAGCCTCACAAATAACTTCAGGGGCAGCTAAAACTTGTTTTTTACAAAATTCTCTATTAACACAAACTTTAGAAATCCCTTTTGAAACATTCTTATAAGCAGTTAAACTATGCCCAAAACTAACCCCTATATTCCTCAAAACAGTACTGTCTGAAAGGTCTCTTTGTAATCTAGAAACAGGCAACTTTTTCCCAAAAAAAGAAAACAAACTATTACTAATTCCTAAATTCCCCTCTGCATTTTCAAAGTTCACAGGATTTACTTTGTGTGGCATTGTGGACGAACCAACACTTCCAGCTTCAATTGCCTGAATTAATATCCCATCACTAATATATCTCCACATATCTTGACAAAAATCAAGTAAGATACTATTAGCCCTAACAAAAACATCAAAAATTTCACATAAACTATCATGTGACTCAATTTGTGTATTATAAATCCCCATTTTCAGATAATTTCCATTTGTTGAAGAAAGTTTTTCAACAAACTTTTGCGAAAAATTTATCCAATCTACATCCTCAAGTGAATGCTTCCATGCAGCAAATGTCCCAGTGGCACCACTGAACTTAACTTGCAAGGTGAAAGAGCAAAGTCTATTAATTTGTCTATTTAACCTTGAAGCAAATACAATCATTTCTTTGCCAAATGTGCTTGGGCTAGCAGTTTGTCCGTGCGTTCTAGACAGTAAAACTGTATCTTTTTCTAAAAGAGCCAATTCTTCAATATTTGCCAAGACAAGTTTTAATTCAGGAACCAAAATTTCATTTACTGCTTCACCAACCATTAAAGCATAACTAATATTATTGATGTCTTCAGAAGTCAAAGCAAAATGAACTAAAGGGCAAATTCGCTCAAGGCCAATCTTTTTCAATTTCAAACGTAAATAATATTCAACTGCCTTTAAATCATGCCTGGTTGCAGAAATTTCTAAACCAACATGCCCTTTTTCTTCAATCTCTTTAATCAAAGATATATCTTCGTCAGAAACATCACTCAGTTCACTTATTTTTTTAAAATCGCCACTTAATTCCCCAAATTTTTCTTTGATTCCCCCAATTTCTAACAAAGAAAGTAAATACTGGACTTCAATGTATACTCTTCTTCTAATCAATGCAGATTCACTAAAATAAGAAGTCAACTCTTTTGTAATTTTAAAATACCGCCCATCAAGGGGACTTAAAGCACTAAGTTCAAATCCAGCATCCATCAAAAATAAAACAACACAATTGTTCTTTAAAGATTATGCCACTGCAAAACTACAATCAATCAACATTAAAGAAAAGAAAAAGAAAAATAAAAATAACTAAAAAATTTTAATAGAAAAAATATTAATCTCAACTCAGATTCTGGTTTAAATATTTTTAATCAATTTTAGGAATTGGTTCAGCTTCATCTACTCGTTCAAGTGAAAACTCTTCATCAACAGATTTCAGATACTCACGTACCCGGCCAAGAACACTTTTCAAAATAAATCCTTCAATTTTGTCACGGAAAAGCTCACCTAGGCCAGCATTTTCCATGATCCGATATAAGTTAGCATTACTTTCAATTAAATGCATATCTTTCAATCTTTTTAACTGACGTCTAATATTAGAACTTGCAATCCCAAGCATAGGAAGACCCTTCTCTTTACGAATACTCATAACTGCAAATTTGATTTCTTCAGAATGTAATTCTTCGCTGCGCTGTCGAGCACGCAAAAGAACATACAAAATATCGACCATCACATCCCGAGAATCTCCTGGCTGTAAAAGTCCAAGTGATAAACAAACGCGACGTACTAGTTCTCGCCCTGTTACCGCTGGCTTTTCATAACGCCTAAGCGTCAATTCAGCAAGCGGTGTATCTATGCTTATCTTTCCCATACCCTCACCACTATACTCATTTTTCCCACCTTTTGGTGCAAAAAATTATTTAAATTTTTTAGCAAATTTTTCCACCCATATAATAATTAATCAACATTCAACCTTTAGCAGCCACCCAAGCGCTAAAACCAAATGCATAAAGCAATGAAACAGAGTTTCATTCATAAGTGAATTTCACTCACTTAATGATAATAAACTCTAATCATTGATAAAGCTAACTATTTCAAATACAGTAAGCTCGGTACAAAGAACTAAAAAAAAGAAGAAATAATTTAATTATGTAATTCCCAGAGCCAAACTTTGCCACTTTCAGAATCAATTCTATCAACTCTTGCAAAGTATTCTCTCTCTAATTGCACAATGTCTCCAACGCTGCAAGACAAAAGCCCAACTTCGCCACTTCCCTTAACTATTTTATGACCCATTCGCATAATTTCTAAGTCACAAACATTACTAGCTCCAGCAGGTAAATAATGCAAAATCTTGCCTCGGTTAGCAGCATCTCTATACTCATCATAACTTTCTGAATGAAACAAAAACCTGCCATTTTCATCAACAGTAAAATTGCAACAATCAATCAAGCGGTGTACACGCGAAGTAGCTAGGGTCTTAAAATCCTTAGAAGCAAGTACTAATTTTGGACCAACAACAAAAGAGCGATTTCCTCGATCCACAAAATCAGGATGCATAGCAAGCGAAACATCATGGGACGACATCCCCTCAACATTAATTTCAACAGGATCTTCTACAAAGAAATACCTATTAGCCAGCGGTTCTACAATCTCTTTGTTAAAAGAATTAACCATTTTCCAAAACTCATCCCACGAGACAGTTTTATCATTAGGGCTCAAACCAATAGCAGCAGCGAATTTAGAAAAAGCGCCAACTTGGTATCCACGACGACGTAAAGTACGCAAAGTTGCAAGACGTATATCATCCCATCCAGTATATTCTCCTTGCTCAATTGCAATGCGAGTTTTAGAAGTTGATAACGCAAAACCTTCGAAGTTAATTCGTCCCCAATGTTGATACAAAGGAACACGTAAACCTAACTTTTCAAGTATCAAAGTTTCCTTGCGGCCATTATCTAAATGGTCTTTCCCATTCAAAACATGTGTAATACCAAGTAATGTGTCGTCAATTGCAACACTCATAATCATCAGTGGCCAAACTCGCGTAGCTCCTGAAGCTTTTGGATGTGCATGATCATTAATTCTAAACAGTGAAAAATCTCGCATTGCTGGATTTTTGTGAGCAATATCTGTTTTTAATCGCACAACAACATCTCCTTCACTATATCCACCATCAACAACTGGAATAAACATTTTATCCCAACGTGTTTGCTGATCAACTATCTCTAAATCACGGCAACTACATGCTGCCTTTTTTGCTTTCATCTCTCGCCAATTATCAGAGTCACAATCACAAACATATGAGTCTCCTGAATCAATCAAATCACGACCATACTTATAGTAAGTTTCGAGTCTTTCACTTTGTACAACGCAGTTTACAACTTTCCCATTTGTTAGCCATTTAACATCATCAAGTATTAAGTCATATGCTGGACTGTAAATATTTGAAGGGTTAGTGTCTTCAATACGTAAAATAAATTCGCCGCCATACATCTGCGCGTACATAAAATTCAAAAGAGACCCGTAAGCATGCCCAATATGTAGTGGCCCACTTGGTGAAGGTGCAATTCTAACACAAAGTTTTCCTTTTTCTGCGCCACGCAGCGGCTTAAGTGGTCCTTTAACTTCTTCTTTTTTACTTGCGTTCAATTGCGCCTCAAAATCAGGAGCAACCTCTACTAAACGAGCTTTCAAATCATCTACGCTTTTTCCAGAAATCTCAGATTCTACAATCCCGCCCACAGCAGCAAGTACTAATTTAGCATCTTTTCGTAATTCAGGCAAATGTTTTAGAACAAATCCCATAGAAGCTTTCGGATTAACCTTCCCGCTAAAAGAAATAGCATTATGTAATACAAACGGTAATATTTTACTCTTTAATTCATTCTCAGCCATAATCATTCATAAAGAGAACTATATAAAAAGTTATGCTAGTGCAGTGCCAAGTACCGCAAATATCATTCCAGTAACAAGTCCACTTAGTAGCAAAATAGCCACAATCACTACAATTGTAGCTAGAAGAATCATTCCAATACTTTTACCAAAACTAATATTTTCATAAAGTACAACTCCAGAAGTCATAGCATAAAGTACATGTATAAAAGAAGCAACTGACAAAATTC
>ENA-OREN01002403-OREN01002403.1-marine-metagenome-genome-assembly--contig:-NODE-2403-length-19149-cov-4.046036_pt1 | contig 19149 bp, 10 predicted proteins | sample MGYA00248624_ERZ508555 | MGnify/ENA primary metagenome ERZ508555 (study PRJEB26222, sample SAMN06267773) | marine metagenome | isolation source: Saanich Inlet, British Columbia, Canada | place...
TTTTTATAATTTTTTTTTTTTTTTTTGAGATTTCCTGGGCCCTTTAACCCTTCACTAATGTGAAGTTTGCTTTGTTTCTCGCAAAGTTTGTTTTTTACTAGTAAGCTATAAATAAAAAGTGTGTTTTTTGAGGTTTATGAAAGCACTATTTGTTGAAGTAAAATACAAAGGGAAAGTTGAATTGACTACCGAGTTATTTGATAAATTACCTTCTATTGTTGTACTTTGTTCTAATATCCAATATTTAGATTTTTTAGCTTCTGTTCGTTTAAAATTAGAGGCAGCTGGGAAAACAGTTATTTTGTTCAAATCAAGGCATGGGCAGTACCCTGGCCAAATACTTGGCTGTGATGTTTTCAAATTCGAAGCTAAACTTGATAACAGTGATGAGGTTTTAACTGATGGATATGGTTTTTTGTACCTAGGAGATGGTCTTTTTCACCCAACTGCACTTTTGTTTCGTAATGAGATGCCAGTAATTATGTATGAACCTCGTGGTAAAAAAGTCACTGTACTTGATCAAAGCTATCTTGGGAGACTTAAGAAGCAGAAGAATGCTAGACTTGCTAAATTTATTGAATCAAAAAATATTGGGATTTTAGTTACTCGTAAACCTGGACAAAACCAAAATAGGTCAGTTGAACAATTTCGGTCTGCTATGGCTAATAGAGGAAAAAACATTTTAGTTTTTCTTACAGATAATATTAATTTTATGAAGTTAGAAGATTTTAATTGTGTGGATTCTTGGGTGAACACTGGTTGCCCTAGGATAGTTCAAGATTTTAATTGCGTTAATTTGCGTGATTTAAAAGAAATTGGCTTTTTCTCTTCTGAAAAAATGGTTTTTTAGATGGGCTCAGTTTGTTATTGAAATAATCATTTTTATCTTTGTATTTTGATTTTATTTATTATTATTATTCTTCTTCTTTCTATTTTTCATATTTTACATATATTTTTTTTTATGTTTGTGACTGTCTTCTTCTTTATACTTCGACGCTAGCTCGACGAGAAAATAGATAGGTTTAAATATCAAAAAAAGGTTATTTTGTTTTGTGGGGGTTATCCCAATTAATAGGGTCCAAAAGACCTGAGAGGTAAATGGAATGGCAAAAATACAAGTTGTTGCTAAAACTAAATTAAAAAAAGAGAAAGGTTTTTTGTACTTCATCGATAAAGATGGAGACGTGAGCCGTGCTGAAATGAGTCGAGCTGGACGTAAGAAAGGTAAAGCTAAACGTAAAAAAGTAGTTAAAGTTGGTGTTAAGAAGGAATCAGGTTACCTTTATTTTATTGATGGTAATGGAAATGTTTGTCGTGCTAAGATGGCTCGTGGACGAAGTGCTTCTAAAAAGAAAAAGACTACTAAAAGAAAAGTAGCTAAGAAAAAGGCAGTTAAGAAAAAGACTACTAAAAGAAAAGTAGCTAAGAAGAAAAAAGCTGTTAAGAAGAAAGCTCCTGCTAAGAAAAAGAAGGCTGCTAAAAAGAAATCTCCTGCTAAGAAAAAGAAGGCTGCTAAAAAGAAAGCTCCTGCTAAGAAAAAGAAGGCTGCTAAAAAGAAGGCTCCTGCTAAGAAAAAGAAGGTAGCTAAAAAGAAAGCTCCTGCTAAGAAAAAGAAGGCAGCTAAGAAAAAACCAGCTAAGAAGCGAAAACGTTAAACTTTTTGTTGTGTGATTTTTCACACTTTTCTTTATTTTTTTTATTTTTTGATGTATTTGTGTCAAACTGTTTATATTATTCTTAAGTAAAAATTGATTTATGTCAGCTAGATCTAAATTTAATAAATTATTTATTTCTTTTATTCTTGCTATTATTATTACTACTACTTCTAACGCTACTACAACTACTAGCTAAAAAAGGGTTTGTGCTTTTTTTCTTTTGTCACAAGGGGTTGGTTGGGCATTGAAACAAGTATGTTTTTAAAGGTAGAATATGCTCAGTTAGTAAGATAATTAGGTATATTTGGGAAATTATTCAATTAATAATGATATTCATATGAGGTAGATTAAAATGAAAATATTAGCAATCCATGCAGATTATGTTGAGTTTCAAGCTAAAAAGAAGGCATTTAAGGGAGCAGAGGACCTTAAATCAAAGGATTCTGTTCGTGTTGAGGAATGTCTTGTTGTTTTTACAGCAGTTGAAAAAGAAGATGAGCAAAATGAAAAAGTTATTTTGGATAAATATCTTGTTGAGGTAAAAAGTATTGCTAAGCAGGTAGGTGCAGACCGAGTTGTACTTTATCCTTATGCTCATTTAAGTTCCAGTTTGTCAGCTCCACTTTTTGGTCAAAAACTTATGCAAAAAGCAGAGAAAGAACTTGCTTCTGATTCAAGTAATAGTCTTGAAGTCTCTCGTGCACCTTTTGGGTGGTATAAGGCCTTTACTGTTGCTAACAAAGGGCACCCTTTATCTGAATTAAGTCGGAGCATTAACTGTGAAGAAGAAGTGAGTGGTGAAAAGAAGAAGACCAATTTGAAGAAAGAGTTTAGTGATGAGAAGTTTTTTTTTGAGGAAGATGAACTTGATCCTTTGCAGAAAGTTAATTTGTCTTCTGTGATGCTTCTTGCGGCTGGACTTAAAAAATTGTATTCTAATGTTGAGATTGCGGACTGTGGATTTTATCAAGATCAATGCTATTTGGATTTTAGTGGTGTTAAATTACAACAAAATAATTTTAGTAAGATTTCTAAACTAATGCGAAAAATTCTCAGAACTGGTGGTAAAATATCTAAGGGGGAAACTTCTGAACTTAGTAGTTCATGGCAAAAAGATATTGCAAATGACCTGGGTAAAAAAGCAGTTGTATATTCTTTTGGTTCTGAAGAAGTGAGTGCTTGCCTTGTTCCTAGGTATTCTTCGCCTTTTGTTTCTGAAGTGTCTGAGATTGGGGCTTTTGAACTTGTTGGTCTTGGTTCAGTTTATTGGAAGGGCAATCAAGAAAATGAGCAACTTATGCGAATACGTTTAGTTGGATTTGAAAGTGAGAAGGAACTTGAAGTTTGGAAGCAAAAACTTGAAGATGCTAAAAATAGGTCACACATAAAAATTGGAAAAGAACAAGGACTTTTTGTACAATCAGAACTTGTTGGTTCAGGCTTGCCATTAATTGCACCAAAAGGAATGGTGATTCGTACCGAGATAACTAATTTTTTATGGGAATTACATAAAGGAAAAGGTTACAAACGAGTTTGGACACCGCACATTGCAAAGAATGAATTGTATAAGACAAGTGGCCATTGGGATAAATTTGGAGATGAGCTTTTCAAGGTGAAAGGTAAAAGTGAAGACTTCATTATGAAACCTATGAATTGTCCACATCATATGCAAATATTTGATGGTTTTGATTTTAGTTATAGGGATATGCCAATAAGATATTTTGAACCAGCTACTATCTATCGTGATGAAAAAAAGGGTCAACTTCATGGTCTAAGTAGGGTACGTTCTATTACTCAGGATGACGGTCATTTATTTTGTAGAGTTTCACAAATTAAAGAAGAAGTAAAAACTGTAGTTAAAATCATTCAGAAATTTTATGAAACTATTGGGATGAGTAAAGACTATTGGGTTTCTTTGTCGGTACGTGGTGAAGATAAAAGTAAATACCTTGGTGAAGAAAAAGTTTGGAAACTAGCAGAAAATTATCTTGAGGAAGTGGCTCGCGAAAATAAATTGCCATTTAAACGAATGCCAGGGGAAGCTGCGTTTTATGGACCTAAATTAGATTTTATGTTTAAAGATGCACTTGGTCGTGAATGGCAACTTGGAACAGTACAATGTGATTTTAATTTGCCTGAACGTTTTGATTTGTCGTATGTGAATGAAAAAGGTGAAAAGGAAAGACCAGTAGTTATTCATCGCGCAGTAAGTGGTTCACTTGAACGGTTTATGAGTGTACTTATTGAACATTTTGCTGGAAAGTATCCTTTGTGGATTAACCCTATTCAGGTAAAAGTTTTGACTGTTGCTGATAGGCATAATGAATTTGCAGACAAAGTAGTAGGTCGACTTTCTGAGTTAGATTTTCGAGTAGAAAAGGATTATCGCCAAGAAACTATTCCTAAAAAGATACGTGAAGCTCAGTTATCGCAAGCAAGTTATATTTTAACAATTGGTGATAAAGAAGTAGAGTCAGGTAAATTGGCTGTGCGTGATCGTAACACTGGCAAAACAGAATTTGGAATAGAAGTAGATGCATTTGTTTCTAAGTTAGTTTTAGAAAGAGATCAGAAGAAACTCTGATTATTTTTTTTAATTTTTTATATTTCTGTTGTTGTTTAGGGATTTATTATGTTCATTCAATTTAATCTTTTTATAATTTTTAGTACTCCTTTGAATCCAGTGTATGGCAAAAAGCTTTACTTTTCGAATATTTCTAGAAATCTTTATATAATGGCTAAAGTGGGTTTGCTTAGCAGTGACGCCCAGGTGGCACAATCTGGTACTGCGCAGGATTGCTAATCCTGTTTCCTTACGGATTTCTGGGTTCGAATCCCAGCCTGGGCGCTCCTTTTTTCTATTGTTATTTTTCACTTTAATTTTAGTATTTCTATTTATTTTTAATTTTTTATAGTCAGTTTTAGTTTTTTCTCGTGGGTATTGTAGACGACAGGTTTAAATAGTTATTTTGAGTTTTTTAGTTTGGGTGTTTGGATGATTAAGAAAGGGCATATCTCAAAAGCAGTACTTCCAGTAATTGTAGTCTTAGGAATATTAATTGGTGCTATTGCTATTTTTGGTCTTTTTCAGTTATTTAGTGGAGGAGATCTTAATTTGGCTGGTCAAGCAGGATTTACTGGGCCAGGTGGTAGCTCTTTTGAGTGTAATGATGATGTAGATAATGATTGTGATGGTACTTGTGACTTTGTTGGTGGAAAAGATTGCTCTATCACAAATATTTGTGCTAGAAGTTTAGCTCGTTCTGAGGGGAAGAGTTTTATTGAAGGAACTAGAGGGAGTTATTATCATAACGGTGGGAAAGACGAAGGTTGTAGTCGTCTAAGAGATAATGATGAAAGTGATGAAATCGATTTAGGAACAGAAATAACTGATTGTGGGGAGACTATAAGTGCTGCTGGTGATTATTATCTTAGTGGTGACCTCACTTGTGATAGTACTCATGATTATGGAATTAAGATTGAAAATACAGGTACTGGTTCTGTGACGTTAAATTGTTATGATAATTCTATCACTGGGTATACTAGTATTGAGGGGATTTATATCGCTGAAGGAGAAGATGTTTTGGTAGAGAATTGCTTTGTTGAATCTTTTAGTCATGGGATATATAGTGAAGTAGATAATGTTGTTTTAGATTTAAATACGTTAAGTTATAATAATTATGGGATCTATCTTAAGGATAGTGGTATTCATAGTATCTTAGAAAATACTCTTTTTAATAATAATTTTGAAGGAATTTATTTAGTTGGTGTTAATGAGAGTAATTTTAGTAATAACATGGTTTATGATAATCAAAGAAATGGGATTTCTTTATTTGGATCAAATTATAATAATTTTGAAGGAGGAGAAGTTTATGGGCATGACTTTAGTGAAACTAAAATTGGGATTTTGCTTGATTCTTCTAACTCGAATAATTTTGATAGTATTGAAGTCTACGAGAATGGAGTTGGAGTGGGTTTAATTAGTTCTACATTAAACAGTTTTGATAGTAATACTGTTAATGAAAATAATAATGGATTTAAATTCCTTGATGTAGATTATTTTACTTTAACAAATAATGAAATTATGGGGAATATTGAATACGGTGTTCAAATCGATTTCTCCTCTGAGATATCAACTGATGCTAATATTGATTCTAATAGTATCTGTTTAAATGAAGAAAGTGATTTTATTTGTGATACAAGTACTTTAGTAAGTTATTCTTTTAGTGGAATTGGAAATTTTTTAGATGGATATGGTGCTAGTTGTGATGATGCGTTAAGTTATTCTGCTTGTCCTAGTGGGATTGATACTGATGGTGATGAGATAGATGATAACTTAGATAATTGTCCAAGTGATATTAATCCACTTCAAGAAGATTGGGATGAGGATGGTATTGGTGATGATTGTGATGATGACGCAGATGGTGATGGTTATGTTGGTGCTACAGATGATTGTGATGAATCAAACCCAGATTATTGGGAAGAAGCGATTGTCTATACAGATGCAGATGGCGATGGTTATGGCGATCTTGAAACAGAAGAAACTCAGTGTATTGGTGAGAGCCCAGACACTGGTTATGTAATTGATAATACTGATTGTAATGATGCAGATAGCACTATTAACCCTGGAGCTACTGAGATGTGTAGTGATACAATCGATAACGATTGTAATGGTGATGTTGATATCGATGATACATTTTGCGCTGAAGATAGTTGTACTTTTCCTTATGGTGATATTGATGGTAGTAGTGATATTGATGACTATGATTTAGACACTTTACTTTATATTTTACGTGCGCAAATTGATGGTTGTGGTGCTAGTGGAAATACAGTTTGTGATTATATTGATGATGGATATTATGTCTGTCAAAATGGAGAAAACAATTATATGGATACAAGTATTGGTTCAGAATATATTTGTAATTAGGTGAGATTATGGGAAAAAAAATAGGATTTTTCGGATTGGTTTTGGTCTTGTTTGTACTTTTGAGTATGAATATTTATGCAGCAGAAGTAGATTTTAGTTTAGTCTTAGATAGCAATCAAGATGGAGTTGCAGATTCAGACTCAGTTGAAGAAGGAGCTGATTTTGATATTTTGGTTTATCTTGATTTAACTGAAACAATTAAGAGTACTTCGTTTTTGATCTCTCCAGATGATTCTAGTTTAGCAACTATCTCTTCAGCTGCTAGTGGAAGTTTAATCTCTTCAGCTACAGTTTCTCCAAGCTCTGTTCTTTCTACAGGTGGGTACACTTACGGCGAAACAACTGCAGGAACTGCAACTGCTGTAGGGACCGGTCAGTTGTTTGCTACTTTAACTGCAACTGCTGTAGGTGATGGTTCTGTTATTTTTAGTTTTGATGAAGTTAGTGCAGGGAGGGGAAGGATTGAACATACTACTACATCTACTTCCAGTCTTACTGTTACTATCATTGATTCTTCTGATGCTTTGATAGATGCAGATGGCGATGGTTATTCTACTACGCTTACTACCTCTTTGGCTGCTGATTGTGATGATGGTGATGCTTCAATAAATCCTGGTGCAACAGAAATTTGTGATATGGTTGATAATGACTGCGATGGTGTTATTGATGATGCTGATGGTTCGACAATTAGTGGACAGACTACGTGGTATATTGACCAAGATAGTGATGGTTTTGGGGATCCTGTAACTACCCTTACTGCTTGTTATGCCGTAGGAGGATATGTTTCAGATGGAACAGATTGTGATGATAGTAATTCTGCAATCAATCCTGGTGCTACAGAAATGTGTGATACTATTGATAACGATTGTGATGGTGATATTGGTGACGATGATTCAACTGTGAGTGATCAAACTACTTGGTATTATGATGGTGACCAAGATTCTTATGGAAGTACATCAAGTGTTTTATATTGTTTAAATCCAAGTACTAGTACAGTATGGTATGCGACTAACTCAGATGACTGTGATGATAGCTTTTTTAGTGTTACAAATACTTGTAGTGAAACTGCGGCAGTGACTGGAGATTTTGATAGTGATGGCAGTCTTGGACCAGGTGATGTTTCTTTGTTTTATGCAGAACTTAGAAGCAATTTTGGAGGAACTGCTAGTTCAAGCGAATATGACTTGGATGGTAGTGGGCATATTGATGTTGGAGATATAAGAGCATTTATTAGTCTGTATTATAGTTCTTAGGGGTAAAGGGATGGTAAAAACAAAAAGAAAAAGGCTTGCGAAAAAAGTAAGAAAAGAAAGTTTGGTGAATGTTCCTCTTCGTAGGAGTTCAACAGCTGAGGAACAAAGTACTAAAATATTTGTTTTAGCTGGAATTTCTATACTTTTAATTATAGGGCTTGTGCTCTTTTTGTTTGTTGCTGATAATGATGGTCCAGCTGCAGGACAAGCTGTTTATTTTGAGGCAGTTGATTGTGATGAAGGCCAAATCTGTTTAATGCACGATGAAGGGATTTTAGGAATTGGTAGTAGTGAGGTAACTCAAGTTAGTCCAGGTGATGAAATTACTTTTGTAGTTCTTGCAAATGTTGGTAGTAGTGTTAGTGATATTAATTTAGTTGATTTAGATTTGAATTTTGATGATGGTAGTATATCTTTTGTTAATGAGAGTAATGATTCTAGTTTTGGTGGAAGTGATTCTCAGTGGGAATTAGAAATGCTTTCGATTGGTCCAGATCCTGCTTATGCAGGTTTACCTTCTGTGGAGGATTTTTTGTTGATGAGTTATACTGCAACTAGTGTTGTATCTCCAGTAAGTGTTGTGAGTAGTGAGATTCAAATAGTTGAATTGACTTTTCAAGTAAGCTCTGATTTGGTTGAAGGAAATACTTTTGAGTTGTCTTTTGGTTCTGGTTCAACAGTTGAATCTTCTGATGGAACAAATTTGCTTGATAGTTCCACTTTCTCTTCTGCAATGATTTTTGAGGTAGTTGATATTAGTGAAAGTGAGAATGATGCTCCAGTGATACTTTCGATTGATGAAGTGGGGCCAGATACAACTGGTGAAATTGCAGTTAATGTTATTGTTGGGGAACCCTTAAGTGTGCAGGTTGAAGTTGAAGATGCTGATGCTTCTGAAACATTAACTCTTTCAATAGAAGAACTTGCTGCTATTGCAACTTATTATGAAGGGATAGATACTAGTGTTATTAGTTTGTTAGCTCTTGTTGAGTCTTCTTCAGGCGGAACCGCTGGAACTTGGGAATTTAATTATGATACTAGCCTTGCTGTTGTCGGTGAAACATATTCATTTGTGATTAATGTTGATGATGGTGAAGAGGTTGATTCAGTAAGTTTGCTTGTGACAATTGTTGAAGAAAGCAATAGTGCTCCAACAATAACTACAATTGCTGATGATTTTGTTAACTTGCACCCAGATGATACTAGTGATGTTGCATTTGAATATACTGTTGAAGCAAGTGATGTTGATGGTGACCCTTTGACTTATTCTTTAGTTGCTAGTCTTTATTCTGGGGATGGAGATCTTTTTAATCTAGCAACAATTGATTCAACTACCGGAGTGATTAGTTGGGTAGCTAATTCTGAAGATATTGATAACACTTACACTTTTACAGTAAGTGTAGAAGATAGTATTAATGATCTTGTGACTGAATCATTTAATCTGGAAGTTACATCTGTAAATAATCCTCCTGCTTTTGGCACAATAGGTGAACAAGTTGGAACTCCTGGCACTGAATTTACTTTAACTGTTGTTGCTGTTGATATGGATAGTACTGATATAGATAGCTTAGAATATTCAATGATCAATAGTGGTACCAGCTCTGATACTGATGGGAGTGGTGAATTAGTGATTGATTCATCTACAGGAGTGATTAGTGGTTGGACTCCAGGGGATGTGACTGAAACTTATGATGTAATGGTAGGAGTTAGTGATGCTTCTGCTGCCGAGGATATTGCGACTTTTACAATTAGTGTTACTTCAACAACAGATACTAGTAGTGATGATTCTACAGATGATAGTAGTGAAGATGCTGGGGATACGAGTATCAGCTCTGAAATTTTAGCAACGGTAAATTATGGAGGGAGTGAACTTAGTGATCTGACTTCACTTGTTGCTGGAGAAAGTTATACTATTGACGTGGTGGTTTCAGGACCTGTTGATGTTGACCATCTGTTAATTGTGCAAGTAAGTGATAGTTCAGGTGAAATTAAGTCTTTAAGTTATCAATCAATGGTTGCACTTGTTGAAGGTGATACTGAAAGCTTTACAATGAGTTTTACGCCAGATAGTGACGATGCTTACCTTGTAGAAATATTTGTGTGGTCTGATTGGCCACTTAATGGCGGGGAAGATTTACTTAGCGCAGAGGTTAGTTAAGATGCGATCTAAAAAATTTATCTTGGGCATGATCAGTATTTTTTTACTTTCTTTTTTTTCTTTAGGAGTTTTTGCGGCAGCAGACATAAGTGTTGAATCTTCTGTTAGTCCAGTTGAATTTTCTGGAAGTTGCGATTCTGCAGATTCTGTTCTTTTGCAAGTTTTGTTTGCCGGCCAAACTGTTTGGGTTGGTGATGCTGAAGTTTCAAGTAGTGTTTATGCTACTACATTTACTGCAACAAGTGATGGTGATTATACTGTTTATGTAGCTTCTTGTGGGGAAGTAGAATCTGTAGAGTTTTGTGTAGGTAGTAGTTGCGTAAGTACTAGTGCTTCTTCTAGTGATGATGATTCTGAAGAACCAAGTAGTTCTTCGTCTTCAAGTTCTAGCTCTAGTGGTAGTTCTTCAAGTGGGGGAAGTGGTAGAGGAAGTAGTTATTACGATTCTTGTGATGAAAGTTGGGAATGTACTGGGTGGAGTAGTTGTGGGAGCACCTTATCACAAAGTAGAAGTTGTTCTGAACAAAGTGGTTGTAGTAGTGAAAATGATCGGCCTGAAATTGAACGAAGTTGTGATGAGTGCGAAGAGAGTTGGATTTGTGGTTCTTGGACTGAGTGTAGCGGTGGTAGCCAGGCCCGAACTTGCGCAGATGAAAATAGTTGTGGCAGCTATGCACAGCGTCCAGATGAGACTAGGAGTTGCGTTGAAGAAAGTGATGAAAACGAAGGATTTTTCGCAGGATTATTTGATAGTGGAAGTAGTGAAAGTTCTAAACCAAAAACAGAAACAGTTTATGTTCAAGAAACTACTTTTATGGATCCAATTTATACATTTCTAATAAATTATGGTTTGATTGTTGGGGTCGTTGTATTTACACTAATACTTTTGATTGTTGGAATAGTAGTTTTACTTCACTATCGAAAAGATCATGCGCCTGCAGCGAATATGCATGAGCTTCATGATTATGTTCAGCAGGAAAAAGAAGCAGGAATGACTACTGAACAAATTGAACAAAATTTGGGACAGAGTGGTTGGACAAAAGAAGAAGTTGATACTGCCTTAAGCGGATTATCTTCTGTTTAGTTACTGGTGTTTTGATGCGAAGAAAAATAAATAAAAGCAAAAAAGTTTCTGCTACTGTAAGGGAGGGTAAAACTAAACATATCTCTAAAGCGGTGCTTCCAATAATTTTAGTTCTTGGAATACTGGTTGGAGTTATTGCTATTTTTGGCCTTTTTCAATTATTTAGTGGAGAAAATATTGCTGGTTTTGCTGGCTTTGTAACACCGGGAAGTTTTTCTGGTGGAGTTGATTCTCATATTTTTGGATTGGTTGGAACAGAAGTTACTAGTTGTGGAGAAATTAGTGAAAGTGGAAATTATTATCTTTTAGATAATTTGGATTGTAATGGTGAGGAACTTAATGTTAGGGTCTCTGCTAATGAAGTGAATTTGAATTGTCGAGGGAATGTGATTAGTCATTCTGCGGGAGCTGTTTCTGTAATTGATGCAAGTAATGTTCATATTAAAAACTGCTTTTTGTCCGGAGGGGTTGCTTTTTTGAGATCTGAAGATAGTTCAATTCAATATTCTAGTATGTTTGGAGGAAGTGAAGGTGTTGATTTGGATAACTCTTGTGATGTTGAAATAATTTCAAACCATATTTATAATAATGATATAGGTATTGATGAATCTCATATTAGTGGTTGCTCTTTTTCTTTAACAAGTATTCAGGATAATTTTATTTATAATAATGGGGATGGGATTGTTTTCTCTGAGTCTGAGGGGAATCAACTTTCTAATAATTTAGTATTTGATAACAGCGTTTCTGGCTTAGAACTTTTTAGTTCTAATTCCATTGGTCTGTCGGATAATAAAATCTGTAATAATGGTGAACAAGATATCTATTGTCAGCAAAGGGACACTTCTTTACAAGATATTTATGGGACCAGTAGGCTTTATTATGATACTTATGATGCTTCAGGTGCCTGTACTGGCTTTCCTATAGGTGATGAAGGAGATTGTTTCTCTTTTGATAAACCATGGCAGATTTGTGGGGGGGAGATTATAGAAAGTGGAGCCTATTACCTTAATTCTGATATTGGTCCTTGTTTTGGAGATGGTTTAACAATTAGTGCAGATGATGTTGAACTTTTTTGTGCGGGGAATTCAATCTCTGGAACGGGGGATGTAGTGGGGGCCGCTGGAATAAATGTTAATGCAGATGGTGTTATAATAGATCATTGCAATCTCTTGGATTTTGAAATAGGCGTGTTTGTTGAAGAAAGTGAAGATTTTCTTTTAACTGATTCTGAGATCTCTGGAGTTGATTTTGGTATGAAAGTAATAGGCTCTACAATTGTTAACGTTCTTGGAAGTTTTATTAGTTCTAGTGTGACGGGAATTCAGGTTTTAGATTCTGATACTTATCTTTTTGGAACTGAAATTTGTCGTTTTAATGCTATATCTTGTGATGGTGTTTCAGAAATTACTGTTGAAGATAGCAGTTTGAGTTTAGTTGATTCAAGTTGTTTTCTAACTGAAATTGGAATAATTGAAGGTTGTGGCTTGGCAGCTTTGGAATTAGGTGTTTTTTTTTTGGGGCTAGAAGAAGTTGATTCTGATTCTGATGGTGTTGACTTTTTAATTGACTGTGATGATGATGATTCCAGCGTTGGCGAAGCAAGTTATTATGTTGATATGGATTATGATGGTTATGGTGATGATTCTTCCGAACCACTTTGTTTTGGTGCTGATTTAGTTGAAGACAATACTGACTGTAATGATGATTATGATTCTATTAATCCAGGTGCAACAGAAATATGTAGTGATGATAAAGACAATGATTGTAATCCTTTAACTGATGAAGAAGATACTACTATTTGCTCTGAGGAAGAAGATAGTTGTACTTTTTCTTATGGTGATATTGATGGTAGTAGTGATATTGATGACTATGATTTAGACACTTTACTTTATATTTTACGTGCGCAAATTGATGGTTGTGGTGCTAGTGGAAATACAGTTTGTGATTATATTGATGATGGATATTATGTCTGTCAAAATGGAGAAAACAATTATATGGATACAAGTATTGGTTCAGAATATATTTGTAATTAAAAAAATGTTGATTTTTTACTTATTAACTTAGAAAAAAAGTAGCGAGGGAAGGATTTGAACCTCCGACCTACGGGTTATGAGCCCGTCGGGCACTCCTAGCTGCCCCACCTCGCTATGGCCTTCTAAAACTAAGAGCGTTTTAAAAAGCTTCCTGTTATTTGCTTTTGCTTGTCTGTGGTGATATGATTGCTAGTTATAGACGAGATTTTTTTGACATCACTCCTACTCACACGAGAAGTTTTAAATACCAAAACTGTAACTTTAAAATCATGGGTGGTAAGAGTGATAGCGATAGTTTTTCTGCTAAGAAATTTTGGACTATTTTTGGACTAGTTTTTGCAGTTTTATTTTTGTGTTCTTTTGCATTTTTTGGAGCTTTGATATTTACAATTTCAGGAAGTAGTTCTAGTGGAAACGATGGTAATGTGGCAGTAATTCCGCTTGAAGGAGTAATTGTTGGAAGCTCAAGTGGTAGTGGTGTTTTAGGTGGAGGTGGTATGACCTCACAAGATTATGTTAACTTAATAGGACTTGCTAATGAGGATGATTCAATTGAAGCAATTGTAATTGAAATAAATAGCCCTGGTGGATCAGCAGTTGCATCGGATGAGATTGCTAGTGCAGTTCTTGCATCTGAGAAGCCAACTGTTGCAATGATTCGTGAAGTTGGTGCGAGTGGTGGTTATTGGGTTGCTTCTGCAACAGATCATGTAGTTGCTAATAGGATGTCAATTACTGGGAGTATTGGCGTTATTAGTTCGTATCTGGAATTTAGTGATTTGATGGAAGACTATGGTGTTTCTTATGAAAGACTTGTTGCTGGAGAAAATAAGGATGTAGGAAATCCATTTACTTCACTTGGTGATGATGGGCGTGAATTATTAGAATCTAAATTAGGGATGATTCATGATTATTTTATTGATGCTGTTGCAAAAAACAGAGGTTTACCTCGAGAAAAAGTAGTTGAATTGGCAACTGGCGAATTTTATTTAGGGGTTGAAGCTTTGGAACTTGGACTTGTTGATGCTCTTGGTTCAGAGTTGGCTTTAGAAGAATATTTGCTTAGTGAAGAAGTTGGGCTTGAAGAAATTAAGTTTACAAGATATTCTTTGGAAAGCGGATTTTTGGAAAGTTTGTTTGGAGTTATTAATGAACGTTCATTTAACTTAGGGCTTGGGATTGGTTCGGGATTATCTTTGGATTTAGAATCTGGGCAAGGGTTTGAAATAATTGTTTAGTAATTTATTTTGTAATGGGGAAAGGTTTATTTGCTTTGGTTGCAGAAATTTATCTGTTTTAGAATTTAGAGGGTGGTTATGGTGAAGAACTTTGGAAAAGCAAAATTAGGGATAGGTTTACTTTTTGTGATTTCTATTTTTGTTTTGTCTTCTTTACTTGTTTTTTCTGCTATTGATTCTGAGCAGATGTTTATAGATTCACAAGTTATCTCTGAGTTTGATTCTGAAGATGAAGTAAGAATTATTGTTAAACTTAAAGGGACAAATAGTGGTGTTGCAGAAGATTTTGCAAATGACTTAGAAGAAGAATTTGAAGTGATTGATTCTATTGGTAAGGAATTGGATGTTGATGAAATAAATGATGTCTTGGGAATCGATATTGATGTTGAAATTGAACATGTTCTTGAAGAAAGTAGTTCTGTTGCATTAACAGTACATTCAGAAGATGTGCTTGAAGCGCTTTTGGAAGAAGAAAACGTTGAAGCGATATATTATGATTATCCAGTTGAAGTAGTTTTAGATGATAGTACTCTTCAAATAAATGCAGATGATGTTTGGGCGTTAAATTTAGGTCTTGATTTAACTGGAAACAACCGATCTGTTTGTGTTATTGATACTGGGATTGATTATGGGCATAGTTCAATAGATGGTTGTAGTCCTGTGAATTATACTACTAGTGGTTCTGAAGAAACTCTTGGGGCTGCTGTTGAATCGTCTCATCCTTATTCTAATTCAATTGATACGACTTACACTGTTAATATGAGTGGTTATGAAAATATTGCACTTCATTTTAGTAATATCTCACTTGAAGTTATTGGGTCATTTGATACTTTGGATAGGGTTTATGTTTATAATGAAGATAATGAAACGGTTGCAACTTACAAAGGTACGCATTCAGATATTTGGACTCCTTCTTCAAATGGGTCGGTTATGTATATTAGGCTAGTTACTGATGGTTCTGTAACTGAATATGGTTTTGTAGTAGATAAGGTGATCAATGGTACGACTAATGTTACAACTAATTGGACTGATTGTCCGCGTATTGTAGGTGGGTATGATTTTGTTAATGGGGATAGTGACCCTTATGATGATAATGGGCATGGGACTCATGTAGCTGGGATTGTGGCATCAAATAATACTACTTATTTGGGTGTTGCTCCTAATGCTAGTTTTGTAGCTGTGAAGGCCCTGGATGCAAGTGGAAGTGGGTACAGTAGTGATGTGGCTGCTGCAGTTGATTATTGCGTTAGTAATGCTGATACTTTTGGAATTGATGTTATTACAATGAGTTTAGCGTGTAGTGGTGGGAGTTGTACTCATTATCAAAGTGAGTGTAGCGGAGAAGTTGTAGCGCCTTCAGTTGAACGCGCGTATAATGCTGGGATAACTGTCACGATTGCAACTGGTAATAGTGGTTGGAGTGATGGAATTGCAGCGCCTGCTTGTGTGCCTTACGCGATGCCAGTAGGGTCAACAGATTCTGATGGGACTTTGTCGTCTTTTACTAATGCTGGGAATTTACTTAGTGTACTTGCGCCTGGCCGAAGTATAACTTCTACTTTGTCTAGTGTTGAAGGAGGTGGCTTTGGAGCTAAAACTGGGACCAGTATGGCGACTCCTCATGTAGCTGGCGTAGTGATTTTAATGCAGCAATATGCAAGAGAAGTTTTTGGAAGTACTTTTGATCCGTTATTTATAGAGCAGAGATTGAATAATTCTGGGACTGGGGTTGATGATCAATCAAGTAGTTCAAATAATTATAGTCAAGCAGACTTATTTGCTGCACTTTTGCCTCAGATGAATTTTGATACTGGCGTGGTTGCGAATGCGAGTAGTCAAGTTACTAGTTTTGTTTTAGTTAATGCAAGTTCAGATGTAAATTTATCGTTTGCAATATTGGAATGGAATCATGGTAACGGAACAATAGAAAATATTACTATGGGTTCTGAAAATACGACTCAATATAGTTATAATATGACAGCTCTGTCTATTGGTTCGCATTCATTTGTTGTCTATGGGAATGATACAATCTTGTTTGGTCAGACCAGTGCGCGTAATGTTACAGTGACTGCTGGAATTAGTGCTTTAGTTACTAGTCCTTTGAATTTTTCTGTACACTCGCGTGCTTTTTCTTTGAATTTAAGTTTTAATTCTAGTAGTGGGAGTAATTTTAGCACGGTAAATTATTCTATTTTGAATGTAAGTAATTCAGTTGTTTTACATTCTAGTCAGGTTAGTTCTGGGATTGGTACGGTTTACAATTTTACTGATTCAATAAATGTTGCTAATGGAACTTTTGGGTCTGCTAATTATACTTTTGTTTATGTTGCAGTGGATGCACTAGGAAATATTTTCGAAGAGAATTCTACTTTTTATGGTGACGTTGATGATCCTAGTTTGTCTTCTGTATTGGTTTATGGGGCGCTTGTTAATACAACCGATGAAGTAATTTTTGAAGTTAATGTGACTGATGATTTTGTTAATTCTACTGGTGTTTTTTTAGAAAGTAATTATACTGGGGCACTTGTGAATTATACTATGTTGAGCCCAGATAATTATACTTTTAATTATACTTTTCAAGGTACAAGTAATTTGAGTGGGTTTGAAAAAATTCATTATAGTGTGAATGTAATTGACCACAGTGGGAATAATTTTAGTGGTTCGGTGAGCTTTTTTACAGTTGAAAATGACCCAATTAATTTAGTAAATATTACTAGTTACGAAAATGCAAGTGTCGTTGAGGCTGGAAATTCTACTCTTTATGTTTCTAATGTGACTGATGGTGATTTTAATGATACTTTCACTTATGTTTGGAATTTTAGTGACTCTAGTAGTACTTATTCTAGTTCTAATTTAAGTTACGCGTTTAATACTACTGGGACATATACTGTTAATTTGCTTGCAAGTGATTTAAACAGTTCACTTGACTATAATTTAACAATTATTGTTAATGATAGTTCTGCTCCAACTATTAGTTCTTCTACATTTAGTAATATTAGTACGACTTCAGGTGTTGCAGAGGCGCAAACTGTTAGGGCAGAGGCAAGTGATTTTACAGGAGTCTCTAATATTACTTTGTATTATAGTGGTGCTAAAGTCGACAGTTCTGAATTAAATGATGATTCAGGAAATTGGACTTTTGGTAGTTTTTCAGCAACAGAGTCTGATGTGGAATTTATTTTAGAAGTTACTGACTCAGCTGAAAACAATAATACTGTTAATTATACTTATGTCTTTGATGTTGTTGCAACAAGTGCTAGTAGTTCTTCTGGTGGGGGCGGTGGAGGAGGCGGAGGTTCTTCGTCTGCTAGTACGAGTAGTTCAAGTGATGATTCAGGTAGTAATGGTGATTCAAGTAGTAGTGATGATTCAAGTAGTAGTGATTCAGGTAGTAGTGATTCAAGTGGTGCTGATTCTTCCTCGAGCGAGAGTTCTAGTGAGTCTAGTTCTGAGGAAACAAATGAATCTTTAGGTGAAGCGGAAGGTGGTGAAGGAGAGAGCACAAGCTTTTTCTCTAAAGCTGTCAATTGGTTTCGATCTTTTTTTGGGTCCATTACAGGCGCCGCTATCAGTGGTTCTGGAGATATTTCAGTGGTTGACGTGGTGGAATTAACTGAGGAAGTTGAAGCTGGCGAAGGCTCAGGCTTATTAAGCTCGTTTAAGGCATTTTCTTTTATTGGGATACTGCTTTTAGGTGTCTTGGCGTTATTTGGTTTGTATACTTTGGTTCGTCCAAAGGGCGGGTATTAATTGCTTAGTCAGTTAGAGATAATTTTTATTTAGAAGTGTTTTATTTTTTTAATTTAATTTTAATTTTTCGAGAATTTTGTTTTTAATGTTGATCTCAACAATCTTATCTAAAAATATTTTGTATATTTTCATGTTTGCTCATTTTTTGTTGATCTGTTAGTATTAAATCAATCATTTTTGCCATCTCTGTTTTTTGTTTATGGTTATTTGTGTTGTTTTTTATTTTTATTATGTTTTTTATCGATTTTTTTAGGTTAATGGTGGTTTAGTTTCAGGTTTATTTTGAATTTTGCTTAGTTAAACGGAAACTTTTATAAAGGATCAGTTTGCCGAAGGGGTTGTATGAAAAGAAGTAGCCGACGTTGGAAAAAAAAAGGTCAAATGCGCTGGAAGTGGCAGCGTAAAAAAATGAAAAAGGCCAAGCGTAGACGAAGGCTTCGAAGTGGTTAAATAAATTCTTTCCAAATTATTTTTTTCCTTATTTCTTAAATTTTTTGTTCTAATAGATTATATTCTGTTTTTTAGACGGTAACTTAAGTTTCTTTGAGGGGAAAGCTTTATAAGTGAGCAATTTTCCCAATTGCCTTATGTGTGTACTCGATATGATTATATCGGGTATGAATGAGGTGATCCATCAAATTAATTTTGATGTGACGAATTCCTATATATTAAGTTTTAGAATAGCGACGATAACGTACTAGGGATAAGTAATTTTGAATACCCGTTGATCCTGCGGGAGATTGCTGCTATGAGAGTTCGATTAAGCCATGCAAGTCAGAGGGCCTTTATGGCACAGGCATCATGCTCAGTAACACGTCAATAATCTGCCCTAAGGTCGGGGATAGCCACGGGAAACTGTGGGTAACACCTGATAGGCAATTGGAACTGGAATGTCCTTTTGCTGAAAGTTTACGCCTTAGGATGAGTTGGCGGCTGATTAGGTAGTTGGTAGGGTAAAGGCCTACCAAGCCGACGATCAGTAGGGGCCGTGAGAGCGGGAGCCCCGAGAAGGACACTGAGACACTGGTCCTAGCCCTACGGGGTGCAGCAG
>ENA-OREN01002405-OREN01002405.1-marine-metagenome-genome-assembly--contig:-NODE-2405-length-19146-cov-4.816718_pt1 | contig 19146 bp, 15 predicted proteins | sample MGYA00248624_ERZ508555 | MGnify/ENA primary metagenome ERZ508555 (study PRJEB26222, sample SAMN06267773) | marine metagenome | isolation source: Saanich Inlet, British Columbia, Canada | place...
TTTATCAGAAGGCAGTAAGGATAAAAACATAGACCTAGCAAAGGTACAAGCTTTGTTTTTCCCCCTAATGATTCTCTTAATTGGATTGAGCAACATATTAGTTATCTATATTGGTGGTAAACAATTTATCAATGGTGAAATAAAACAACTTGGAACCATCGTTGAATTTCTTATTTATGTAAATATGTTAACTTGGCCTGTAGCAGTTATTGGCTGGGTAACCTCTATGGTTCAACAAGCTGAAGCTTCTCAAAAAAGAATCAATGAATTTTTAAATGAAAAACCAGCTATTGAAAACTATGTAGAAATAGAAACAAAAATTAATGGAGTAATTGAATTCAAAAATCTTTCTTTTACATATTCAGACACAAATATTACAGCACTTAAAAATATTTCATTTAAAATAAATCCAGGAGAAACTCTAGCTATATTAGGGAATACAGGGTCTGGGAAATCTACCATCTTAGAGTTAATCGGGAGGCTTTATGACGTTAATAATGGTCAACTAAAAATTAACCATAAAAACATCAAAGATTTAAATATCTCAAATTTAAGAGGCAGCATTGGATATGTACCTCAGGACGCCTTTCTTTTTAGCGATTCTATATTAAACAATATTAAGTTTGGTAAAGAAAATGCAAGTAATGAAGAGGTTTTTGAAGCTGCAAAAAAAGCATCGGTTCATAAAAATATCATTGGTTTTAACAAAGGTTATGAAACTATTTTAGGAGAACGAGGAATAACATTAAGTGGCGGACAAAAACAACGTGTTTCTATTGCGAGGGCGATTATTAAAGATCCTCAGATTTTACTATTGGATGACTGCCTTTCTGCAGTAGATACTGAAACAGAAGAACGAATTTTAAATAATATAGATGCCTTATTAAATGACAAAACTACTATTATTGTTAGTCATCGCATATCTTCCGCTAAAAATGCAACTAAAATAATTGTATTGGAAGAAGGCAAAATCATACAACAAGGGACTCATAATGAGTTAATAAAGCTGAAGGGTTATTATAAAGAACTGTACGCAAAACAATTATTAGAAAAAGAAAATTAACTATAATGTTGCCATAGTTGTATTTTTTTTAGATTTTTGAAGAAACTTTAAATAACAAAATAAAATTATGAGTGATAATTATATGATGGAGCGAGAAGAAATTCATTCTAAAGTAATGCGAGCGGGAAGACGTACTTATTTCTTTGACGTAAGAGCAACAAAAGCTGGAGATTATTACTTAACCATTACGGAAAGTAAAAAATTTACAAATGACGACGGCTCATTTCATTACAAAAAACATAAAATTTATCTTTATAAAGAAGATTTTTCTGAATTTAAAGATAGCTTAGATGAAATGATTTCATTCATAATCGATGAAAAAGGTGAAGAAGTAATTAGTGATCGTCACCAAAGTGATTATAAAAAAGAAGGAGAAGAAAAAGCTTCAAGTGCTGATTCTGAAGATTCTTCTACATCAAGTTTTACAGATGTAGATTTTGATGATATATAATATTTTTACATACGCTTAATCGCAATAAACATCCTTTCAATAATATAAGCTTGAAAGGATGTTTTTTTTATATATTTATGCGAATTAAATTTAATCGCATGAAAAACTTTACCCTATTATTATTTTTATTTCTTTCAATTAAAGCTTTTACTCAGGACTACCATGTAAAGCTAGATTATTTTCTACCAGATAACATATCATACAATCTAAACATTCCAACACCGGCAAGTGTAATAGGTCATGAAATTGGAGACTGGCATATTACTCATGATAAATTAGTACAGTATATGTATGTCCTTGCTGAATCGAGTGACCGGATTTCAATTGAGAATAGGGGGGAAACCTTTGAAGGGAGACCGCTTTTACTTTTATATATAAGCGCTCCAAAAAACCAATCCAATTTAGAACAAATAAGAAAAAATCATGTTTTCTTAACTGAAAATGGTTCTGAGAATATGGATGTCACTAAAATGCCAATTGTAGTTTATCAAGGTTTTTCAATTCATGGAAATGAACCTAGTGGATCTAATGCTTCCCTTGCAGTAGCTTATTATTTAGCAGCCGCTCAAGGTCCAGAAATTAAAAAACTACTTGACGAAACTGTTATTTTATTTGATCCTTCCTATAATCCTGACGGTTTGCAACGGTTTGCATATTGGGTAAATATTAATAAAAGTAAAAACATCAATCCAGATCCAAACGATCGAGAATACGATGAAATTTGGCCAGGTGGGAGAACCAATCATTATTGGTTTGATATGAATAGGGATTGGTTACCTGTTCAGCTTCCAGAAAGTCAGGCAAGAATTAATACATTTCATAACTGGTATCCTAATATCTTAACCGATCATCATGAAATGGGAACTAACTCGACTTTTTTCTTTCAACCCGGCATTCCTTCAAGAACGAATCCTTTAACGCCAAGTAAAAATCAAGAACTTACCGGAGCTATTGGAAACTACCACGCAAAAGCATTAAATAAAATTGGAAGCTTTTATTATAGCAAAGAAAGTTTCGATGATTTTTATTACGGAAAAGGATCTACTTTTCCAGATATAAATGGTGGTATTGGAATATTGTTTGAACAAGCTTCCTCGAGAGGACATGCACAAGAAAGTGATAACGGAATACTTACTTTTCCATTTACCATACGCAATCAGTTTAAAGCAGCACTTTCCACATTAGAGGCTGCTGTTGGCATGCGTAATGAATTACTAAATTATCAAAAATCATTTTATGCGAATGCTCGTATAGAAGCTGAAAATTCTGGAGTTATTGTTTTTGGTGACGAAAAAGATGCAACTAAAGTTAATCAATTAGCTAAAATTTTAAAACGTCATAAAATTGAGTATTATGAATTAAAAAGCAATTTTTCAAAAAATGGTAAAAATTATAAAAAGGGATATAGTTATGTAATACCAAGGAATCAAAAACAACATCGATTAATTAATGCTATGTTTCAAAAACGAACAACTTTTCAAGATAGTTTATTTTATGATGTAAGCGCATGGACTTTTCCGCTAGCTTTTAATTTAGATTACGAGGAAAATGAATCTTCAAATAAGCAAGGTGAAAAAGCTTCAGAAAATAAAAATATTTCAATTCCTACAAACTCAAATTATGCTTATTTAATGGAGTGGAACGATTATAATACCCCTAAAATTTTAAATAAGATTCTAGAAAAAGGCTTACGTGCAAAAGTGGGGCTAAAACCATTTAAGTTAGAAAACAAAAATTATGATTACGGAACTATATTAATTCCTGTTCAAAATCAGAAATTAAATAAGCAAGAATTATCAAATTTTATCAATAAACTTTCAAGAAAAAACAATGTATTAATCAATGGCGTTTCAACAGGACTTACTGAAGGTATTGATCTTGGAAGCAGTAATTTTAAATTAATAGAACCTCAAAAAGTAGCGTTGATTGTAGGGAGCGGAATTACTCCTTATGACGCAGGAGAAGTTTGGCATTTATTTGATCAGCGCTATGATATGTTAATTTCAAAATTAGATACGCGTGATTTTAACAGAACAGATTTAAGTAAATACACCGATATTATTTTACCTAATAGCTCGGGGAATGCACTATCAAAAAAAGGTGCAGAAAAACTTAAAAAATGGGTTGAAAATGGAGGAACCTTAATTGGATATAAAAACGCTGGCAAATGGCTGAATAATAATGACATATTAAAAATTGAATTTAAATCTAAAAAGGACTCTACACAAAACATTTCTTTTGAACAAAAAAGTAATTATTTTGGGGCACAAGTTATTGGAGGAGCCATATTTGAAACAAATATAGATCGCTCCCACCCTATTGCTTTTGGTTACAAAAATAACACGCTTCCTGTTTTTAGAAATTCAACTATTTTTATGAAACCCGATAAAAACAGTTATAATAACCCTATAAATTATACTGAGAACCCATTATTAAGCGGATACATATCTAATAAAAATCTATTAGAATTAAAAAATACTAGTATGTTCAAAATTGGTAATCTTGGAAGAGGAAAAGTTATTTACTTTACAGACAATACTAATTTCAGAGCTTTTTGGTATGGCACAAACAAACTATTAATGAATGCCATATTTTTTGGTAACGCAATGTAAGTAGGCATAAAGCTAAAACATTGCAATCTTTAATTTTTCAAGTTCAAACTCAGCGATCATTTCTTTTACTATATCAGCAGCAGGCTTAATTTCATTAATAAGTCCAGCTATTTGACCAATTTCTAATTCTCCTTCTTCTAAATCACCTTCAAACATCCCTTTTTTAGCCCTAGCCCTTCCTAATAAATCTAATAATTCTTCTTTTGAGGGATTTGTTTTATAGAGCGCTAACAAATCGTCAGAGAATTTATTTTTAAGCAAACGAACAGGAGCTAATTCTTTTAGGGTTAAAAATGTATCCCCTTCTTGAGCCTCAGCAACTTTTTTCTTAAACTTTATATGGGCGCTTGATTCTTCACTTGCAACAAACCGACTACCAACTTGTACTCCATCTGCACCTAAAATCATCGCTGCTAACATCCCTTTACCATTAGCAATACCACCAGCCGCAATTAAGGGAATATCTAATTGATCTTTGACCATAGGAATTAGTGTGAACGTGGTGGTTTCTTCCCTACCATTATGACCTCCAGCTTCAAAACCTTCAGCAACCACAGCATCAACTCCTGCATCCTGAGCTTTTAAAGCAAATTTCACACTGCTAACTACATGAACAACGATACTATTATTTTCCTTTAATCTAGCGGTATGTGTTTTAGGATTTCCTGCAGATGTAAAAATTATTTTCACATCTTCCTCTATAATAATTTGAATTATTTCTTCAATATTAGGGTACAACATAGGAACATTAACCCCAAAAGGTTTATTGGTAGCCTTTTTGCATTTTTGAATATGTTCCCGCAAAACTTCTGGATACATCGATCCTGCCCCTAATAATCCTAAACCACCAGCATTACTAACTGCACTAGCTAACCTCCATCCACTATTCCAAATCATTCCAGCTTGAATGATTGGATATTGAATATTGAAAAGTTGATTTATTTTATTTTTCACTACTCTTTAATTATCTTAAAGCTAATCTGTTTATTATTTGAATTAATTGAAGCAATATACATACCTGAATTCAGAGACTCTATATTTACTGAATTCAAGTTTCTTGAAATTTCAGTTGATAAAACTTTGTTTCCCAAAATAGAATAAATAGTAAATGTGCAATTTGAAATTCCTTCTGGGAATGATATATTTATTTTTGAAGTTACAGGATTTGGATATAATGCAAAATTAGACATCAAAAATTCATCTTCAAACCCAAGCTCCTGTAAAGCTGCATAAGCATTTTCGAAGTTTGGAATACCGTAACCCATTTGATCAGTAGGATTATTATATAAGTTTGCAGATTCTCTTACAATTTGCATAATATGTCCATTAGGAACTTCTGGTCTTGATTGCCATAAACAGGTTATAACTCCAGCCATAATAGGAGAACTAAATGAAGTACCACTACTAAAATCAACATTACCTCCAGTATTAATTACAGCAGCACTTACTCCTTGCGCCATCAGATCTGGCTTTACTCTACCATCCACAGTGGGACCAATAGAACTAAAAGAAGCATAGTTTCCATTAGAATTTACTGCTCCAATAGTTAAGGTTCCTGGCGAATCCCCAGGAGTCCCCACAGTTGGAAAATCAGTATTACCACTATTCCCGGCAGAAGTAACTAAAATCATACCTTTATCAAAAGCAATATTTGCTCCTCTAGCAGAAAAAGTAGTTTGACCATCAAGGTCTTCATAACTATGATCGTAATTTGGATTATCATAACCTCGATAACCTAAACTTGTATTTACAACATCAACTCCTAAACTATCAGAACGTTCTAAAGCTTCTACCCACCAAGCCTCTTCAACTGGTGTTTCAGATGGAGTATATTCAGTTACAAAAAAATAAAATGATGCTTGTGGTGCCGTACCTACAAATTCATCTTGTAAAAAGCCTCCTATATCACTAGAAGTATTAAATCCATGCGAACTTGTTCCATTAACATTTTCGATTCTAGCTTCAAAATCATAAGTTCCTAATATTCGATTTTCATCTCTCATTTTTTGAAACCCCGGATTGGTATCAATGGATGGAAAACCTGCATCTAAAACAGCTACAATCATTCCTTCTCCTGTATAATCTAACTCATGTAAATAATCTCCTGATAGCATTTCGATTTGATTTGCTGCTGCTCCATAGTTGTAATTAATATTTTGACTAGCTTCTTCTAAAGCAAATTTATTTTCTATTGGTCCTCCGGGAAATAGATTTAAAGACTTATCGGCATATTCTACATCAGTTACAAAAGAAAAATCTAAAAGAGACTCTATATTATACTGATCTCCAATTACATAAATACAATTCATCCATTTTGACTTTGATCGAACAGTAATACCATAAATATTTTTAATTTGTGTAATATAATTTTCATTAACAGGAACATCTCTTTCATCGATAGGAGTTCCTTGTAAAGTTTTACGATCAATTGCTTCTTGCGTCATAATTAATATTGGGTCTGCCAAAGAAGCTTCCACATTTTCTTTATCTGCAAAAAATACCCAAGCATCTTGAGATTGAGCAAAGCCTTGTTGAATCCATAAAATTGTAAATATTAGTAATAATTTTTTCATAGTTTTATTTTTTTATTTATTGTCTAAATCTTTTTTATATAACAATTGAATTGTTGGTTACCCTACTATTTACATCTATTAGGAAATAACACCGCTTCCTATTAATTCTTCATTTTGATACCAGGCTACAAATTGACCTTCAGTGATAGCAGATTGTGGGTTTTCAAAGATAACATAAAGTCCTGATTTTGTGTAATAAATCGTTGCACTTTCAAGTTTTTGTCGATATCTAATACGAGCCATTACATCAAATGACTCTCCAATATTAATTTTTAAATCTGGGCGTACCCAGTGTGTTTCTTCCGGAAGGACTAATAATCCTCTTCGATACAATCCAGGATGATTCTTACCTAAACCTACATAAATTATATTTTCTTTTACATCTGTATCTATTACAAACAAAGGCTCTGTAGTCCCTCCAACCGCTAAGCCTTTTCTTTGCCCCTTTGTAAAATAATGAGCTCCTTGATGCTTTCCAACAGTTTTTCCTTTTTGTTTAGTATAGTTTTGCTTTACAGAAATAAACACTAATTCTTCTTCTTTAGAATTAAAAACTAAATTTTCTCTTTTAAATCCTGAAAAACTTGAAGGAATTTCAATAATTTCTCCTTCTATAGGTTTTAATTTTTGTTGAAGAAAATCAGGTAAACGGACCTTTCCAATAAAACAAAGTCCTTGAGAATCTCTTTTTTCAGCGGTAATTAATTCTTGTTCCTTTGCTATTTTACGGACCTCAGGCTTTAGTAATTCTCCAATGGGAAATAATGTTTTTGAAAGTTGTTCTTGCGACAATTGGCATAAAAAATAAGACTGATCTTTATTGGGATCTTTACCAGCTAATAATTGATAAGTTTTCTTATTATTTTTAGTAAGAGTTCCTTTTCTACAATAATGACCCGTAGCAATATAATCGGCACCCAAATCCAGAGCAATTTTCAAAAAAACATCAAATTTTATTTCACGATTACATAAAATGTCAGGATTGGGAGTTCTACCCATTTTATATTCCCTAAACATATAATCTACAATTTTATCTTTGTATTGCTCACTTAAATCAACAGTTTGAAAGGGTATTCCTAACTTTTCTGCTACCAACATAGCGTCATTACTATCATCTAACCAAGGACATTCATTAGAAATGGTAACCGAATCGTCATGCCAGTTTTTCATAAAAAGCCCAATCACTTCATAACCTTGCTCTTTTAAAAGATAAGCAGCTACACTTGAATCTACACCTCCTGAAAGCCCTACTACAACACGCTTTTTCATAAAATAATTTAAGAGATGCAAAGATACATTTTTTGTATTAGAATCATATTCAATACCGGCTTTCAAAAAAACTTAAAAAGTACATATTTAAAAAATTAACAAAATTTTATTAAAATACATCATATTTATGTTTAATAAAACATTAGTTTTGTTGAACAATAAACATAAAAAAAAATTTAATTTAAAAAAAAAAAAAAATGAATTACAAAAACACAATTAAAAAAATTAGTATTGCGATGGTACTATTATTAACATTTACAGCTTGTAGCGATGATGATGTTGATAATAATGAAATAATACCAACACAACCGAATATTGTAGATATTGCAATTGCAACTCCAGAATTAAGTTCTTTAGTGGCAGCACTAACTGCAGCAGATTTAGTTGATGCACTGAATGCAGATGGTCCTTTTACCGTATTTGCTCCAACAAATGAAGCATTTGCAACATTTTTAAGTGATTATGACTTTGCTTCATTGGATGATGTACCTACAGAAGTGTTAACTCAAGTATTATTGTATCATGTTGTAGCTGGTAAAATAGGTTCCACAGATTTAACTAATCCTGGAGATACAACTGCAATGACTTTACAAGGAGAAGATTTAACTGTTACAATGCCAGAGGCTACTATTACAGATGCAACTGGAGTTACAGATATCGGAATTACAGCTGTCGACATAGAAGCATCAAATGGAGTTATTCATACAATAGACAAAATAATGCTCCCGTTTTTTCTAACAGAACAGAACATAGTAGATATTGCAATTGTAACTCCAGAATTAAGTTCTTTAGTGGCAGCGTTATTTGCAGCAGATTTAGTTGATGTACTGAATGAGGATGGTCCGTTTACCGTTTTAGCACCAACAAATGAAGCATTTGCAACGTTTTTAGCTGATAATGGTTTTGCTACTTTAGATGACGTACCTGTAGCTTTATTACAACAAGTTTTATTAAACCATGTAATTGCAGGAGATCTTACTTCTACTGATTTAGTAACAGCAGGATCAGGATATACTAACACTGCAGCAAGTGGAGCTGGTAATAATTCAATGAGTATTTATTTTAACACATCCAATGGCGTAATGTTTAACGGAATTTCTACTGTTAGCCAAGCTGATATAATTGCTTCAAATGGAGTTATACATATTGTTGATGCTGTTATTGGGTTACCTACAGTAGTAACATTTGCTACTGCAGATCCTACATTCTCAACTTTAGTTACCGCTTTAACTGTATTGACACCAGCAACTAACTTTGTTGAAATATTGCAAGGTGAAGGTCCTTTTACTGTATTTGCTCCAACAGATGAAGCTTTTAGCGCTTTACCAGCTATCCCTGATGAAGAGCCTTTAACTCAAATTTTGTTATACCATGTAGTTGCTGGTAATATAGCTTCTGCTAACTTAACAAATCCTGGAAATACAACTGCCGTGACTTTACAAGGAGAAGAAATAACTGTTACAATGCCAGAAGCTACAATTACAGATGCAGATGGTAACACAGATATAGGAATAATTGCAGTAGATGTACAAGCAGTAAATGGGGTTATACATGTAATCAACAAAGTAATGCTTCCATTACAACCTTAATATTAAAATAAAGTATGTTTATTGATTAATACTTTGTTTCGAAAAGAGTTCTTATTTAAAATAAGAGCTCTTTTTATTTATATAAATAATTGAAAACCGCTATTATTTATAGTATTTAAATAATAAATTAATATTTAGGAAACATTTTTTCTTTCAAAATATTCCCATTTCCATAAGTTTTCCAGAGACCATTTTTTTTACCGTTTTTGTAAGCACCTTTTAATATAATATTTCCCATCGCGTCGCAATAGATAGCATTACCATGAAGTTGGTCATTTACATAATATAAATTTTTCAACAGTTTCCCAGCGGGTGAATAATAATTATTAGAACCTTCTTTAATACCTTTTTGATAATTTATTTCTTCTGCCAAGACATTGGTTTTGTAATAAGTAAGTTTTTTACCATCCAGTAATCCATTATTATAATTCTCTTTTGTCATTATATTATTGGTGCCAGTGTGATAGTAAATCCAGGTCCCAATCCTTAATTTATCTTTTATAGACCCCTCACTAATAAGTGTTCCTTTTTTAGAAAAGTACTTCACTTCTGAAATGGCATCATTTTTATTAAATGATTTTGTCATTATGGGGATTACTCCACAATCTTCACAATAAAACTTAAAGACTTCTATTTCTTTTCCATGATTAAAAACACCTTCATACCTAATTTGTTCAGAATTATTAAAATTCTTTTTCCAAATTCCATGACGTTTTCCTTGACCATCTAATTGATTAATTTCATTTTGAGAAAAAACTACTGCTGTTGTAAATAACAAAATAAAAGTAACTAAAACACTTATTTTCATCTTTGTGTTTTTTATTAGTAGCGATTAAAACTTACAACTATTAAAATTACTTTATTTTTTTAAAATTTATTTTTTTCCTTTCTTTTTTTGCTCCTCCGCTTGTTCCATCATTTCAGCCATTTTCTTCTGAAATTTATTCTGTTTTTTAGGTTTCTTTTTATTCTCCTGAATTTTTGCATGAATTTTATCATCGTCAATTATATAATTCTTGATAACTAACATAATTCCAATCGTAATTAGGTTTGAAACAAAGTAATATAAGGAAAGACCTGATGCATAATTATTAAAGAACACCAACATCATTAGAGGTGACAAATACATAATAAATTTCATATTAGGCATTCCTTCTTGTTGTTGCATGGTTTGACCAGTAGTCATCATCATATAAATAAATATTGCGATCGATGCTAATATCGGAAACAAACTAACGTGATCACCATAAAATGGAATGTAAAATGGTAATTCTGCTATTACATCAAAACTTGCAAGGTCATGAGCCCAAAGGAAACTTTTTTGACGTAAATCGAATGCAGAAGGAAAAAATGTAAATAAGGCATAGAATACAGGTATTTGCAATAATGCAGGCAAACAACCTTTTAATGGACTCGCGCCAGCTACCGTTTGAAGTTTCATCGTTTCTTGTTGAATCTTCATTTTATTGCCCTTAAACTTTACTTTTATCTCATCCAATTCTGGCTTCAATACCTTTAATTTTGCTTGAGACAAATACTGTTTATATTGAACTGGTGATAATGCTAATTTTATTAAAATAGTTAGCATAATAATTGCAATACCAGCAGGTAAGAAATCACTTAAAAAAGCAAATAATGGAATGATTAAATACTTATTTAAAAACCCAAAAATACCCCATCCTAATGGCATGGCTTCATCTAAATTTCTATCATAAGTCTTAAATATTTTATATTCTGTAGGCCCATAATACATATTCATATCATAAGATAGATTACCCGATTTTGGTTCTAAAAGCATTTTTGCTCCATACATCTTAGTATATAATGTGTCTACCTCTTCGTCTTTGACTAAGTCGATAGAACTCAATGCAACCTCTTTAAAAGCAGTATCGGTTAACAGCATAGAACTAAAAAAATGTTGACGAAAGTTCATCCAAGTCAGGCCTTTTACTAATTCCTCATCATCTGAAGCTGCAGATAATTTACTGTGTTTTTCTTTATTTGCATATTCATAAGTTAGACGAGTGTATCTATTTTCGTAAGAAATACTTTTAGCTTGACGATACCCAATAAAATTCCAATCTAAATAAATAGGTTGAGAAGTATTGATCACGTTTTCTAAACCTTGAGTTTTAATACTAAATCCTAACATATAATTATCAGGTATTAACTCATAACGGTATTCAATAAAATTAGTTTCTGAAGTTTTTAACTTCATAGAAAGCACTTTATTCGCTCCATTACTTGAAATTGATGGTTCAAAATATAAATCTTGAGAGTTCAATAACCTATTTTCTGCTGAAAATTGAAGGTTTAAAGAAGAGTTACCGTCTTTAATTAAATAAACTGGAGTTCCATTATAGATGGTTAGTTCTTTTAATTTTGCTTCAACAATATATCCACCTTTATTACTTATTGTTAACTTTAAAACTTCATTTTCAATTACAGTAGTTGCTTCAGTTGCTGAAGGAAGTGTTCCAGAATAAGCAAAAGATCCCAATCTATTTTGAAGTTTTGACAATCCAAGAGAATCTTCAGAATTTGCAAAAGCTAATTCTGTTATTGCATTTTCTAATGAAATATCTTTTTGACTGACAAGATCAGTAGTTTTATTGTCGTTTTCTAGTTGTTCAATTTTTTCCTTTTCAGCTTGTTGAGCCTCTAATTCTTCAGGAGTTGGTGCGTTTTGCCAAAGCATATAAAGCAGAATACCACCAATTAATAAAAAACCTACAACAGTATTTATATCAAATTTCTTTTCTTCCATAGTACAATCCTAAATAGTGTTTAGGGAACTTAATTAATTATTTTTCTTGAATTGATTCTGTTAAATAGATTCAATTTTTTTCAGAATATCATTTTTCAAATATCCTATCTTTTTTTTAATATCGACAAATTGTCGCATTAATTATTTTTTAAATGCTCGTTGGCAGCTTTTACAAATGACACAAACAATGGATGTGGACTTACAACCGTACTTTTATATTCTGGGTGAAATTGCACTCCAACAAACCAAGGATGGTTTTCTATTTCAATAATTTCTACCAATCCAGTTTCAAGATTTATACCCGTTGTTTTAAGTCCAGCAGCTTCTAATTGTTTTCGGTATTCATTATTATATTCATAACGATGTCTATGACGTTCTTCAATTGTTTTAGTATTATAGGTATTACCTACGATACTATCTGCAACTAAATCACATTTCCAAGCTCCCAAACGCATGGTGCCTCCTTTATCAGTAATGTGTTTTTGTTCATCCATTAAACCAATAACTGGACATGGAGTGTCTTTATTCATTTCGGTTGAATTAGCTCCTTCTAAGCCAAGTACATTTCTTGAATATTCTATCACTGCCATTTGCATACCCAAACAAATTCCTAAATAAGGAATTTTTTGTTCTCTAGCATATTTTACTGCAGCTATCTTACCTTCAATACCTCTTTCACCAAAACCAGGTGCTACCAAGATACCGTGCAGTCCTTTAAATTTCTCTGCAACATTGGTCTCATCTAAATGCTCCGAATGAACAGAAACTACTTTTACCTTTACTTCATTTTCTGCACCGGCATGAATAAAAGACTCCAGTATAGATTTATATGAGTCTTGTAACTCTACATACTTTCCTATTAGGCCAATTTTAACTTCACTCTTAGGGTTTTTATGTTTTTTCAAAAAACTATTCCAATGCGCTAAATCTGGAGTTCCATGGTCACTTAAATTTAACTTTTTTAAGGTGATGGTATCTAGTCCTTCTTCAAACATTAAATTAGGTACATCATAAATAGTGGATGCATCTATAGACTCTATTACAGCTTCTTGATGTACATTACAAAACAAAGCTAGTTTACGTTTAATATCGTTTGACAAATGGTATTCCGTTCTACAAACCAAAATATCTGCATTGATACCACTTTCCATCAAGGTCTTTACAGAATGCTGTGTAGGTTTGGTTTTTAATTCACCTGCAGCTTTTAAAAATGGAATTAATGTTAAATGAATAACTATAGCATTGTTATCTCCTAACTCCCATTTTAATTGACGTACCGCTTCAATATATGGTAAAGATTCAATATCACCAACGGTACCTCCTATCTCCGTAATAACAATATCAAAGTCTCCAGTATTTCCTAGAAGTTGTATTCTGTACTTAATTTCATTGGTAATATGCGGGACTACTTGTACTGTTTTTCCAAGAAATTCACCTCTGCGTTCTTTTTGAATAACACTTTGGTAAATACGACCTGTAGTAACATTATTAGCTTGTGAAGTAGGCACGTTTAAAAAACGCTCGTAGTGGCCTAAATCCAAATCTGTTTCTGCACCATCATCGGTAACATAACATTCTCCATGTTCGTATGGGTTTAATGTTCCTGGATCCACATTTATGTAGGGATCTAATTTTTGAATGGTTACTCTATATCCTCTAGCTTGTAGTAATTTAGCTAAAGATGCTCCGATAATTCCTTTTCCTAAAGAAGAGGAAACTCCGCCCGTAACGAATATGTACTTTGTAGTGTTCATTTGTCCTTATTATACGGGATGCAAATATAAGGGTTTATTGCCGAAGCAAGCAGATAAATTAGAAGAAACAAATCTAAATTTGAAGAATTTTAATAAAAGTAAGAATGAAGTATCATATTACTCTATTTACGAATGAGTTTTAAGATTAAAGCTTCCAGCCCATTTATTTTAATTTCATCCATTTCCATCATCATTCTTCCTAATTTACCGTCTGGAAATCCTTTTTGTTTATACCAGGTATAATAATACTCCGGAATTTTCACCAAATAATAGCCTTTGTATTTACCAAAGGGCATTTTATAATTTGCCAATTCAATTAAATGATTGGGGTCAAAATTATTTCCAACGTTCATAAGCTACTAATTGTTGAGCTACATAAGTTTCCCATTCTAATTCTTTTTTTTGTTTTTTGAATGATCTGATTCGGTATCAAATTTATGCTGCATAGCAACACATTCGTCTTCTGTTTGGTAAAATAAAGCTTCCAATTCTTCTTTTATATTATCTGAAAAGTGGGTTTTATTTATGCGTTCTTTATAGATGCGTTTATACAATTCTGAAATATCAAAATGGGTTTGTTCGTGTTTTAAAATATAATCAGTGGCATCGTTTTTACTATACCACGATTTTTGGGGATAAAAATTACAAACCACATTAACCTTAATCTTTTTATCACCATTTACTTCTCTATATGAATAAGAATAAGCAATACCTGAACTCGTACTTGCAACAAAACCATATCTCACAGCAGTTTTTGCTTTAAAATCTGTCCATTGTAAATTGTAACCTTCAGTCCATTCAATCTTTTCTTCTCCCATAGAAGGTAAAAAAAATAAACCCATAGCACTAAAATTATTGAAATTATTTTCATTCCAAAAAAATAGCAGATACATAGGAAGATAGCATACCTGATCTTAGATTTTCTGTTAATTTATTAAACGTTAATCGGCATTTCATAAAATACTTTCAGAAAAATTTATTCGACTATTTCCAATTTTAATTCATTGTTGTATTTTATGATATAAAAGGCTTGGTTTTTATATCCTGAATTTGGCGTATTAAAATATTGAAATTTGTTTTCAACATATTCTGTTTTAATATTACTAATAGATGATTCCTCAAGAGTTTCTGCATTAGCTAATCTTAATAATACATCGTAAGTAACATCAAAACCTCTAATCGCATAATGATTAGGCATTACTCCATATTTGTTTTTATAAGTCACCAAAAATGGTATCATTAAATCATATTCGTAATGCTTATTTGATGACGGGTATGTGAAGTTTAAATTTGCTAAATGCATATTAGAGACATCATTATAATCAAAAGCTCTTGATTTATTAACAGCAAAAAGACGTATTTTATTTTTTCCAACCTCAACATCATCTTCGTCTAATATAGCCTCAGGAAATCCATTTAAAAGCCCTACCACATTACTTACCAAAATAGGATTATCTGAATCTAAAATCACCCAATTTTCTTTAACCGTATCCAATTGCATCTGTATATCTTCAATATATAAATAATTTCCTTGCTCAGGAACTATGGTTTTTGCAGTTGGTATAGCTGCCATAATAGCACCTTTTCGTTGAGTCCACTCTTTTCCAGTAATTACAATTACATTAATAGAATCTAATCGTTTTATAATAAAATCCAACATTGCAGTTTCCATCAATTCGTTGGATGGTATGGTTTGATATAAATTAGGATATTCTTTTAGTTTAACTTTACTTAATGGTGAAAAAACAGGAATATTTTCAGATTGCAATGATGATGCGGCTTTCTCTATGTTTTTACTTAATAAGGGTCCAATTACAGCATCGATCTCATTAAAGTTATTTAAACTCATAATTTGCCCTACTTTTGAAACTTTACCTTCAGTATCGTATATAGTAATCTCCGTAGAAATCCCTTTGTCTTTTGCAAATTCTGCTGCCATTAACACTCCACTATAAAAATCAATAGCTGCTCTTAAAGTACCGTCAGATTTTAATAAATTGGTGTTGACGTTTAAGGAATCTAAATCAATGCGGTCTAATTTAAAAGGAAGCATTACTGCTAATTTTTTTTTACTAGTATTTACGATATAATCAACTAAATTGATAGCTTCAACCTTTTGACCATCTAGTGTATTATTTATTTTAGGAATTTTTAAAATCATCCCTTCTTTTAGACCTTCAAAAGCATATGGATTTAAAGTAATAATCTCTTCTTGCGTAAGACCCAACTTTACATTTAACCTAAAGAATCCTTCTTTTGGTAATACTTCATAGAATTCATATTCATCTTCAATAAGGGTCGCATCGGTTGAAATCATTTTTTTAGGAACCATGATTTCTTCTCCAATAGTAAGACTTTCACCCATCATTGGGTTTAATAATTCTAGTTCAGTTATTGTAATACCAAACTTTCTTGCAATACCATACTTAGTTTCTTTAGGAAGTACCGTGTATTTTTTAAGGCTATCATTAGCTATTAAAGTTTCCTCAGCAGTTGTATTATTTAAAACCGTAGCATTAAAAACAGGAATATCAATTCGTTCTCCCTTTCCAACTTCTCTAGCGTATAAATCATTATTGTATTTCTTTAACAGATCTTCAGAAATATGATGTTTTGAAGCAATGCTTTTTATGGTTTCTCTCCTTTTAACACGATATTTTTTTATAGAAACAGTTACTTCTTTGCCATTAATTGGTATAATTAAAATAACGCCCGTTTTTATAACATGTTTCACATCTGGATTTAACTGATAGATCGTTTCTTCTGAAACATTATATTTTTTAGAGATGCTAAAAACCGTTTCTCCTTTTTCTACAATATGGCTTTGGTAGTTGTTTTGAGCAAATAGGTTGCTCGCAAATAAGAGAAAAAATAGAACTAAAAATAACTTCTTCATTAGTCAATGGTTTTGGAATACATAAGATGAATCAAAAATGATTCCCTTTTAGGTTGGTTTATTCCCATTCAATAGTTGCAGGTGGCTTAGAGCTAATATCATATACTACTCTATTAACGCCTTTTACTCTATTTATTATATGATTAGATGTTTCTTGTAAGAATTTATATGGTAAATCCACCCAATCAGCTGTCATTCCATCGGTAGATTCTACTGCACGTAACGCCACTACTTTTTCGTAAGTACGTTCATCACCCATAACTCCAACACTATTAACTGGCAACAACATCGCTCCGGCTTGCCATACTTTATCGTACAAATCCCATTGTTTTAGGGCATCAATAAAGATAGCATCTACCTCTTGTAATATACGTACTTTTTCAGCAGTGACATCTCCTAAAATACGAATTCCCAATCCAGGCCCTGGAAAAGGGTGTCTTCCTAATAAGTTAGCATCAATTCCCATTTGAGCTCCAACTCTTCGCACCTCATCTTTAAAAATCATTCGCAATGGCTCTACTACTTTTAATTTCATAAAGTCAGGCAGTCCACCTACGTTATGATGTGATTTAATAGTAGCTGAAGGCCCTCCAGTTGCCGAAACACTTTCGATAACATCTGGATAAATAGTTCCTTGTGCCAACCAATGAACATCTTCTATTAAATTTGATTCATCATCAAACACTTCAATAAAAACTCGACCAATAGCTTTGCGTTTTAACTCAGGGTCACTAATTCCTTTTAAAGCATCTAAAAAACGTTCCGATGAATCTACTCCTTTTACGTTTAATCCCATATGCTCGTATTGATCCAATACATTTTGGAATTCGTTTTTACGAAGCAATCCATTATTTACAAATATGCAATATAGATTTTTTCCAATCGCTTTGTGTAATAAAACAGCTGCTACGGTAGAGTCTACGCCACCGCTTAGACCTAGTACTACTTTATCGTTTCCTAATTTTTCTTTTAATACTGAAACTGTGGTATCTACAAATGCAGCAGGCGTCCAAGTCTGTGCTACCTTGGCAATTTTTACTAAAAAGTTTTCCAATATATTTTTTCCGAAGGTGGTATGATATACTTCTGGATGAAACTGAATTGCATAGGTATTTTCACCCTCCATACGATAAGCTGCATTAACTACGTCTTTAGTACTTGCTATACGAACGGCATTATCTGGAAGTTTTGCAATGGTATCACTATGACTCATCCAAACTTGACTGTCTTTTTCTACGCCTTCAAATAACGTTTCATTTTCTGAGAGCTCTGAAAGGTTCGCACGACCGTATTCTCTAATATTGGAAGGCACAACACTTCCGCCATTAAAATGTGCTAAGTATTGTGCACCATAACAAACTCCTAACAAAGGTTTATGTGTTTTAATTTGTGATAGATCTGGATGTGGGGCATCTACAGCACGAACAGAAAAAGGACTTCCCGATAAAATGACAGCTTTAAAACTATCTAGGTTGTTTGGGATTTTGTTGTAAGGATGAATTTCGCAGTAAATATTTAACTCTCTTACGCGTCTTGCGATAAGCTGTGTATACTGGGAGCCAAAATCTAGAATGAGGACGTTGTTTTGCATTCGCAAAAATAAGCTAAAAAATTATTTTGTATCACAGTTTTAATGATTTTATGATATAACTATTTAAAAAAAGCCTTTTAAATATCTTGTAATATAATTTCATTCCAATAAATTTGTTTATTATTTATTGTTTAATAAAAGTATAATTACTTGAGATGAAAATGAAAATTGGGATCGATGCAATTGACTACTATATTCCTCCAATTGCTTTAAGAATTGATGAATTGGCTAAAGCAAGGAATATAACTCCTGCAAAACTAGAAAAAGAACTGGGTTTACATGCTATGTCTTTAACTGATGTAAATGAAGATACTGCTTCCTTAGCTGCAAATGCTTTACTGCGTTTAGTTGAAAATAATAAAATTGACCCAACTACAATTGGCCGTATTTATTTGGGCACAGAAAGCGCTATCGATGCCGTAAAACCTACATCAACTTACGCTGTTGGTGCTGTTGAAGATAAATTAACAGATCAATATGGAGAACGATGTTTTAAAAATTGTGATGTTGTAGATTTAACTTCGTTAAAAAGTTTTTTTTCTACAGAAAGAATGACACACAAAGCATGAAAATAAGACCTA
>ENA-OREN01002407-OREN01002407.1-marine-metagenome-genome-assembly--contig:-NODE-2407-length-19138-cov-4.878705_pt1 | contig 19138 bp, 20 predicted proteins | sample MGYA00248624_ERZ508555 | MGnify/ENA primary metagenome ERZ508555 (study PRJEB26222, sample SAMN06267773) | marine metagenome | isolation source: Saanich Inlet, British Columbia, Canada | place...
AAGGTAAGCTCGTCATTGTCATAAGGGTGATTCATGTGGCCACCTACGCCACCTTCTAAAAGCAGTTTGTTTTCCATAATTTATCCTATATTATACCATTTATTTGGTCCATTGTTTCACAAGTTTCTCGAATAATCTGTTGTTTTTTGGAGTAAATCTTTGCTCGTAAAGAGTGTTCTCTTCTTCTGGTGTTTGAATCTTAGATTCGTTTTTTGGCTTTCCATCATCACCAGCTCTATCTGCCGCAGTTGCTTCGTCATAAGGAGGTCTGTTTTTAGCGAACTCCTCCTGAGAGGCCTCTTCGATTTCTTCTTCCTCTTCCTTAATCGTCTTTCCGTGAGTTGGGCAACTTTCGTCGACACATTCAGAATCACGCTTACCGCATGACCCCTCATTGACTTCTGGTTCGTCAGGCTGCCCGGCTTGCAGTTCCATAGCTTCGAGTTCTGCTTTGAGTTTGGCAATTGCGTCCATCATAGTAATCATCTCTTCTTCTTCAAGCATCTTTATCAAATCCTTCAGTGTAGGTTTGATTTCAAGATCAGGCTTCATTTCAGGACCGACGGGTACACCGTCTACAACTTCGAGGCCCTCATCCTCATCAAGCGCTCCAACTTCTCTAGCCATTTGCGCAAAGGCTTCTGGTCCGGACATTTTCTTTGGCTCATCTTTCTTTTTAGCCATAATATTTTTGTACCGATCGGTTCCTTTGAGTGCTTTATTCCTCTCCGCATATTTGACGTATTCTTCGTCGGACATACCGGATTTACTTACTTTCGACATGGCGCCAGACATGACGTCCTCTTCCTTCAAAAGTCTTGTTATAGTTTCCTTAAGAAACTTTTTTGTTATTTTGGTGGTCATTGTTTTGTTCTCCTTTAAAAATTTTGACTCTGCTAGTTTAATTAGAAATTTATCTTTATCTTCTATCGTGTCTTCCCAATCTCGGAAACACATGTTGCCCTTTAAATAGGCTTCCTTTTCCATATTTCTCATATGGTCATCCTCTTGAGCATAATTGGCTCCCATTTGGCCAACCTTTTCAGGCGAAAGATCACCTCTAAGATTCTGTGTGTGATGAACTAACTCGTGAGCAAAAGACCTAAGAATATCTTTTGGGTGTCTTCCATGTATAAAGATGGTTACTGATTTCTGAGCTGGATCATAATGAGCAGTTTTGCCCAATGTTTGATTTGAGTTTTGTTTATCTGTTTTCAAAAAAAGTCTCGGAGGGTGTGAAAAGCCCATCTTTTCTTGAGAAAAAGAACATAATTTTCCTAACAATGGTTTAATTTGATCGATCATAGCGCACAAAAACTCCTAAGATAATTAGTTTTAGGTTTTTGGTTCTCCAAGAAAAGTTTTATGTGAGCCCGCGGACGTTTGCTCTCGAATATTTGAAATATTTTTAGCACTACCAAGTCTAAACGGTAAATTTTTGTGATAACTATACTGACCAAGCGCACATGTATAATAATTGATAGTATAATCCTCGCTCAATAAAGTGCATGGATCCGAAAACCCACCAGACGGTGTGGTGTCTAAGTTAGTAACGTTTTTTGTAATGGATATGCCGTTATACGCGCTATCGCTGGAAGCTGCAGTCAAAGTTATTGTGGTTGTAATATCCCCGTCGACTGAACCGTCAGGAAGGCCCTTAAATCTTAAGATTTGATCCTCATTCCAATTATCGCTAGTGAATACCAAGGAAGTATGACTTACTGTAAATTCTGTACTATCAACACCACTAATAGATACAGTGACGTTGTGGGTTGGTTGGACAAATAGTCGTACTGACATTTCATCCTCTCCGCCTGTTTCACTGGTGATTACATTCGCGGAGGTGATTAACCCTCCAAGTCTTGGCTCTCCCAAGACAATGACGTCATTGTTTAGAACAGTCAAAGCAACATTTTGATCACTTAAAGCATCAAAATTGTTATCTGAACTTGCATCCACAACACTGAACGTTATGTTGTTGGGGCCCAAGTTTTTGTTCGCTATTAAATCTTGACTAGCGCTAACCTGTAAAAGTTGTGTAACATTCCAGTTTCCATTTGTAAAAGTTAACAAGTGATTTGTCAACGTAGCTCTGCCATCAAAGTTCGAGTGTAATGAAGCAGTGATCACCACGTTCGAGTTTGGTTGAGCATTTAATACCACCGAAATGGTGTCGTCTTGACCTTCCGTTAGGGTCAGAGATCCCGTACCTACAGTAAAGCCCGCCGCATCGTTGTCTTGGACTGTCAGAGCCACATTTTGATCACTTAAGGAATCAAAGTTGTCGTCTGAACTTGCATCGACAATACTAAAAGTTATATTATTCGGCCCCACATTTCCATTAATTAAAGAATCTTGACTGGCCGTAACCTGCAAGAGCTGAGGAACATTCCAGTTCCCGTTCGTAAAGGTTACTAAATGGTTTGTTAATGTCGCGCGCCCATCAAAATTTGAATGAAGAGAACTTGTGATGACTACATTTGAGTCTGGCTGAGCGTTTAACACCACAGAGACGGTGTCGTCTTGACCTTCCGTTAAGGTCAAGGATGCCTTTCCGAGAGTGAAACCTGCTGTATCATTATCTGTGACAGTTAAAGCAACAGTCTGATCTCCAACTGGGTCATAGTTATCATCTGAACTTGCATCAACGATACTAAAAGTTATGTTATTGGGGCCTTCTTGTCCATTTATTAATGAATCTTGACTTGCAGTAACTTGAAGTATTTGAGGAGTATTCCAATTTCCATCTGTAAAAGTTAATATATGATTGGTTAAAGATGCTCTTCCATTAAAGTCTGTGTTGTGTAAAGACGCCGTTACAACAACATTGCCCGCGGGCTGCACATCTAATACGACGCTTACTTCTCCATCCTGACCTTCCGCTAGCGAGAGAGAAGTGGGGCTAATGGTAAATCCTGCAGTTTCATTGTCATTGACAGTTAAAGTTGCAGTTCCAGAAATTCCATCATACACGTCATCCGAGCTTCCGTCAACAACGCTAAAAGTAATAGGGTCCGGCCCGGCTGTGCCGTTAGCGATAGAGTCTTGACTTGCTGTAATCTGAAGTGTCTGCGCAGCGTTCCAGTTCGCGTTCGTAAAAGTTAATAAGTGGTTTGTTAATGTTGCCCGACCATCAAAATCTGTATGCAAAGATGCAGACACCACGACATCTGACGATGGTTGAGCATCTAGTACAACAGTTATTTCTCCATCTTGACCCTCGGATAAAGTGAGAGAAGTGGGGTTGATTGTAAGACCGGCAGGAGTGCCACTTAATATATTCTCATAGACCGTGAATCCTTGGAAAGAAGTTGATCCCGTTCCGTGACCCACAAAAAAGCCACCGGTGTATGACATTCCGCCCATGTATCCGTTTCCAGTAGTATTTATCGCGTTGTCCTCAATTGTGCTAAACTTATAGCCAGATGAGCCCGATTCTATGAAGACATAGTTTACACCGTCTCTAATTCCGGTAGTTGGTCCCTGCGTTACAATAGCGAATCTATCATTGTCATTAGGATCAACATGCAAGTTTTCGCCGGCGAAAGATCGAATTCCTATATTAGGCGCGCTTTGATATTCGTCCGACGCTATGCCGAAGTCATCATGGTCTATCACTGACCTAACGGCCGTGTTCAAGTGCAAATTTGACGTCGGGAAATACCCGGCAGATGATGATTTGATAATGTTCATTACAGCAAGCGGGTCGTTCGCTACAGCACCGACAAGAAGCTCTTCACTTCCTCTGTTGTAATACACAAAAGTACCAAGGTTCTTCGTGAGGCTGGTGTTGCTGGAAAAACCAGACACCGATTGAACCAAATCCCAATCAGATGATCCATCGTACCTGAAATGCCTGACTCTGCCTGTTCCGTTTGATGGGACATTATACCCCGGCATGCCGATGATAATTTCATTTTCAGTTGGCCAAGTAATGCCGCGCGGCTTTGCGACAATGTCGGTGTTATCCAAGGTAATTAAGCTCCACGTACCGGACGCACTATGGAAAATATCTACTTTGGATGGATTTGTGATGTTTGTACTTGGGTTTTCAATGACTGCCAGTCTAGTCTTCTCAGGGTTGAAGAACATGTGTTGGTCTATGCCCGAGGAAACAGTACCTCTTTCCGTCATGGTCCACCCATCGGAACTAGAAGCATAACTCTTAAGATTACGTTGATTATCTACGGCATACAGCTCAGTATCACTATACCAAGCCATTGCGTATACGTATGCAGTGGGGCTGTTAAGGGAGTCAATTGACTCTGTTCTTTCCCACCCACCAGCCGAACTCGAACGGTAAATATCTATACCAGGGTCGGTCGACCCTGCTCCGCCATGTCGGTCTGAGGACGCGGCAATCATGGTACCAGCTTCATTTGGTATACCAGATCTAGTAAACGAACCCGCATGCGCGTTAACAACTGTGGTGTTCACGTTTCCAGCGTCTATAGAACCTGTTATTTCATATGCCATTTATATCTACCTCGAACACCAAATAAGCCGGCTCTTGCTTTGATACAAGAAGTTGTTACTTAGCTACAGCGTGTAATAAATAGCTAAATGTGTTCTTTATCACCTGAAAACATAATATCTATGTCCTCATTTACTTCTAATTCTAATTTTCCAGAAAGCCACATTTCTATGTCTTCTCTAGTCTCGAACTGATAAAGGTTCGGCCCGTCATAAAGACACCACGAATTTAACCCTTCTAAGACGTCCATTTTATTGAAAACTACTTTTGTGCACCCATTGACCCTAGTAGCCATTTTGAGCATGTCGTAATCTAGCCAGTTTATTTGCCTTGGTCTTCCCGTTGTCGCCCCAAACTCTTGGCCTATTTCTCGAATCGTATCAAATATCTCATCGGGTCCTTCAAATTTCTTCGCACCAACATAAGTTTCATAAATCTTTGCAACGCCCCAGACGTCTCTAACTGCTTTAGCAGGAACACCGTTCAAGAGCGCAGATCCGACAGTACAATGTGAAGAGGTGACATAAGGATAATCACCCCAGTCGATATCTAATCCGAACCCTTGTGCGCCCTCGAATAGTATTTCAATATTATTGTAATCCTCGTTTTCGTACAATTCGTGATACATACTGATGATATAAGGTTGTAATCTAGGGTCATCCATGGCTCTAACACCCTTTCTGCCGTACTTATCCCTATAAGCGGGACCATTACCCCTCTTTGTGGTTCCAATAGTCTCGTCCTTACCATCTTCTGCTCTATGGAAGTCTGTAATAAGATGCGCATTCGTAGCGACATGAACTAGTTTCCTAGCAGGTATACCTTCGGCCTCTAGTTCTTCAATTTCTTTTAAAAATGTATCGACATGAACAACACAGCCAGGACCGATAATTGATTTGATTCCAAAAAACACACCACAGGGAATATGGTGTGTTACAAATTTTTTACCATTATGATAAATGGTATGACCAGCGTTGCAGCCGCCATTATATCTAATAACATGAGTATATTTATTTTCTCTACAGAGCGCATGCGCTATTTTTCCTTTCCCGCAGTCTCCGTACTGGAGATCTACTACTACATCAGCAATCATTTAGTGTCCTTTCTGTGACTACTGATATATAATACTCTATTGTTCTCTTTCTTTTAACAACCTTCTTGCTGATTGTGGATTTTTCATAGTTATATCAAGATCGGACCTGAGTTCTAAAATTTCACTCTGTACCTTTCTGAGTTTCCAAACCACCGCTACTGCGAAAACTAAAAACGCTATATCTACTATCATATTCATATTCATCCAATCAAAAAAACTCATTTATTGCCCCTCGACGTCTATATCGATATCTCCGTCATCCTCATCATTCGTTAAGTGGTCCCATGGAGCCGGCTTGTCCGGGTCCATCAAAGATTCTACGTCTGCTAAAGGGTGATCATCAAACGCGAGATAGTCCTCGTCCTGTTGGTTTCTAAAATAGTCTTTAATTTCTTTCAATAATTGTTCAATCGTCATCTTTGCTTCTCCTGGTTTATATAGTTTCTCCACGCGTGGTTTTCATCAATGGTGCTACTCTTTATTGCTAGCGACATCATCCTGTCGTAAGCTTCTATCTTAAGGGCGGATAATTTTTCAAGATACCCGGAGTTTCTCAGCATTTTGAATGCCAAATTTTCTGGGGAATATATACCCTGATCTGATAGTCCTAGTTGTCTCATTCTTGCAATCTTAACTTTTACTTTACCTGCATATTCATAGGATTCTTTAAATTTTCTTTCTTTAAACATTTCGAATAGGTGCTCAATCTGTCTAGCTATAGCTTCTGCTTTTTTCTCTGTGGTCGCTATATCAATTTCTGGATTTAGTTTTACGGGCGCCGTAAGCCACTTATCAAGCTGAAGAGACCATATCCCGTTCGCCTCGTGAGGTTCAGTGTAGTGTTGAAAGTAAATTTCAACTTCCTTTTCATCGATAAGGATATTGTGTTTCTTATTCCAGTTAATTCTTATCTGATCCAGCATCCTCTTTACTAAATCAAAGTTTTCATCGATTTTTTCAAAGTCTAACATGATGTGTAAATCAATGTCGGACAATTCATGCCAATTGTAAGAGGCTATAGACCCAGTGATGATAACATCTTCCACATCTACGCCTAACTTTAGAGATTTAATCACATCATCTGCTATTTTCATCAATTTTCTTGAGACGATGGGGTTTAGAGTGTTTTTATTCCAGAACTTAGGGTATAGATTGTCTTTAGGTCTAAGCAAACCAGTGTTAAATTCAAAGTCATCTTTTTTTATTGAAAGTTTAATCATTGTTCATCTCCAAGGCTTTAAGGGCAATTTTTTGAAATTTCTCACCTTCATCTAGGCTTTTTTTGTCAAAAAACTTGAAATCAGTGTGTTCATGACTCAATTCAATTGCTTTAGGGGTATAATTCGCGTAAAAAAAGTGCATATTGGACTGTATTTCTATTATTTTTGGATTTTCGACTGATAGGTCGGTTTCCTCCTTGACTTCTCTACAAAGACCATCAAACAGGCTCTCATTTTTCTTTAAATGTCCCCCTGGTAGATCCCACTCTCCGGCGAATTTATCTACATAGTCAGACCTTTTAAGCATAAGGATCCTATCATCTTTGTCTATCAGAACAACCTTTGCAACAGTCTTTATATCATTTGGCACTATCTTTACTCTTATCATTTTGTCTCCGGACCGTAACTAAATAGTTTTTCAAGGCTCTATATTATCCAAAACTAATTTTCCAGTATCATAAATGTGCATGACTGGTTTATATCCCGAAGATTCTATGTTGTCCATCAATTCAAACGCGTCCTGAATCTTTGCAAGTTCTACTGTTAGCACTTTGCTGTTCCACGCGTTCATTTTACTAACCAAGACACCACACTCCTGCAGGACTTTGAAGTGATTACCCGCATCCCAAATAACAAGCACTACACCGAAAGGATGAAATGTTTCAATCCAGATATCCATCATGTCTTCCATGGACAATGAATACACTTGCTGGTAAAATTGTTTTGATTCTTCTATTTTTCTCATTTTGAATGTTTATCCGCTATTGTTTGAGAGGCCCATGCGTCCGGTTTAAGGCGATAGTCAACGCCAAAGCCCTGTACGTATCCCTTTAGCATGTCGGAGTACTTAGAGGTACCATTATTTGCCCCAAATGGGCTTACATCAAGGTGAAGCTCTATGTTTTGGGGATCAATGTTGTATTCGTCCATAAAGAGGCAAGCAATCTCGACAGATCTACGAGTTTCCTCTGTAATTCTAGCTACGAGTTGTGAATATTGAGGTTTTGGCACAAAATCTTTATAGAAAAAATATCTTCCTCCGTACTCTCCACCATACAAGCAAACAGCTGAAGAAAAACAGACTGCCTCTCTGGATATGAATGAGTCGGATCCGATAAACACTCTAGATCCTTTTTTAATGTATTCTCTAGTCAAGCGAAGGAGTTCATAGAAGTCTATCTGCTTATTGCTTCCAGTGATCCAGTTTTTCTTGACTATATGTTCCATTAAGTTAAATTACTACACATTCATTTTTTTGTTAAGGCTTTTCTTTTCTTTAGATTTCTTTATTTGACTCATTATCTCTACGCCAATGGATTTATTGGCACCAGCCATTTCAAGTACGTCCCTAAATAAATCAGAGTCTTTTACCAAAATCTTTGCAACTTCAACTGCTAGGTCCTCGACTGTATTAGGGTCACCATCCACGTTTTTTCTTTTGGATCCGCAAACCTCATCTACTAGAGACGTCCACTCAACGCTATAGTCTTGATCAGGCTCTTCTTCTGTGTATTCGTTTGAATGATATGGATATTTTCCATATCCTTGTCCGGAATTTTCGTTAAGCACTTCCGCAACGAATTGTCTTATATCTTTTTTGCTCATTTGTTTCACCTCGTTAGTTGATTTGTTTTTATCGCGTAATTTTCTGTTGTCATTCGCGTAATATTTGTCTAAGTTTTGAATTTTCTCCATTGCCGCGGTATAATACGCGCGTCTTGGGCTGAAAATTTCCTTCAGATTTAGCAACCTCTTTCCTGTTCCGGCTGATGGGGCTACTTTCTTGTAATAAGATTTTAACTTATTAGCAATCACGTCGTTAAATAAGAATATTTCAAACATCATTCTCTGATTCGCATATCTTTTATTCGTAGTTATATTATCAGTTGTGCCAAATATTTGCAACATGGTTTGATTATTTAACGGGCCTTGATTTTTTATAAAAACGTCCAACACTACGTCTCCGTAGCCTCTCAAGACTTCGTCCACTTTCTCCTCTATATCTTGAGTTTCAACTTCTTCCTCAGCGAGTTCTTTTAAATAACGTTCTATATGTGGGTCTTCTGTATTAAAAGCAAGTTGGTTGAACTCACTTAAGGCTTCTTGGTTTCCCAGTACGCTATCTCTAAATTCTTTGTATTTACTTTGTCCAGTGATACCGTTTAAAATTGAATATACAGAGTCATCTTCATAGTAATACGGTGACCCCGTAGGCTTGTTTTTATTTCTTGAAAAAATCTCACCAGTTGTCAAAAGTACGGCCGCAGCACCAATAGCTATCTTTGTCGCGGCTTTTTTCGATACTTTGCCCTTCATGGTTTGAAACAGTCCCATGGTCGCATCTACTGTTTGCTCTCTCATATCTGGAATCTGATCACTAACCACATCAGGAAGATTTGAGGTTGAATAAAATATAATGTCATCAACTTCTTTCTCTATAATAGATTCGATTACCTCGTCAGATACATCCAATTGTCCCTTGCCAATCTTAGCAACTAATGCCGGCGTCTGTATGACATTAACTCCGATCTCTGAAAATACCTCTGCAGATCTGCTTATCAAGATCCTCATAACTTCAAAGTCAGTCGCGTCAGGAAATTCATCTCTTGTTTCTTCGATTATCGCCAGAGCTTTTTGACCCGCCATAGCATCGTCTAAAAGACCCTGATCTCGATAAAAATTAGCCACTTGATCCAAGCTTTTGATTCCTTGTTTTATGTTACCGGACTTAAACGCTTGATCAGACTGCTTAATGATGTCCGGCACGGCATCGGGTTTCGGAGCCGGCAACTTAATAGGACCATCATCAAATTTGAACCCCATTTGCTCAACCTTTGTTGCGGTTTCGATCACATCATCTCCTGAGCGATTCAGCCTTTTAGAGGCATCCTCACCCAAAGCTCTTGTGACTTTGTCTTGTTGGTATATTCCATCCTTCCAAATTAACTCGATAATATCCTCAGCTTCATCCAAGTGGTTCCCCTCAGGGTCAACCACACGGTATGCATCTATAGTCTGTTTTTTTGTTTCCTCGGAGTATCTCGACGTATTTAAAGGTAGATTTTCAAAAAAATTCTTTATTTCAGAAGGTAGTTTGGCTCCTCTATTCGATAGATGTTTCGTTATGCTTTCACTCACATAATCCCTTATTTCGTTATTTGCTTTCGATGCGCTTTTCGTAAAAAGATTCCATACGACATCTCCAACAAACTTGATTGGTCTGAGGGGTTTAGCTTTCCACAAGCTTGCCGCGCCCGCGGCCGCTCCAATTAATTGATAAATCATTGGCGCACATTCGTTTCCTTGTAAACCAAGTCCCTTACCTACACTAGAATCTGTAATGGAGGTGCCCAATCGGTCATAACCGGCCATTATAACACCAAACGGTACGCCAAGTACATCTTTAATTGTATCACCCAAAGCATCTTTAGTCTTAGTGTCGACAACTTGTTGATATGTGTCCTGAAGTGAATATCCAAGAACACCTAGCGCGGCAAGAGCAAAAAAGATTTTTGTCTTGCTGGGCGATGGCAAATTTTTAATCTTATCTGTATTAAAGATCTTTTTAATCTGATAGACTTTATCTTTAGGGAGGAGTTTTCCGGCTAGCTTCATTGGCAGGCCACCAAAAGTTAACTTATCCCATTTCAAGTATAAAGCCTCTTTAGATAAATACGCAACCGCGGCAGAACCAGCAGCAACAGTAATGACCTGTGGCCAATAGTTTTTAAAAACTTCTGCACACTCTGAAGAGTACCCATTTTCTCGTAAATATGTTTCTAGTCCAGCCGGCGGCTCTGTCATCACACTGAGTGTGTTCTGTTCAGTTAAAAGTTTCATTTTTTCTTTACTCATTGTTATTTGTGTCCTTTTGTTATTTAAAAATGTGCTTTGATCTAAAAAAACTTACACCATTCTGCGCGATAAAGTAATCCATCTCCGCCCAGGTAAAGAAAAACTTCATCGCTACATGTGCAAGTTTCCTACTTGGTCTGCCTAATTTAAGTTTTCTCAAAATTTGTCCATCGGCCTTTACACCTGCGTCGTATACTGCGTTGACAACTTTCCAGCAGAGGTCGTGTATAGCTAAGATAAGCATTAGATTTCCTCTGTTGTTCTTCGTTTTGACCAATCCATCCATGGCCTTGTCTAAAACTTTTTTCGAATTGTGTTTTTTTTGAATTCTCCCGATCCAAACAGCGTTCTGTTGACCGATTGTGTTACCAAACGGCGCCGGATACATTTTGCCTTTTCTCGCGCTAACCCCCTTTTGGTAAAGCGCGCTCTTGGAGTCCAAAGAGAGGCTGTATAAGGCCTTGCCAACGGTTTGGCTTTCCTTAGCTTCATACCCAAAGTACTGATTCACATCACTGCGTTTTTCCAATCTGAGAAGAGGGCAGTATATGGCACAAAGTTGCTGAATGTCTCTGGTAATACCGCCACGACCAGGTACCTCACAGTACAGACCCTGTTGTCCATAGTTTTCGCTCAGAAATCTGTTCTTTTCATCTTTCGCTGCTTCTGAATCCAAATATGGTCGCCTCAGGTTTTCTATTTCTCTCCTAAAATCAGATCTGAATTTGCCTAAACTTCTATTTCCTCTTGCTAAAGATTGCCCAACAAAGTCTCCAAATTTTTGAAATTTTTGAAATTTGGTAAAAATGTTGTCTGCCGTTATGCCATATATTTCAATTAAGGCTTCGACGTCTTCTTCGCTAAGATTGGAGTCTACCAATTCTGTATTAGCAAATGTAATGCCTTTAATTTCAATTGTTTTCGCTGTATTTTCGTTGATACTTTTAAGTTCTTTTTCGGTGGGAACTCTATATTCAACATCGATATTTGAAACATTATGAATACATTCGGTTACTTGCTCTTCTAAAGGGCTAAATTGGCTAAGAGAGGTTTTATATAATTCATAGGTTTCTATGAGGGCGTTTCTAAAATACTGTATGTTTCTCGCTTGTTCTTTCCAATTATCTTTCGTAATTGAAAAGTTAGAGGGATCAAAATATGAGTTTGCCCTTTCGAGCATAACAGATACTTGTTCAAACGCGCCTATTTTATCTTCAAATGACATCATTAAAGATTCAGATTCCATACTTTCTCTAAACTGTTCTCTAACTATGCTTACTGCTTTTAGAATTGAGCTTCTTATTTGTTCTTCCTCTTGCGGTGAGGCGCCACCCTTCTTACCCGCACTCACTATGTCATCTTCGGCTTCCTTTAGAAATTTCTTTATTTCGTCTATTTCACCCTTTGTTGTAGGTATCATACCCCCTCTAAGGTTGCTGTCTGCCCAATCAAGTACCATTGAAGATGCAAACCCGATAAACAATGATCTCCAAAAGGTAAGTGGCCTTTTTGAAATTTTCTTTTCTAGAGCAACTCCAAGACTTGCTTGTCCTATGCCTCGAACTATGTTCCACGGATTAAGGTCGGGATCTTTTTTAAGTTTAGAGAACACTTCTTTTTTATATTTTTCAAAGTTATCAGAACCTTGAGGATCTATCTCGCTAACAACCATGAAAACTAAAGCCTCAGCAGACATATCCTCATCATTTTTTATCTTTACGAGAAGCTCTTCTTTTAATTGAGACAAAAAATCGAAAACATCCTTATATTGAACAGGAGAAAAATCATCTGGTGCGCCCTGCTTGAATAAAGAAATGGCAAATTTATCAAAACTAAGCTCAGAATTCTTTAGATTTTTTTTGATTTTATCTCTGTCAGACATTATTAATTTTGCAGAGTTTGTTGCATTGAAGAAACTAAACAAAGCTTTATAAAGCTCGACCTTATCGAAGTAGTCATTATCGCCAGACGGCTTATAGGTATTTAAGATTCTTTCCAGACCCTTGTGGTTTTCGTACAAATCTTCATCCAAGAGCTGCTCGAAGTCATATCTAAAGTTGGTTATAGATGTTGACGAAGAACTCATTGGCACGAACAGAGAAAAGAACTCTCTAACTGGGCCGGCTTTAATTGCGGCTCTCTTGAGAGATTGTCTATAAAAATCACCATCAAACTCGATATTTCTTTCTAATTTTTTATAAACAAGGACAGGAACATCGATTAACTCTTTCCCTAGCTTGTCAAGAGTCGAGTCCAATCCTTTTTCGAACATAACACCACGTTGTTCTTGGGAATATACTGAATCTTTTTTGATTTTTCCGTCAATAGTTGTGGGATCTTTCCCTCCAAGTTCATTTAGAGAAGATTTTACTTGTTCTTCGAGAAATTTTCGGTTAGCAATGGTTATTTTAGACATTTAGAGTACACCTCAACAATATTATACCCTATAATTAGTATATTTTAACGTAAAGAGTGGTCTCTTTTCGATTCGCGAAGCCGAATGAGAAGATTCTTCTTTAATTTCAATAATCTTTCGAAGCGAACTTGAGAATCCGCGTCGATATAAAGAACTTGCGGCTTTTTGTATTCACCGTTGATTAAGAGGTCATCAAAATCGTAGAATTTTGTCTTTGGAGAGTCAGCCCATGCAAGAAAAGGTAAGATTATTAAAAAAAACAAGATTTTCTTCATTCATGACTCCCCCAATCGCAATCACATGGACTACAATGACACTCGGTGCATAATTCGACTGTGCTATCATCATATAGTAACGTAATAAAGTGGTTTTTATTCTCAAATTCTTGAATTTTTTCTTCGACTTCTAAAAAATGCTCTAAATCTAGTTCGTATGACATCTCTTCAAGGTTTCTCTGTGCTTCTTTGGGAGTAATCAGAGATTTTTCAAGTTCAACACATATGATACACATAAATTTAGTAGTTTCCTCCCTCGCCTTTGGCAAAGCCAGGGTTATCTTGTTGGTCTGAAGGTAGAGGCTCTTCGTGTTCGGGATCTTTATACATATTTATCGCGTCAATCATTGCTAACATGTCATCTTCTGTTATTTTGAAGAATGCACCACCACCTGCGGCGGCAATTTCGTCTCCAAGGGCCTTCTGGCTATCATCCCGAAGTTTTCTTACATCAATTTTAGCCGTGGGGTGCTGCATTATCTGGTAGACATTGCCAAATTCACCATCAAAAGAGTCTAAAATCTCTTTAGCAACCCTAGCTGCAGCGCTGTTGATCATTTCTTCCTTCTTTTTTTCCATCGCATCCTTTTCTGGGTTGGTTTTAGGTTTGTTTTTTTCATAATCAAAGTAAGGATTAGGTCCCGGGGTAAAATCAGGGTCACCAAACTGCGCTTCCTGCATGTTTTTACGAAAATTTTCCATTATTAGCTTCATATTTTTCATTTTTTGTTCTCCAATATTTCAAAAAGTGCTTTGCCGATCTCTCCGGCACCTATAATTAGTCCAGAATCTGGACCACCATCATCAAAAGTAACGATCATTGAGGGTACAGAACTAATATCACAAGACTTTGCGAGGAATCTTACCCATTTTTCGTCCATATTTATGATAATAACTCGATCTCTCCACCCAGAACTGACAATTACGTCTCTTAGGACGTGGCATGCCTCACACCACTTGGCTGAAAAGATGATAAAGTCAGGTCGAATAGTATCTGTGAGTGCCTCTCTCAGATCTTGTTCATTGTTCCAGTACGGATTGGCATGAAATTCGACCACACCGTTGTACATTGTAGTGATTTCAGCGTTTCTTTTCTGCTCAGGAACACAAGAAAGTAAAAAAAGTAGTGGTATTAGATATTTCATGCAACATTTATCCCTTGAATCATCGCTGGTAAAGAGTTTTTTATCTGTTGCAGCGCTGCAAGAGCCACTTCTCTATTTTTCAAAGGAGAGCCATCAGGTAGTTGATTAAAAACAGTATTGATTTCGTCAACAACTATATCTGCAAGTTCATCCACTTCGATGTCTGATGTGGAAATATCAACGTTTTCTTTTAAGTCTTTAAAGTTGGCCACTTGGGTATTTCCCGTTTCCAGTCCATCGACTCTAGAAGTGAGTTCGTCAATATCATCTAGCAGTCCTTGTAAAAAAGGAGATAACCTTTGCATAATATAGCCGGCGATTGGATTGTTCCTTAAGTCTTCTGTTGATGGTTGGTCAAAACTCTGTTCTGGATCGATTTCTTCTTCTTTTAGGTTTTGTTTGAAGTAATTTTCGAATATACCAGAGGATGGCATCGGCTTTCCTGTTAGACTCATTTCTTTTCCTGTGTAACCATATTCTGACATTGATACTCTTTGCCAAGCATCTGCAAAAAACTGATAATCACTTCTCGAAACTTTATATCCCTTGACTTCAATTGGTCGGACCTCGTTGTTCATAAGATATCTTTCCATCGGACTTTGGATGCCGTACTCTCCACCCAAGCTGTTTGATAGTTGTTTCAATATTGTGAACCCTGAAAAAAATTGTTTACCTTCACTATCTGGCATCTTGCCTTGTTGATACTCACTACTGAGTTCACTTGCCATGGTGGCGGCAGTTCGTTTGGCTTTTTTACTATTAGGTAACGCTACTTTCGCTGCAATGTAGTGTCCGAAAAATTCAACTATTCTGTCTTCATAGGATTCTTGTGTAATTTCATCCTCATCATCAAACTTTGGAGGAGGCGCATAAGACGAAGGTAGTTTGAGTTTATCACCAGGCATTATTTTATTTGGATCTTTTATTTGGGGGTTTATCTTTAGGAGGTCTCTCAATGAAATTTTCGCATCTTTAGCGATTTTTCCAAGGTAGTCTCCTTTTTGTATTGTGTAATCTTGCATTATGTCGTCCTTTTGCCCGCGAAAATTTTCCGCGCTATTTTTTATCTACCTAATAAATAGGCAAACCAAACGATACTAGCCCAAAAACCCCCGAAGGGGGGTCGGCCCAAAAATGTTATCGAGCGATAATTTTGTTAATCTTGGCCAAGTAGTTGCGCATAAAGTGATCTTCGACAGATTCGTGGAACAAATTAGACCAAGTTCCAGTTAACAACATACGATTGGCATTATGTTTAGAAAACCATAACCAATGTCCCTTTGGCTTTAAGATGATTTCTTCACCAGCATGTCGATAAGCACCATGCAAAGCAGAAACTATAGTAAGCGGGGGCACAAGGGGAACAATATCCTTATTATCAACTATCCTAAGTAAGGGCATATCCCAGAACTTCTTTACACCCTTTTCGTTGGTGACCTTTGGTTGGCCAAAAGTGATGCACTGTTCTAGTACACGATTCTCCTGGAAATAATACATAGCCAATATAGCAGCCCCAGCACCACCCAGAGAATGCCCGGTAATCCAAATCTTGTAGCCTGGCTTCAATCTAGGGGTGAACTCGTCGTAGCCGGCCTTTGCGAGCCTATGAAACCCCTTGTGAAGTTGTATATTCAACTGAGGATCCTTTTCTTTTAGATATTGAGCATCCATTAGCGCGTTATGTGTATTAGCAGTACCACGTATACCAAGCCAATGTTCCTTTGTTATATCATCTGTAACCATAACAATCTTGACTTGTTGATCTTCTAGGATCTTTATCCAAGCCTTATCCCCATACTCTACATGTATATCTGCATCTGAACTATAGGTTAAGTTAGCCAACGTTCCCATTTGCTTTATTCTATCCCAAGCTACGTTAGGCTCTTTATCTTTTAGACCCCAACATGACTGCAACCAAGGGCCACATCCTAACACTAGCACTGCAAGGGCCAAGCCCCATATCATTATTTTCATTTTTCCTCTCCTTTGTTGGCTTTATCCTTACACGATCCTGGTAAAACCTTTTCTATTCTTAGATTATATAGGGCTGTGTTTGGTACTATTAACTTTCTATCTGTATCAATTAGGTGAAAAACTGTTTTGGTGGGTGTTTATCTTATGATTCGCGCCTTTTTTTCTCCTCCAAGGTAAACAATATCGTCTACATCGAAGTCATGACCAAACATAAAGATCAGTCCGTCTAATACATTACTGACCACATTCTTGAAAAGCAGCACCGCGAAGGCTGCTATAAACATCCATCCGTAGTGTCCTATGATATCCGTTATGATGGTTTCCGTTGTTTCTATTATTTGTTGTGGGTTGTCCATTCATTAGCACCTCCTTTCGTTATACCCTAAGTAGTCTTGAAGTCTGGTGATTTTTTTTGGGCAATTTTTCAAGTCTCGGAAAATCTCTTAGCCGGTTAACGTGTATCTGCCCGCGCACATCACCCTACATGTCGTATAAGACTTACATTCGGCTACATGTACGGGGGGAGGGGGGGTAGTAGTACCCTTACCTACATCAAAATAAAATGAAATAAAATAAAAAAAAATGAAAATAAATTAAAAAAAGTCGAGATACATGTCGGTTTATGTAGGTGTAGCGGGTACCTTTGCCTACCTTTCCCCCTGTGTAGGTAGCGTAAGTACTTGATATCATTAGGGTTCTTACGGGCACAAAGTGTACTTGGCGTCGAGGCTATAAAGCCTAATGATTCCGCATACTTACGGGCCAGATTTGAGATTGTCCTCAAAAAATGTTATAATATATATATAAGGAGGCAAGAGATAGGTTAACGCCGAGTGAAAAAAAATGAAAATAACATCACTTTTCTCTTGACACCTTGATCTGATTATGGTATAATCAGGTATAACCTGATGCGGTAGATGTGCTGCTGCTAGGGTATAACGGGTCGGAAGCCCAAATTTTGAAGGAGTGTCTAACATGGCATTGAAGCGTAACAAATCAAACATCATCAATCTTAACCTCGTCGTAGCTAGTGAGGACGGCAAGGCTGGTATGACTATCGACCAGACCATTATCAATGGTAAGTGCGCGAAGGTAGCGTTCCGCGTTATTAACGGCGCTAAGAAGTCAGCCGCTGTGAGCTTGGATCATGCTGCTATTCGCGATTTGCAAGAGGCTTTGCAAGAAGTACTTGCCACAAGCGACGACTAAACAGGAAGCCGCGCGGACGCTGAGCCGCTGGAATACATTCTAGTTTATAGGGCCCCGACCGATTCAAGTAGGAGCGGGCCCTTTTTGTTTTGTTTTTTGTTTAGTATATATATGGAGTTATCGTCATCGGTAGTTTAGTAAAAGTTGTTTTTATCTGTGGTTTGTTCTATTTCTTTCTAGCGGCTGGTAGCCTATAGTAAGATCCTTGGTTTGAAGGGATAATATGAGTATGTTTAAAGAGTTTGTTAATCATTGCCACCGCCGGCTTCAACGCCCGTGGTCGGCGCTTGGTCAAGATTGTTTTGTTGTTGGAATGTTCGTTGGTTGTGTTGTTGGGGGCTGGTTACTATGAGAAAATTAATTGAAAACCGATTCGTCGACGTCGACGCCCCTGGCATCGCTTGGCGTCTAGCCCACAATGGATCACCAGCCACCGCTGAAAGCGAGAATAGGCGTCACGCGGCGCTGCACGCTGCTATTATGATGCGCGCTCCGCTAACCAAGCGCAGTGGAGGTGTCTTCAATGGCTAAAGTCCGCGCCAGCTGGTCGAAAACCAAGCGTAAATAAATTAACACTCCATGGCCTGAAGCGTAAGCGGGTTACAAAGTGCGGCACCAGATCGCACTTGCCCAAGGCCACTTGATCCCACCTAACCCCCGTGTAGATGCCAGTCTGCAGGGGGTTTTCTTGTTCTATCACTCCCGAAAACTACCGTTTAAACGCTCTTAGGCTTGGTTGCTCTTAGAGCGAGCAAAGATTTTGATTGAGTCCCCACCATCTACTCAATCCGCCGCACGTTTCGACCGTATCACTGTGCGGGCCCGTTAGTTTATTAACGCTAAACCATGCCAACACAGTTGAACCACCACCACGTTTTAGCCTCGACTGTTAGTGATTGCGCACCGTAAGCAAGGTAAAGCATATGATTATAAGCTATTTCGCTGCATGTTAGCATTTTAACGCCCTTTCGTTAACATATTGACTACGTACTAAGTCTTGTCCCCTTATACCACTTAATCACACAAAAATGCACAAGCTAACACTTTTTTTGATTAGCTTATTTATTTTTCTATAGTATAGGGTTAACCTCCGTACACTCTCTACCTTTTCTTAGTCTTAACCCAACTAACCTTAACTTTTGTTTTTTTAGCCATTGTTTGTATACTCAGCTCCACCGATAAGAGTGATCTGATTGCCTACAAATTCTAAGTCTCTTGTGGTGCACCACTGCTGATCACCGTTTGCCCATTGGATAAGAGTTTCACTTCCACCACGTCTTTGCTCTAAGGCTAGACCGTTTTTGTGTGCTGCTGTGCTTGCTGCTCTTGACTGAATAAACATTATTAATTTCTTTCTTTTTTGTGTTCCGGCAATGTGCCAATTAAGTATAAAGTATAGTGGGGTTGATTATGGAAGGCTAGGCTCAACCCCATAAGCCTAGTTGCGTGTTAGTTGTCTTCTGTCGCGAGGACTTCA
>ENA-OREN01002416-OREN01002416.1-marine-metagenome-genome-assembly--contig:-NODE-2416-length-19092-cov-6.952932_pt1 | contig 19092 bp, 15 predicted proteins | sample MGYA00248624_ERZ508555 | MGnify/ENA primary metagenome ERZ508555 (study PRJEB26222, sample SAMN06267773) | marine metagenome | isolation source: Saanich Inlet, British Columbia, Canada | place...
GATGTTCCGTCGGGTGACCAGGAGGGGTTCCAGTCCTCGCCGGGGTTGTCGGTCAACTGTGTGACCTGGGTGCCATCTGAGTTCATTGTGTAGATGTCCCAGTTGCCGTTGCGGTTGCTGGCGAACGCGAGGGATGTTCCGTCGGGTGACCAGGAGGGGTTCCAGTCCTCGCCGGGGTTGTCGGTCAACTGTGTGACCTGGGTGCCATCGGAGCGCATCACGAAGATCTCCACATCACCCGTTCGGTCACTCTTGAACGCGATGTGTTCGCCGTCGGGAGACCACGCCGGTTGGCCATCGGTGAACTCGTTGTCGGTAAGTTGGCTGACGGTCGAGCCTTCGTTGTCCACGATGAAGAGTTCGAAGTCTCCGAAACGGCTGCTGGCAAGGACCATGGAGCCTCCGTCAGGTGACCAGGCGGAGTCCGTGTCGTGCCCGGGATCTCTGGTCATCTGAAACACCAGCGACGAGTCAAGGCTGAGAGAATAGATCTCCCAGTTGCCGGTCTGGTCACTGGACACCAGTAACTGGTTGGCGGCAACGGTGGCGCTTCCGCTGCAACTCAGCCCGACAACCACAAGGATGAATATGAGGTAACGAATCAAGCCAACATCCGCCGTGCTTCCCATTGCCCTTTGCAGAACCAGACGGTGGTTATGTCAGTCAAGGTCATCGACTCGTCGAAGGAACGTGAACATTTCGGCCCTGCTTACAAGACCCTGAGGGCAGTAGTTTACTGTCGTGCATCCGTTCGTGACACCTGAGGCCAGCAGCCAGTCGGCGGCGTCGTAAAAAAAGGCGCCACTGGCTACGTCCCCAAAGCCTGCAGGGACTGAGCCTTCCGGAGAGCCTTCCAGACGCCACAGGAATGCTGCCATCTCTGCTCGTGTGACTGTGCCCTCGGGGCAGTAGGTGGTGGTGGTGCAGCCCAGCGTGATTTCCTGCTCGGCGAGCCAGTCCACGGCTGTGCCGTAGGTGGCATCTGCTGCCACGTCCTCGAAGGCTGCGGTCGTCGTGGGAGCCGGCCGACCCTTGGAGCGCCACATGAACTGGGCCATCTCATCCCTTGTCACCGGCAGTTCCGGACAGGTTGAACCTTCTGTGGCCTCGCCCGTCGGGCAGGCAGTAGTGACACCGGTGGTGAACGCCCAGTCGATCGACGTCTCGGCCCAGTGGCCCCTTATCGCCACGATGCTGCTCGGCAGGCTCCCCAGGGCGACTAAGCCCCAACCCTGCCTGTGGTCCGGTGCATCGGCCTGACTGGCCCGGTCCTTGAGGCGCTGCTTTACCTGTGCCGGGGTGAGATCCGGCATGGCTCCGATCATGAGGGCAGCAATGCCGGCCACGTGAGGTGCCGCATAGGACGTTCCGGTGTTGGACACTCCCGCCCACTGGCTGGTGGTGATCTGGTCTGGTGCCACCACGTCTGGCTTCAGGACACCCTGCATGTTGGGGCCCCAGCCGCTGTAGGGCTGCAGGTCCAGGGTGTTCCAGGCCACGGCGCCCACTGTGAGTGCATCTGTCATGTTGGCCGGCACGCCGATGCTGGCAGCAGGGTTCCAGAACTGCAGGTAGCCGCTGCCCCAGATGCGGGTGTCGTAGATGACCTCATCACCCGAGAAGTGGTTGATCGAGTAGCCGAAGCGCCTACTGGCGTCGTTGGTGTTGGTGATCGTCAACGTCTCGATGGCCAACTCGCCACCACCCTGGGGAGCATTTGCACAGTCCACCTGTGTGGGCTCACCTTCGGTCAGGGTCTCCATGTCGAAGACACACAGGTCCAGGTCTGTCGCAGCGTCGTCCCACGTGAGCAGCAGGTTGGCTATCGCGCCAGCAGCCATGTGGAACTCGTTGAACTCCGTGGACACACTGTCCAACTCCACCCAGCCGTCACCGTCCACATCCGCGGTGGTACCCACGTGGTGTCGCTTCGCCGAGTTGCCGGCGGCAACCACCCAGGTGATTCCGGCGTCGATGCCGCGTTGGATGTGCTCAGAGCTCCAGTGGGTGCCGTCAAGTGGGCCGTCGGTCCACTCCAACGACATGGACACCACGTCCACCTCGTTTGCGAGCAGCCAGGTGACCATCTCGTCCATGTAGTTGTCGTTGAACGTGACCAGCACCAGCTTGGCATCGGGGGCCACGTCGTGGATGATCTCGGCCATCTGGGTGCCGTGGTCGGTCCCGGTGTCAAGGGCGCCCGTCGAGTCGAAACCCATGGCCTCCACGCCGGCCGGCAGCTCACCCTCGGGCAGGTCCTCCCAGCCGTCAAAGCCAAGGTCGATGATCGCCACCTTGGTGCCCGCCCCGGTGTGGCCGGCCGCCTGCCACTCGGTGGCACCAATGCCAGCCAAGCCCTCAGACGTCACTGCCAGGGTCCGCCGGGCGGGGTTGGCATCGGTCGCCTCAACGGTCGTACGGCGATTCTGGATGGGTTCTGGGGCCTCCGGAGGGCCAGTCAGCGTGGTTGCACCCAGGGCCGCTGCTACGAGCAGGCAGGCACCTCTCAGGCGGAGGGCGGGGGAGCGCACCCGGCCGACCGTAGCGGCCATATGCCCTGCGCAGGTGGTGGACCGTAGACTCGCAGTGGTCACAACCCACGAGAAGGCAAGCCGTCATCACCACCCCTGCTACCAGCACCGAGCCAAGTGTCGCCGTCCTCGTTCCCTGTCGGAACGAGGAGGCCACCGTCGCCGACGTCGTGTCGGGCTTCTTGGCCTCGCTGCCCGGGTGCGTCGTCTACGTCTACGACAACGGGTCCTCTGACGCCACCGCTGTCCGGGCCGCTGAGGCCGGTGCCGTAGTGCGCACCGAGGAGTTACCCGGCAAGGGCGGCGTCGTGCGACGCATGTTCGCCGAGCTGGACGCCGACGCCTACGTTATGGCCGACGGCGACGGCACCTACGACCCGGGTCAGGCAAGCTTGCTGGTAGAGCGCCTGGTCGACGATGGCCTCGACATGGTGGTCGGCACCCGGGCCGGCGTGCGCACCGACGCAGGCCGTGCCGGACACGCCCTGGGTAACCGAATGTTCAACCGCCTCTACCGTGCACTGTTCGGCTCTGGCTTCACCGATATCCTCTCGGGCTACCGGGCGTTCTCCCGGCGCTTCGTAAAGAGCTTCCCAGCGGTCTCATCGGGTTTCGAGATCGAGACCGAGATGTCGGTTCACGCCTCACAACTTCGGCTGCCTGTGGCCGAGGTCAAGGTCACCTACGGCACCCGCCCCGACGGCTCTGCCAGCAAGCTGAGAACCGTGGCCGATGGCACCAACATCCTTCGCGCCATGCTGGTGCTCCTCAAGGAGAACCGCCCCCTGGCGTTCTTCGGCTCCATCGCAGGCCTGTTCTTTGCCGCAGCTCTGGTGCTGGGCGTTCCCCTGGCCGTCACCTTCGCCCAGACGGGTCTGGTGCCACGGCTACCAACGGCGGTGCTGGCCACCGGGCTTTCGTTGGTCGGCCTTCTGTCGGGATTGGCGGGCCTTGTCCTTGACTCTCTGGCCAAGGGCCGCCTGGAGATGAAGCGTCTCGCCTATCTCCGCCACCGGTCACAAGGCGGCTGAGGTGTTGAGTCAGCGGTGGAAATGAGGACAACTTGAAGCTCCCGAGGAAGTTGTCTGGGTCGGCTCCGGGTGATCGGCTACTCCTTACGGTCTTGATTGTCCTGATAGTCGGGACCCCAACGGTGTTTCTCCGTACAGCAATGCTGACCTTCACGATTCCACAGGTCACCTTTCTCTGGGTCACATCTGTAGTTGTGTTGTTGATCGGGCTGTATCGAGTACTGATTTCGGGAGAATTCGACCGCGGACCATTGCCCTATTCGATTGCATTGTCGGCCTTTGCTGTCGCACTGGCCCTAGTCACGATCGTGTCGCCACAACCCTGGGTGTCGTTCACGGGTTTGCCGGCCAGGGGTGCGGGTGCGTTGACATATCTGCTGTGCCTGGTGCTGTTACATGTTGTCTACGGTCTGGCTCAACGCCGATCAAGCGAGCCTCTGGTCTTGGCGTTCGTCGCCACACACGCCCTTGTCGTGCTGTATGCCCTGCTTCAGGCGTACGGGTTGGATCCGATCTCGTGGGGTATCGACACAAGGTTCGTCGGCGTGCTGGTCTTCTCAACGCTTGGTAATGGGAACTTCTCTTCCGGGTACGTCGGCCTGACTCTTCCACTGCTCGTCTGGGTGGCCTTCGGGTCTTCAATGCCATCACTGGCGAAGGTCGTAGGTGGTGGCGCGATCGGGACATCCCTAATTGCCCTGATCTACTTCAACTCATTTCAGGGTCAGGTGGCTGCCATGGTCGCGTGTGCGGTGCTCGCCCAGTGGGCGATGACAAGGGGACGTAGGGACCGTCTCGTGGCGGTACTTGTCGTCCTGCCGGTGGCAGTCGCGGTCGTCGGATTGCCACTCCTACTTTCCGCTCCGGGCTGGTCAACTCTCCTCGTAGTAGTGGCGGTCACAGCGGCCTGTGCGGGGTTCGGAGTGCTCAAGGACCAAAGGGGGATGAACAAGAATAGCGATTGGTCAGAGGCGTCGGCGGGAGGTTGGTTCTGGCCGATGGCTGCTGCGGGACTCGTCGCGGTTGGGGTGTTGGGGGCGCTCTTCAGGGAAAGAATCGTGGCAGAGGTGGCTAGCGGCCTTGAGCAGAGAACCGAGTTCTGGAAGGCGAGCCTCTCAATTTTTCGTGAAAGTCCGTTGACGGGAAGGGGCCTTGAGACCTATTCGAGCTACTTCACGGCGCATCGGTCAGTAGAACATGCAGTCCAGTGGGAGTCGCTGCTCTCTGACTCACCGCACAGCGTGCCATTTGGCATGTTGAGCGGAGGCGGCCTCATTCTTGCGGGCACCTACCTCGCCGTTCTCCTGGTGATCGGATACTTCGGAATACTTGCCGTGACAAGGGCCGAGGGTCCACTCCAACCCTTCTACGGGGCGGTGCTCGCATCCTGGGTCGCGTATCACGTGCAGGCATTCGTCTCGATGGACGTACCGGGTCTCATCTACACGCAGTGGGTATTGGGGGGCATCCTGATTGCCGGTGGTGCTTCCATGTCGAAGACGGTGTTGGTACTGCCGTGGAAACCTCGAAGCCGTCGCCCTCGGAGTGGTGACGGTGTTCAGGGGGCACGGCAACTGCTAACGATTACTGTGCTCGCGGTTGCCTTCTTGTTGGCTCTTGGGCCACTTTCTGCACCGCTCAGGGCGAACATGGCCGTCTCGCGTGCTCAGGCGGCATTGGCCGTATCAGATCCACGCACCGTGGAGATTGAACTTGCCAGAGCTATCGACCTGCAGCCCCGCTACGGCTACTACGCAGAGAGCATGGCCTTCTTGTACGAACAGGGTGGTTTCTTCGAGGCAGCGTTTACCGAGATGGACAGGGGTGCGCGACTTCAGCCCGGTATCCCGTACATCGCCCTCAAGGCGGCGAGGGCAGGTCTGGCGGTGGGTCGCATGGACGCCGCGGCGTACTGGTACGAGCGAGCCCTGGAGGCCGATCCGAACGGTGTCACCGCTATTACCGAGGCTGCGGAGTTCTATTCCAGCGAGGGTAAGTCAAACCTGGCATCCACCCTCATGGAATCGTTTGAGTCCCTAGGGTCAAGTAACACGGCGGTGTGGAAGACGGCAGAGAGGGTCTACCTGGCATTGGGTGACGATGCCCACGCTGAGAAGGCCGCCGCATGCTACGGAGCAGGAGGCATCCCCATTCCCGATGACTGCTGAGTGTCTCCCGACTGCCGACCTAGAGACTCTTGCTTTCGATCCCGCGAATACGGACGGCGGTTGTTGAGTAGGTGATCCAGACCGATTCCTGCAAGGACAGCTACTCCCCAGACGAGTTTACCGCGATGCCGGTAGGCGGTACCGAAGTTTCCTTCGACCAGGGCCCACATCGTGGCCAGACCACCGGTAACGAGGAGTGTGAAAACAAGCCCTGGAGTAAGACTCGCCCGTCTCGCCACTATTCCGATCAGGGCCAACAGAAGCAACGGATGCCACAGAAGGTGTTCAGCAAACGCATATCTCATATTGGGACTCTGGTCGAGTTGGTTTGGCAGAGGATCCAGCAGCATTACGCGCAGGCCCGTAGGTAGGTACAAAATATCAGCAACTCCAGAAGGAGTGCTCGTGGCAATGGCCTCTTCCAGCCGGGCGATTTCTCTGACCTCTTCCACTTCGCTGGGATTGCCAATAGCGGTCCTTGCGTTGAGGGCCATGTTGTTCCTAATGCCTCCGAGATTTGGGGTGAGCATGAAGGTGTTGTGTGAAAAGATGCCAGCATTGACGGTTAACGGCAGTACCGCCAGGAGGAGCATGACCGCAAGGACCTTTGCAGTTCGTTGATTCTTCGCAGTTGTAGCCAATGTGATGATGGCGGCGATGCAGGCGGTAGCAAGCGTGTGGACCCGCAGGTGAGCCAGAAAGAACATCAGGTATGACAGCGCTAGGAATCCGACGGCGTAGTTAAAGATGTTGGTCTTTTGTGCCCACCACCCGAGGATCACTGCAAGAAGGGCGAGAGCCATCCAGTTGAACGGGTCCTTTAATACGAGAGACGACCACAGGACCTGGGATGGAAAGACGGCAACTGAAAGACCAGCGCAGAGAGCCGCAGTCGCCGATGTGTGCCTGTGGACTAGAGCCGTTACAGCCGCAGCGGTCCTGGGCGAGGTGGGTTGACATGACAAGGCGCTTCAACTGATTGACTCGTTCGAGAGGCTTAGGTCACCCAATACATCAGCGTGGAAGACGGTCATTGAGGTGCACTTCGCAGCGGGCAATGAGATCGCGGCGGAACGTGCCCGGTTCTGCGCGACCGTCGGACAGGAAGGCTGCTGGGAGGAAGGGTAGACAGTGGTCAAGTCTTGTGACAGCCGATTATGAAGAGGGTTTGCCCACGCCCCTGAGACGTAGGCCGGCTGCGCGTATCTGTTCGGCGTCGAGCAGATTGCGTAGGTCGACCACCAGGTCACCCCGCATTGTCGAGGCCATCTGAACGGGGTCCACCTCGGCGAACTGGGGCCACTCGGTGGCCACGACAAGCACGTCAGCGTCGGTTGTGGCGGCAAGGGCCGAGTTGCAGACGGTAATTAGACCGGCGGTGGTGGCCTCCGGGTCGTAGGCCTGCACGGTGACGCCCCGCTCGGCCAGCAGTTCGCCGATACGCAGGGCCGGGCTCTCACGTGTGTCGTCGGTGCCGGCTTTGAACGCCAGCCCCCAGAGAGCCACTACGGGGTCCTCCACACCGTCAACGGCAGCCATCACCTGGTCGGCCATACGCTCCTGTCGGGCAGCGTTGACCTCGACTGCTGCCGCCAGGATCGGAAAATCCAGGCCGTGTCGGTCGGCTAGGTCCAGCAACGCCCTGGCGTCTTTGGGAAAGCATGATCCACCAAAGCCGGGGCCCGGCCGGAGGAAGTGCGGCCCGATCCGGTGGTCACGGCCCAGGCCCGTGGCCACGGCGTCGATGTCGGCACCGAGGACCTCGCACAGGTCGGCAAAGGAGTTGGCCATCATGACCCGGGTGGCCAAATAGGCGTTGGTTGCGTACTTGACCAACTCGGCCGACATGGGGTCGGTCATTGTCACGGGGCAGTCCAGGTCGAACAGTTCGGCTACCCGTGTAACAGCGTCGGTGTCGTCGCCTCCGACCACGATGTGGTCCGGGTGTAAGAAGTCGGCAAGTGCGGTGCCCTCCCGGAGGAACTCGGGGTTGGACACCACCGGCGCAAGGCAACCAGCGGTCCGTAGGCGTGCAGTGACATCCCGGTTGGTGCCGACGGGAACAGTGGACTTGAGTACGAGTATCTTGTCGCCGAGGTGCGGTGCCAGTTCATCGACCACAGCATTCAGCACGGTCAGATCGGCTGAGCCGTTGGAAGCGGACGGTGTGGGCACGGTGAGGAACACGAGTTCGGCTGTTTCGACAGCCTCAACGTTGGAGGTCGTGAAGGTCAACTTCCCGGCGACAAGCCCCTCGGAGAGAAGGTCGGCGAGGCCTTCTTCAAAGATGGGGCATACCCGGTTTCTGAGGGCAGCGACGCGCTTCTGGTCACGTTCGCCGACGGACACAGTATGGCCGACATGGGCCGCACCTACAGCCAGGGTAAGGCCTACGTAGCCTGCGCCGATAACGGCAATGTCAGCCAACATGTCCTCTCGCTTCATTGCCCGTGGGTCGGCCTGTTCTCCCGGTGATGGAGCCTAAGCCGATCTGTGCCTCCACAGTCACGACCTCTCGTAGACAGCTAGCAGGGTGTCAGACCAGAACCACCCGAGTCCACCTGCAATCAATCCGACAAGAGTTGTCAAGAGTCGGACTGGCGGATTCCAGATTCCTCGTGGTAGCCGAAGCCGATCAGGTAACTCACGGCCGACCTCCGGGATTGTCGTCTTCCATGTTCTCTCCCACCCTGCACAACCGGCTATTGCGTCTAGGCCCTTCAGTGTTGGCAGCCACCGGTGGGGCATGGGCGACCCGACCTGGAACATGGCGTCAAGAGCACCGGGGCTTCCGAATCGTGCTGCCAGTCGAGCAAGTCTGGCAAACGGTCCTGTAGCCGTAGGAACCTTGAGGACAATGTGGTTGCAATCAAGCGTCCGAAGAAACGTAACGGGGTCAGGGTGGTGTTCGAGTACGTCGAGGAAGATCATTGTTCCCCAGGTGCCTTCTGGGAGTTCCCAGGGCCTACTGAGTGCCAGAAACATGTCATCGGGCACGAAACCAAGCGGAGCATCCGAATAGAAGTCGTAACCTCATGCCTCGACGTTGGCCTCAATAAGGCTGTCCAGAAGGACACCCTGGCCTGACCCGTAGTCAAGGAATGGAGCCTTAGTACCTGTTTCTCGGAGGGCATGAAGAACCTGAGGTGCCTGAAGTGCTCGACGCGCCTTAAGGGCGGTCGCGTAACGTTCTGGCACGAGAGAATCGTCCCAGAACCCGACTTCCTGGCCACGGTGGTTGGGTGCCCAGAGGTTCCCACATGAGACACACCGCACGATCCTGAAATGTGCGGAGCCCTTTACCGTTCGTGCCCTTGAGGCGCAGCAACTGGTTCGGTGCCCTGTTGGTGACTGATTCATGTGGAAGTCTCAGTGGTCAAGCGGCTCGATGTCGCGGTCAGGTCGGTTCGGTAGTCAAATGGGAGCAATTTGGAGAACCGGAGTGCTGGAGGCGCTCTGCCAGAGAAGACCTACGGCGAGCCAACTGTTCTGCACCTACGCCCGCAAACACCAGCACCGCCCACACGAATTCGCCTTTGTGTCTGAATGCAGTCCCAAAGTTTCCCTCAACCAGTGCCCACATGACCAAAAGCCCCAATGCAACGAAAGAAGAGAACGTCAACTCGGCGGATCCTCGAAGAGCAGAGGGGAGACCGAGGAGGCACAGCAATAGAGCGGGATACCAGATGAGGTGTTCAGAGAACGCGAGAATAAGGTTGCGGTTGTTTCCAAGGTGCTGTGGAAGCGGATCAACCAACATAACCCTGATACCTGTGGGCAGGTAGAGGAGATCATCGGTAATGGTTGACGGAATAGTTGATTCGACCTGGTCTATCCAGTTTTCGAGATCCTCTCTCGCTAACTTAAGCTCGGCTTCAAGGGCAGCCACGCGCTCCTGAGCAAGCGACAACTGGGTGTGGGCCGGGATTTCAACGAGTGCTGTAGCCGCCCCTACGGCTCCAGCTTGCCGCTGCTCTTCCATGCCGAAGAGGCCGATCCGCCACAGTCGGTTGCCGCCAAGACCTGCGTCTACCGTAAGGGGAATCAATAGGAGGAATAGCAGGGCTATGACAATACGCGCCAGACGCAGTGGGCTTGGTCTCCAAGAAACGGAAACTACAAGTGCCAAGCAAGTGGTGACAAGAGTGTGTGCTCTAAGGTGTGAGAGGTAGAGCAACAGGAGGAGTAACCCGGTGGAACCGATGGCAAATGGGACGCGGTCGCCGCTCTCTTGCCAGCGTGCGATCACCACCGCAATCGTGGCAAGACACATCCAGACGAGCGCATCTTTCAGTACAAGACTTGACCAGAGGACCTGAGAGGGGTACAAGGCTGCCACCATTCCGGCGCCAAGAGAGATCCCCGGTCGTGCATGGCGTCCAACCAGCATAGTGACGCATGTGGCAGTCCAGGCACCTGCAAGCGCCTGTAGGGATTGTGCAAGCGCCGGGTAGGGGCCGACAACGTCGAACAGAAAGCTGATCGGCGCAAGAAAACTTAGATTGGTCTTCCAGAATCTCTGGCTGCCGGCATCCCACAACTCGGAGCGGTCGGTGTGTTGTTCGGCGAGCTGGAGGTACCCGTGGTCGTCCTGAAAGAGGTAACCATCGGCAAAGAGCGCAACTAGGGCCACGACACAGAGGCGAACGACCAGGGCCGTTACGAAGACGGTCCACAGGGGCCTTGCGAGCATGCGACTGGTAGTCCAGGCCATGAAAGGCTTCATGCTCCTCCAGAAACCGATCTGTTGGAAGCGGGGTGACTCCATGGCTGGCTCATGGAGCGTCGTATCTGTTCGGGCCACTGGCTGTTGCAATTGTGGACATGTAGATGTCAGTTAGGTCGGCAACGATCGAATCCAACCAGAACTCCCTCCTGAAATGCTCCTTTCCAGCTTCGCCAATCGTTGATGCAAGTCCCGGGTCCTCTACAAGTCTCAGGATCGCTTCGGCGAGTTGGCTCGTATCGCCAGGTTTGGCAAGGAGGCCAGAGACCGAGTCGGTTATCGCAGGACGAACATCGCGGGTGTCGAAACTGACCACCGGTACGCCCATCGCCTGAGCTTCGAGAACCGTGATGCCTACGAAACCCTCGACCACCCCTGGGCGCACGTAGACGTCAGTAATGGACAGCAGGTCGCTCACGTCGTCCCGCTCCCCGAGGAAGCACAGCCGCCCTGCCAGCCCGACTGAGTCCCTCAGGTCCTCGAGTTGGTCAAGTAGCTCGCCACCACCGACGACGAGAAACACGACGTCCGGCCTCCTAGAAGCGATGATGGATGCAGCCTGGATGAACAGGTCGTGGCTCTTCGTCGAGTTAAGACGACCAATCGTCAACACGACAATGTCGGAAGCGCCCAGACCCAACGATGACCGTAAAGAAGCCTTGTGCCCACAATCGGGTTCCTCTGGAATGGCTACACCAACTACCGAAGCCGTGACCATCCGCCTGGACCCTGTGTTGACATCGTTGATCAGGTCCCCGATTGCGGGTGAGGTCACAACCACGGTGTTTGATCCTACGAGTGTCGCCCATGCTCTGAGACGTGTCTTCCAGGGGGCTTCACCGAGCGACGACTGTACCCCCATGAGACTGGCGATTACCTCCGGCCGAGCGGACTTTCGAATGGTCGTCTGGGCAATGCGAAGAAACACCGCTGCCTTCGCAGCGAAGACATGGACGATGTCCACCTCTCTGGCCAGAAGCCGTCGGAGCCGGATGAGGTCGTGCAGCAGATTGAGCGGTGAAACCGGATGAAGGTGCAGGTCCAGCGTCCGCCCTCCTGCATCTCTGATGGACTGACTGAGCCTCCCGGGCTGTCCTGCGACAGTGACCGTATGGCCCTGACCTGAGAGCTCGGCAGTCAGTCGGCGGACGTTCGTCTCGATGCCTCCCATGTCGAGACAGTTCGTAATGAACAGGATTCGCATGGCTGTAGTGTCCCGCCTTCCGACCGTGTACGTGGTGGATGGGATCAGACCATCTTTGCTCAAGGTGTTGGAGAGGAGTTCGCGGTCACCTGCCGCAACGGTGTAGCTGTGTAGCGGGGTTGTCCCGCTACGGTCAGGGCATGGAGCCGAGCGTGATCAGTGAACTCGCAGAGGTGGACGCAGGTGCTGTTGTTGGGATGGGTTGCAAGGTGTGGCAGTTGGCCCAGATTCGCGAAGACGCCGTTGTGGGACACAGTTGTGTGATCGGCCGCGGCGCCTATGTAGGTGCCGGTGTCAGGATTGGCGACAACGTCAAGTTGCAGAACTTTGCCCTGGTGTATGAGCCGGCGGTGCTCGGAGATGGGGTGTTTGTCGGACCCGGTGCCATATTGACAAACGATCGAAACCCCAGGTCCACTGATCCGGTGGGCCGCCTCAAGTCGGGTGGCGACTGGAATGCCGAAGGGGTGGTTGTTGCCGCTGGCGCCTCGATAGGTGCAGGTGCCGTAGTCCTGGGTGGGATTTCGATAGGAGAGTGGGCAATGGTCGGGGCTGGAGCAGTCGTTGTCCATGACGTACCGGACCACGGACTTGCGGTCGGCAACCCAGCCAGGCTGATTGGCTGGGTAGGGCGTTCGGGAAAGCGGCTCAGGGCCGATGGCAAGCAGTGGATATGTCCCGCGACGGGCGAAACCTATGACCGGACCGATCGCGGATTGAGGCTCTGCGATGCCGGGGAGGTGGCCGACCAGTGAATGCGACAGAACAGCTGTTGCCGATTCCGCTTGCGGCACCCGATCTGGGAGAAGAGGAGCGCCTTGCCGTCCTGAGGGTCCTTGACTCCGGGATGCTCGCTCAGGGCCCCGAGGTTGCGGCGTTTGAGCACGAGTTTTCTGAGACAGTGAATGGACTGCACTGTGTTGCTGTCAGTTCTGGCACCTCGGCCCTGCATATCGGCCTTCTGGCATCTGGAATAGGCCTGGGCGATGAGGTGATTGTTCCCTCGTTCACCTTCGCTGCAACCGCAAACGCCGTTGTCCTGGCGGGTGCCACACCGGTTTTCGTTGACATCGACCCATCTTCATACTGCGTTGCCCCAGATGCGGTGAGGGCCGCTATTGGGCCGAGAACCGCAGCAATTATGCCGGTCCACCTGTACGGCCATCCGGCCGACATGGCCGAGGTGTGTGCGATTGCCGACCAGTTCTCACTCGCTGTGTTTGAGGATGCTGCTCAGGCTCATCTCTCAGAGTTCCAAGGTCGGCCCGTCGGGACCTTCGGCAGGTTCGCAGCCTTTAGCTTCTATCCGACCAAGAACATGACGACAGGTGAGGGTGGAATGTTGGTGACTCCAGACGAGGTCGTCGCCAGGAAGATGAAGCTTCTCCGCAACCAGGGCATGGAGACCAGGTACCGCAATGAGATTGTCGGCTTCAACGCTCGGATGACCGATCTTGCAGCCGCTATCGGCAGGGTTCAACTGAAGAAACTCGGAGGCTGGACCGAGGCCCGGAGGCGCAACGCGGGCCTGTTTGATTCCAGCTTGAAGAGTGTCGGTACACCACGGGTGATGGAAGGATCGACGCACGTCTACCATCAGTACACGGTCAGGGTTGACAACAGGCAACACCTTGTGGATCTGCTGGAGTCCTCAAGCATCGGGTATGGGATCTACTACGAGAACCCCGTTCATCGACTGCCGTCGTTTGACACTGCTGATGACCTTCCTGAGACGATGCGGGCTGCCGCCGAGGTGTTGTCGCTGCCTGTCCATCCCGGTCTCAGCGACGAACATATTGAACGGATTATCGAGGTGGTCGAATCATGAGTGCATTACGGGCGGGCATTCTGGGGCTGGGCCAGATGGGACGCAACCACGTACGCGTCTACAGGGAACTGGATGGTGTCGATTTGGTGGCTGTGTGTGATGTTGCAGCAGATCCGGATGGTGTGGCCTCAGACGTCCCGGTAGTTCAGTCAGTTGAGGAACTAATCGCCTTCGGTCTCGACATGTGCGTTGTGGCCGTTCCAACTGCCTCACATGTCGGCGTGGGCCTGCAACTCGCACAGGCAGGTGTCCATGCAATGATTGAGAAGCCACTGGCCCATGATCTTGTATCTGCCGATCAGCTCATAGCGGGCTTTGACAAGGCGGGGTTGATCGGCTGCGTCGGTCATGTCGAGCGATACAACCCCGCGATTCGGGCGATGCGCGATCGGATGGCACAGGGTCAGCTTGGTTCCGTATTCCAGATCTCAACCCGTCGTCAGGGGCCGTTTGTCGGGCGGGTACAGGATGTCGGGGTGGTAAAGGACCTGGGCACCCACGACATTGATCTGGCGATGTGGTTGGTGGGAGAGCCGATTACCGCGGTCTCAGCTCGAACTGCCCACAGGATGGGCCGTGAGCACGAGGATCTTGCAGCGATCACCTCCAGATTCGGTGACGGTGTGGTCGGAAACCACCTGGTGAACTGGATCAGTCCATTCAAGGAGAGGCTCACCTACGTCACTGGCGAGAACGGTTGTCTGGTGGCAGATACGATCACGGCTGATCTCACCTACTGGGCGAACGGCGAAAGCTCAAGCGACTGGGCGGCGCTTCGACATACGCGCGGGATGCAGGAGGGCGATGTGATCAGATACGCAATACCGAAGCCTGAGCCGATAGTTGCAGAAGCTGAGGCATTCAGGGAAGCGGTGTTGGGGAATGGCGCGGACATTGTCACGCTGGCCGAGGGCCGGACAGTCCTCGAGGTAGCCGAGGCATGCCTGCGATCGGCGGAGCTGGGCATGACCGTTGATGTGCCCCAGACCACGGTCGGGAACTAGTGGACCTCTGCGTAGTCGGTCTCGGCAAGATCGGTCTGCCTGTTGCCGTACAGGCAGCGGGTAGCGGGTGTCGCGTCAGAGGTGCCGACATCTCACCTGAGGTTGTCCGTAAGGTGAACTCAGGTCAGGAACCATTTCCGGGTGAGCACGACCTCGCTCCCCGGTTGCACCAAGTGGTCAATGACGGACTTCTGTCGGCGACGACAGACACAGTTGAGGCGGTCGCGGCCAGCGACGCGGTAATAATCGTCGTTCCCCTTGTGGTCGGCGAGTCGGCCAACCCCGATTTTCAAGCTCTTGACGACGCCACCCGTTCGGTCGCAACAGGACTCAAACCAGGAGCCCTTGTCAGCTATGAGACAACCCTGCCGGTTCATACGACCCGACAGAGGTTCGCTCCCCGGTTAGCCGAGATCTCAGGCCTCTCTCCTGGACAAGACCTGTTCGTCGTCCACTCACCCGAGAGGGTCTACAGCGGACGCGTCTTCGCTGACCTACGCCAATACCCGAAGCTGGTCGGAGGATTGGATCCGGCAAGCACACGCAGGGGGGTTGAACTTTACGAAGCCATTCTCGACTTCGATGAGCGACCGGATCTTCCATACGCCAACGGAGTTTGGGAGATGGAGTCAGCAGAAGCGGCCGAGTTGGCGAAGCTGGCTGAGACCACCTACCGCAACGTGAACATCGGCCTGGCCAATGAGTTCGCTGTGTTCTCCGAGCACAACGGCATTGACCTACATGGTGTGATCGAAGCTTCAAACAGCCAGCCGTTCAGCGCAATACACCAGCCGGGGGTCTCCGTGGGGGGCCATTGCATTCCCGTGTACCCAAAGTTCTATCTCGCCAATGATCCCACGGCCACATTGCCTGCCGCTGCAATCGTAGTGAACGAGGCGATGCCGTCACACGCCCTTGATGTCGTCGTTGAACACACCGGTGGAGTAAGTGGAGATCGAATCGTGGTTCTTGGAGCTACCTATCGTGGCGGTGTAAGGGAACTCGCCTTTTCCGGAGTCGGGCCACTTGTTGCCGAGATCACGTCGAGGGGAGCGACTGCACTCGTGCACGATCCGATGTTCAGCCACGACGAACTGACGGAGTGTGGCTATCAGGTGTACGAGTTGGGACAGCCCTGCGACATAGCGATTCTTCAGGCAGACCACAAGGAGTACCTGTCACTGTCCCCAGCGGACCTTCCCGGTGTGCGACTCGTCTATGACGGGCGTTCCTTCCTTTCTGATGACCAGTGGAGCGAGACCACCTTGATCAAGATTGGTAGAGGCACCTGATTCGGTTGAGTCGGGTTGGTGGATCTCAGACTTGCTCGACTAGCTACCATTCGTTCAGATGACTACTCCTACGGGTCTCATTCGGATCGTGACGCGCCTGAGCGACCTGGTTGTTGCGTCGGTGGTCACAGCGTGGACAGTCCTCTGGGCGGCAACGCGGAGGTCATCGGACCGATCTGGCTCCGTGGAGCTTGTGGTGCTGGACACCTCCTACTCATGGAAGCAGATAGAAGAACGTGAATTGCACTTCGCAATCACAGCCAGAGAGTGTGAGGGGCTCTTTGACAGTGTCACCAGCGTCCACCCACTGGTCGGAGCCGACGAGGAAATCGATGTCGACTCGGCCGTCAGCGAGCACCATCTCGGCGACCAACACCGGTTCGTCGAGGTCTCGGTATCCGGTGGTCGGCCAGAGAGGGGGGTGACGCTCTCAAGCATCGCTCAATCGCAGAGAACCCTCCTCGGAATCCTCAGGGAAGCAGCGGCGGGAGGAGGAGTCAGAATCGTTCGAGTCGGTGACCCCTATTATCTTGGCCTATTGGGCTGGTGGCTTGCGCGCCTCGCCAACTGTCCCCTGGTGGTCCGAGTAAACGCCAACCACGACCTGCTCTACGAAATTGGAGGCCACCTGGCCTATCCGCGCCTGATCCGGTCCAGAAGGCTTGAGACGATGCTGGCGGGCTTCGTGCTCTCCAGAGCAAACCTTGTTCTTGCCCCAAGTGAGGACAACTGCGCCTTTGCCGTAAACAACGGTGCTCGGAACGACCTGGTCCACTTGAGTCCGTATGGCAGCCTCCTGCACCCTGTCCACTTTGGTGATCCTGCAGACCGTCCGAGCATTCGGCCTGAACTGGGAATAGGTGGCAGGCCATTGATCGCAAGTGTCACAAGACTCGAACCGGCCAAGCGGGTTGAAGACCTGGTGAAGGTGCTGAAAGTGGTGGTGGACGAGATCCCTGATGCGGTGTGCGTGATTGCCGGGGATGGCTCGCTTCGTTCGTCGCTTCAGGGTGCCGCCAGAGCGGCCGGAATCGACGACAACTTGCTTCTTGTGGGGAACAGGCCCCAGAGGTGGCTTGCATCGTTGTTGGCAGATGCCGATGTGGTGTTGTTCCCCCTGGCCGGACGCGCACTGGTTGAGGCCACGCTCAGCGGGAGTCCGCTGGTCGTCTACGACCTCGAGTGGCACCACGAGGCCCTTGAGGACCAGGTGTCAGGCTTCCTCGTTGAGCCCGGTGACACGATCCGCATGGCACGGGTGGCGATTGACCTGATTCGGTACCCGGAAAAGGCAGTGCCGATTGCGGCGGCGGCCAGGCAGGCGGCGATTCGGCGGTTCGACAGGTCTGAGTTGATCGCCAGGGAGCGTCATCTGATGAAGGGCCTTCTCAAGTCAGGTTCGATGAGCCCACGGGTCGGCAATGGAGACATGGGCTCAGGCGAGCAACAGGAGACCAGTCATCTCTGAAACAGCCCAGTCTGATGCGCTCGTAACCGTGGGTATACCTGCGTTCAACGCCGAGGCGACGCTGGCAGACAGCATCGCCACCGTCACGTCACAGAGCCACCAGAACCTTGAGATTCTGATCTTCGACAACGGCAGCACCGATGGGACCGCCCGGATCTGTGCCGACGCCGAGGTAGCCGATAGCCGAATAACGCTGCTGAGGTCCGATGAGAACCGCGGTGCGGTGCACAGTTTCGAGACGTTGCTCCGAGCAGCCACGGGCACCTACTTCCTTTGGGCTGCCGCGGACGATCTCAGACCACCCGACTTCGTGGAGGAAGGTGTATCCCACCTCGAGGCGAATCCGATGGCGTCGCTCAGCGCGCCGGTCGCCGAGGGTTATCTGGTGGGCCTTGAGCAACCCATCTACAGAGCGGCGGTGAGTGGCCTGGAACCAGGTATCTCGGTTACCCGAAGGGCCTATAGGGCGCTCACCTGCCTTCCGACGACGGCGATCTATGGCGTGTTTAGAACCGACAAGGCAAAGGAGACCCTAGGTTTCCGTGAATCCGTCGCGACCGACGTCGCGTTCCTCTTTGAGATTGCGTTGAGAGGATTTGTGGTCTCCAACCCCCGTCAGATTCTCGTGTTCAATCGGCGGAAGCGATGGAACACACCGGAGGAGGATTACAGGACTTTCACCGGATGTACCGACATGCCACGTCTCTACCTGCCGTTCGTCCACCTCTTCGCCGATCGGGCCCGCCGTGTTCTCCGCCTTGACTCAAGTCCCGCCCTGAGGCTCTGGATTCTCGTACTACTGTCGGCACTCGAGATCCGACGCCTGTTGTTCATGGCTTGCATCCGTGTATTGAGCCGTGCCCTGAGTCGGAACACATTCGACCGGGTTGCCCTTGCCATCCACTGGCGTTTTATCCATACCTCCAATTACGAGGTCCTGGATGCCGATGTCTACAGACGGCGGATGGTCATTCCGCGCTATGTGCGTTGAGAGAACCAGGCTCGGAGCAGCGGGTTTCAACGGATAGGGTCGGCGCCGTGAGTACTGTGGTAACTGGTTCTGTGTGCCTCGTCACGGGTGGAGCAGGCTTCATTGGGTCTCATCTGTGCGACAGGCTTATCGGCCTCGGCAATGAGGTTGTATGTCTGGACAACCTGATTGCGACAAACGGATCCGATCACAACATTCGTCACCTTCGGGACAACCCGGGGTTCACCTTCCTTGAGGGCTCTGTTCTCGACCCGCTCCCAAACGGCTTGATGGACACGGTCGACTATGTGTTCCACGAAGCTGTGTCCAAGAACACGGTCTCAATCGACGATCCCGTGCGGGACCTCGAGGTGAATGCCAGGGGAACGCTTCAACTTCTCCTCGCAGCCAAGGACGCGGGCGTCAAGAAGTTCGTCCACGCGTCCACGGGATCCGTCTACGGCGAGCATGTAGCGGGACCACACAGTGGCAGTCTCCGCGATCCGGTGTCCTTCTATGGCGTCTCCAAGACGGCTGGCGAACTCTACTGCCGGGTTGTACACGAGATGTCTGGCCTCGACTACACGGTTATCCGGTACTTCCACGTGATCGGATCCCGGCAGGACTCAAGTGACGTTGGGGGGGTATTGCCGATATTCGTCAGGAACTGTCTCGAGGGAACTCCGATCAGGATCTTCGGGACTGGTGAGCAGACGCGTTCGTTCACCTCGGTTTCCGATGTAGTCGAGGCAAACGTGCTGGCCGCCACTCTGACTGAGGAGAGCAGAGGCTATTTCGACTGTGCCTCTGGCATAAGGGTGACGATCAACGAACTCGCCGAGTTCGTCCAGGGGGAAATGTCGAGCAACC
>ENA-OREN01002420-OREN01002420.1-marine-metagenome-genome-assembly--contig:-NODE-2420-length-19068-cov-2.947028_pt1 | contig 19068 bp, 21 predicted proteins | sample MGYA00248624_ERZ508555 | MGnify/ENA primary metagenome ERZ508555 (study PRJEB26222, sample SAMN06267773) | marine metagenome | isolation source: Saanich Inlet, British Columbia, Canada | place...
CCTTAGAGAATCTCAATTTAGCTTCGATTTTCTCTGGACACGACAGCCCTACCTGAGAAGGGTCTAAATCAGCGGTCTTCACAACCTTCTTTGACATATACTTTACTTTAATAAATTACTCTGAGTATTTAGACCGCACTTTTTTTTTCTATAGTAAAAGTATAGATGCAGTCTGTTGGGGAGCTTGTAGGAGCGGGCCTTGTAGCTTACATGTTTTTCAATCTCACTAACCCAGGTGTGAAGAACAGTGGAGTATTAGATATGGGCAACGAGGGTGGCCCTCAGCCAGTTGCCGATCTGATCCACACTGAGGAGGATATAATCTATGCAGATGCTGAGGGTATTGAATCGCGTAATCCGGATGACGTATGCCATGTTAAGCCACCCGAAATGATCAGCACATCACTTCTACCAAGCGAAAGTGAAGCAATGGACGATAGTGATTTCATGACTATTTCTCCAGAAAAGCTTCAGAGCATTAACTTCCTTAATGCAGGCTGGGCTCTTGGTAGAGACACTACTTCGAACACAATGCGGAATGCTTCATATGATTTGAGATCAGAACTTCCCAATCCAAAGATACTGAACTTAGAGAACAATAGCTTCGCGAACTCCACCATTGATTTCATGCAAAAGAGATCGTTCGAGCCAGAACTGCCCAGCGGGGAGTTAGCCACAGAACTTGATCAGAGCAAGTAATTTACATTAAAGAAGCTTCTTGAAGCCATAATTCTGCCCTTTTTATGGAATTTTGATATTTACTATTACTTCTTGCAGGAACTAATGTCTTCAAAACAAAAATTATTGTGTGCATAAACACACTAGTTTCTTCATCAAACGATATTTGATATAATACAATCCTGGTACCTATTTTCAACACTTTTTCTTTATCAGTTATATTACTACATAGTTCTATGCCAAAATTGTGTACAGTTTTGTCATATGCTTCCCACATATCATCTGAGTGTTTACCTACATTTTGCAACACAAATTTATAATTTGGATATTCACAATCGCCACACCCCTCAAACTCATCAGTGTTATCTACAAATGCTGGTGATTCTTCTTCTTCTAAAAAGTTTTCGAATGAAAGATCGTAAAGGAGGTCTTCTTCTGCAGGAACTTCAGACTGGTACTTGGATATAATATCCTTGAAACATTCCTCAGTTATATTGCAACCATGGTTATCTCTGTAGTCATCAATATCTCCTTCTACTTTTGATAAAAGAGGGTGAGAATAACAAGATCTGAGTAATGGATCCTTTATCTTCATTTGATTTATTACGTTATTAAATTTATTAAGTTCCATGCGCGTTATAGAGGCCCCATTAAAATTGAAACTATAGTATATTATGGAAGCAACTACCGTAAAGCCAACAAGATCACTTAGAAAGAAGGCCGGACCGGTTGAAATTTCCGATACAACACCCCCAATCACTGATCAACTCAATGAGAGTGCAACTGTTCTCGAGGTAAGTGATCCCAAAGAAGTCCCAAAAGAGGATGTGTCCACACAGAATCCAAAGGAGAGTAAACAGGACCCGAAGCAAGACCCGAAGCAGGACTCGAAAAAAGAATCTAAAAAAGAACCGAAAAAATCTGTCACAATTGCTGAGGCCATTGGGAGCGGCAGTGAGAATGAGGACAAGGACGAGGACAAGGACGAGGACGAGGACGAGGACGAGGACGAGGACGAGGAGGAGGACGAAGACGAGGATGAGAAGAATATTCCCTTCACTAATATTCAGGATATCCTTGACGAACTGAAGAGCGATGAAGAGGATGAGGATAAGGATGAGGATCAGGAGGATGAGGATCAGGAGGATGAGGATCAGGAGGATGAGGATGGAGAGGTTGAGGAGGGTGAGAGTACAGACTTTGAAGAGGATGACGATACGGAATGGCCAGCTTCAACTGTAATGTACATGCCAGGAGTTATTGACGAGAAGCTTATTGCATATTTCCATAAGTATATATCAAAAGATTCAAACAAAGGTAGAATTTTCAAACCATCAATGACATTACTTGTTGATGATGAAGACATAGATAACACTGATTTGGATGAAGCTGAAGAAATAGTAGATGAAACATTTAGAAAATGCAAAATTTCCAAAGATACCCAAACACTTCAAAAGTTATACAATATGATGGAAGATAACATAGACCAAGCAACAGATAAATTCATTGAAAAGTTCAATTTCTTCAGTATTGTTAGCACAAAAGAAGAGTTCAGTATGCTAAGATTTGAAGAAGGGGATTTCTACAAAGAGCACATTGAATGCTCGAGTCTAAACGATGACAGTGATGGATCTTCTAGGAAAATTTGCGTTTATATAATCTTGGAAGCGCCACAAAAGGGAGGAGTGTTTGAGTTTTCTTATCAGGGGACAAAGATCAAACCAGAAGCTGGATCTATACTCATGTTTCCAAGTTGCCCACTTCACCCTCTGAGAATAACAAAGGTTCAGAGCGGTAATTTAATGTATGTCAATAATTTTTTACTCTAAGTTTAAGATAGATGCCACGGGCTAAACTACCAAACAAATCAAAAATCGATATCAAACCAAAGAAGAAGTCAAGAATCATGATTTCAACTCCAATGAAATCGAAAATTGATATAAGAAAGAAGAAAGAAACAAAAATATTGATGCCAGAAGCATTACGGGCTCACATGCTCGAAAGAGAAGCAAATCTTCTGTACACGAGAGATATGAAAACACAAAATAAAACAGAAGATAAAACAGAAAATGAAACAGAAGTAGATATGTTTGTGGTAAGAGGACCTACTGCACAAAGGCTGAATTTACCACAGAAACAAAATAAACCTAATAAGGCTAGGGTCCCCACTGGTGTCCCCGTTACTGTGCCCGTTACTGTCCCAGTAGTTGATGTCCCCGTTATAGCTCCATCACCCATAAAACAACCAAGAGTACAAGAACCGATCTCACTACCAAAACCGCCACCGCCAAAAACGCGAAAACCACCACTATCACAAATACAACCAGAACATCAAAAAGTTGAAATCAACCGTCCGCAGCAACGGCGCAAGCGAAATTGGCGAGTTACCACCGACAAATTACCTCAGGCGTTTAATACTAAAGAAGCAGTTGAAATTCAAAGAGTGCAACAAGCGCGTGAAGCGGCTAAAATTCAAGCCGTTGTAAGGGGTCAGAAGGCACGGAAAAATAAGAAGAGAGTAGAAATAGAGAAAAGATTGAGATCAGAGGCCTCAAAGGAAAAAAGGGAAAGGGAACGTGTAGCGACTAAAATTCAAGCCAAAATAAATGAATATTTTAACAATATCAAACCCACTTCTAAAAGGTCCATGCCCGAACGGTCACTAAACAGACCTAAGAGACAAATAAGGTCAGCCCCTGCCCATGCAAAATTTTTCCCAGACAAACAAACCAACTATCATGAAAAAACCAACTATCATGAAAACAACTATGAACCATTCGACCAAAATCGAGTAAGAGTCATTTATGTACCATTGGGTGAGACTGAAAATAACATATTAGAAAAAAGGCATTTTTTGAGAGAATTAGAAATAGGGAACAAATTCACATCTTTGTTTGGTCATAGAACACCCGCAAACCTGGTAAACTATTTCTTAGATGAAAATTTATCAAGTGATCCAATTGTAATACAAGAGCAATTTGATGATGTATTAAGAATTTTAACGAGTAAGGCGGCAACAACTATACAAAAAAAATACAGAGGAAAGAAAGCTCGCAAATATATTAGACAACGGAAGCAACTGGCATCTGCTGCGACCACGGTGCAGGCGACACTACGCAAGAGATCGGCACTAGCAATGCGAACAAGACTAGCAGAACAAGAACAACAGCGGAAAAGAGCGGAGGAAGAACGTATGAGGCAACGTGAACAATTTTATGCAGCAGAAAGACGAAGGTACCACGAAGGTCTGAGGCGACGTGCAGAATTTAACGCAGCAGAAAGACGGAGGTACCAAGAGCAAGAACAACAACGTAAAAAAAATGAAGAAAAGCGTAAAAAAAATGAAGAAAAGCGTAAAAAGAATGAAGAAGAGCGGAAAAATAGGGAGAGAACAGAAATAGAGGACAAATTAATATCAGACGCTTCAAACGCAAACAAAAATATGATTAAGAAAGTTACCAAACTTCAAACTGCCAGAAGAATGCAACAAGCGCGTAGAATTGCGAAAGCGCGCAAAAAGGAGAAGGAAATGGACCGCATTGTAAGCGCACTTAAGAAACATCCACCTTTGAAGCGTTATCTTGAAACTAAGCGGTTCCCGGGAAGAGCAATAAATAGAACCCTTGAAAATCCCGATATCAAGAGATATTTGAATTTAAAAATATTGAAATCACAAAAGTCCAACAGTGACAATATAAATAGACAAGCTTCAAAACTATTGTCTAGATTATCAGGAAGAGAAAAGCTTTTGGTGAAAAAACTAATGAATGATAAATACTTTATTGAAAAGTATATACAAACAGTCCCATTTTCGGAACGGGGCTTAAAACTTGCCCAACGGGCTGGTCGTGTTGGAATAGATACCGCTTGGTCTATTGCATCTATGATAGGGCAAGGTGCCAAAAAGGGAGCCGAAGGTTTGTCCGACTGGCACGAACAAAGGCAACAAGCTCAAAGAAATAGAGAAATAGAACAAATAGAATCTCAAACGTCTCCCACCAGGTCTCCTCGTCCTCAACGACCCAGAAGGTCTCCTTCTCCTCAACGCCCTCCTATACCTTACCCGCGTAGGGGCGGTCCTTATAATCGTCTTGAGTACTCACCTCCCAAGAGGAGGCCTTAAATGGTACGCAAAATGGTACGTTTACGCAACTTATACAGTGGAGTTTTTGGTGGTGGTAAAGGATGTCTTCTTGTTTGAATAATCCGAGTCACTGGTTTACTGATTGTCTTAATTGGTTTTGTTGGTTTTGTTGGTTTTGTTGGTGTTTTAACTGCTTTATTGACTATTACTTTATATGGCATGACGGAGTTCATAGATGCTTTGTATATGTTCAAAATCTTGTTGATGAGTCTAACTTCACCCGTCTTTTTGTCTATTTTTCCCTTCGAATCTTTCTTCATATACTGACCTTTCTTGGTTTTGCCTGCTTTTAAAAACCCTTTTCTTGCATAAAATCCAGGCTTATTACTATTGTTATTCAAAAACACACGTCTAATACCTCGCGCTACAGTTTTGAAAATCATACCCGAGCGTATCAATTCTAATAAATTACTTCCAGCCCCTTTGAACTTTGGTGCTGCACACAAATACTCTAGTTTTAACTCACCATCTGCTTGTGTGTAAAGTACGGCAAGTGCAGCTATGAATTCGTCTCTCTTGTCCAACACTAAATACAAAGGCGATTGGAGTAAATTTCCATTTTTATCAACAACAACTTCAGATCCAACCGGTGGAATACCATCAGCTCGAGCTGATGGTAATAGTCTTCCAAGAACGTCAAATGGTACAAATCCCTCCCTTGCGCATCTAAATGATGAGTTTGTTTTCTTATCTTTTATTGCATCTAACTGTTTTTTCAAATATTTTGACTTTGTTTTCGTAGTTTTGACGGCCTCTTCATTCAGATAGTCAAACACCATAAGGGGTAATTTAAGTTCAGAAGGTATTTGACCAGGGGCAGGACCAAAGCCAGATTTTGTGATTCTCTTCACTACGATTTCTCCCATTTATGATTTTATAACATAAAAAACGCGTAACACTGCAATAAATTGTTATCACCAATACTAATAAATGAACGAAATGCAAACTCTAATAAAGTCGAATCCATGGATCTATGCTGAAGAAAGACACCTTTCTATAAAAAAAATTTACGTGTGTGAAGATATCCAAAAGTGGAAAACATATGATATATTGTTATCGACAGACAAAAACGATCATTTGATAGAATATAACACATTAACAAGAATATTAGATGTTATGCCTCAAAACCTATATTGGGACGGTAAATTCTCACTAGGAGTAGAACTGTCTACAAATGACTGGAGAAATCAATTGAAAACGTTTATTTCAAATAAGAACGGTACGGTATGTTTTCTCAATTTTAAAAAACACAAATTGACTAAATCAGAATTTAAGATTTACATTGAACAAGAAAATGAGAAAAAGATGGTTATTGAAGAACTATTGAAAAATGCAAAACTAAGTATTGAAAATAAAGAAAACAAATTAACTATGTCCACGTCACCTGACCCCATAAAAAGCTTGGTCATAGGATGTCCTCCTAATAAGTGTGATGTACTTATGACACGTTCTGAGTTCATTGACGCTATACCAGACTCATGTCTGCAAAGATATGTAAAAGAAAATGGAGTTATTATACACTTTGGTAGATTGGGAAACACACAAAGAACTTTAACTTCAGCAACATACATAGATGCTGCAGTGTTACCGAAATTGAACACACATAATACCTGGGTTAATGATTTCCATGACTACGCATCTATACTAATATCTTGAGGATAACTCTGGGATGGCCTGCAGGACGGCCTGCGGACAGACCCTTAGGGTCACACATGTGTACCCCACCCCCGTAGGCCGTCCCTTGTGGTTGGGGTACACATGTGTGACCCTTGCGGAGGCGAATAATGCTGCTGCCGCGCCTCCGCGCTCTCTTCTCCATGGACACCCAGCCCGAGGGGCCGAGACTGCGTGTGGTCAACAAGCAGAACGAGCTCTTCGGCACGGGCACCAAGTTTCCCATGCTGTCCGACCTCAGGCTTGAGGTGAAAGCGAAAAGATTCGGCGATCGTCCGACGACAATCCCTGGCGCCGCGCTGCAGCCCATTCTGATGACCTGCGCGGGGCGGCTCTTCGTCCAGAGGGAGTTCGCTCGCTTCCTCCCGAATGAGGAGGCAGGGCCTGTTGCGCACGTGCTGAACGACATGTTCCAGAGGGTCGCCGGTCTCCGCCAGGTGAACACTGCTTTCTACATCGCCTCCCTTGACATCTGGCCAGCCCTCCAAGAGGAGTTCGTCAAGAGCATGGCTGCGTTCATCAAGACGAAGCCAGTGATGACTCTACGGATGCCAGTCGACTGCGTGGCGGAAATCATGAAGGTGCTTGATCCTTCATTGAGCAGGCAGTGGGACGATGAGTCGAAGCGCTGGATCAGTGTGCTCAACCAAGATGCTGCCGCCGATGCTCTGCGCCTTACCTTCCACGAAAAGCTCAAGCGGCACTTGCGCTATCACTCCGCTATCCAGCTCATGATTCTCTTCTCCAATGACATCACGATCATTGAGAACGAGTACGTGTTCAAGAGGCTCGATATGACGGTTCCCACATTGTCGGGGTTCGCCGCCTACCTCGACATGTCCTTCGGCTTCTTCATCAGCCAGGCCATGCAGACCATCAAGGATGACGGTCGCAATGAGACTATCTCTCTATTCTACGAGAGCGAGGCCCCTGCATGGAACATGCTGCCGGATGAGCATGGCACGAAGAACCTTCAGGAGTACCTGGACAGCATCTCCGTCACGGAGGGCAAACTGAGCAAGCTGATGCCGGCAGATCTCTTTGAGGGTGCGTGGCCACGGCTTCCGGAGATCGGCTCGCTCGATACCTACATCTTCGGAGGAAAGGAGCAGTGCATGCCTCCGATCCGGAAGGTGACTGTGGAGCTCAGGGTATCGGAGTGCGTACCTCTGCAGATGATCGCAGAGATCATCCTCCCGATGCGCCTGCTCCTTTCCTCAGCCTATGATCATGATACCGACCGGACGATCTGGAGTCCCCAATTCGACTGCTATGGAATGAACGTCACCACGGACATACTCGCGCAGTGCACCTGGCTTAGCGAGATGCCGGCGGGCTTCGAAGTCATGGATCATCATAGCTCGAGAATCAACGCGCAACTCCAGCACCTTGCGGCAAACGCGACAAACTCTCCTTTGACGGCTCGTCAGTTCGCAATCTGGGCGGATGTGATGCTGACCTATGATGCCCACCATGACCAAAAAAACCAGCTCAGCCCTGGAGATCCATTCCGCAAGCGTATGGAAGAACTCCCGCTTTTCCGCAACTTCGTGCTGGTGGCCAACGGCATCGAGAACATCCTTCCTGAATTTTACCGCGACATCTACGTCGATGGCGATGTTGATTTGGGTGACTCGCCTTATGAGAACAGCCCTATCAACAAGGACTGGGGTGCTACTTCATGGGTGCAGGTCTTCACGAACGAATGGCGGCTCAAGCTGGATCGCGAGTTCACAGCTCAGTTCGACAAGTCTTCACGCAAGTCGTGGACGACGAGCAGCTTCTTCGACATGAGTCTCTCCTTCATGAAGCAGAACAAGGGGCTGAATGCCGAGGTCTTCTCCCCGACAACCGTCTTCACTGTGTGCAGTATCAAGGACACCATCTGGAATGAGAGACTCTGTGCCGAGGACATCGCCCCGCTCATGAAGCACGCGGCCTTATGGTCTCGCCACACGTTTACGCAAGCCGAGGAGGTGGTGGCGAGGCAACACGCGCTTCTCACTCAGGCAAATCCTCCTGCCGTGGCGCAAGCTCCCAGGCGTCCCTCGGTGCGCCCGCGAGGCCAGTTGATCAGCATCAACCAAATCAACCTCGAGCGCCGCCGCGCGGGCTTCCTCCAGTAAGGGAGCGACTGGAGAGTGACTGGAGAGTATACTCGGTAGTTGTAGGTGGGCTCGGACTCTTATATGTTAATGGCTTGTGTGTAATTTGTCGTGGACTCTGGACTGTATCTCATATAATAGCCCCAATAGACTACTTGGGTGGATTTTCCAACTGTACCCCTCTGATGAACTGCCATCAGCGGTCTCTTACCGGTTTCTGTAGATAGGCCCCCATTTAATGGAAATCCGGCAAGGACTTGTACTTCTGGTGCTGGTTGTGGTTTTAGCATGATTTCTAACACTGTTGATGGATCTATTACGTTAGGAACTTCTTTTCTTGTGTTATGTGAGTCAGCACAAGTTGCATATTCTACAACTCTTGAATTCCCTAACAAAGATTCATTGAAATAACTTCCAGGAAGATTCATGAAGTTATTGTTTTGTATGTAAATCTTTCTACCACCCAAACCCAAAAGATCAACAACATTATCTTGTGTGGAAGAAGAATACGTTTTTACGTATGATATAATATTTACTTCTTGAAGTTGAGACGAACCGGGTGTGCTTTGACTGTAAATATAGACGTATTTCCACTCTGTTGTGCTGGTTGATGTTAGAAAAGTATTTCCTTCAACACTGAACTCAAATTCAGAATGAATTTCTGTCACGAGGCGTGAAATGGGGGACCCTGTGGATGAATCATAAATAACGTAATCTCCAACACACAAATAATGCTTGGAGGCACATACTATACCACTAGAGCCCAATGAAAATTGATTTCTCAAAGTACCATTCCCAATGCGATAATGAGAATCTTTAGATGCATTTAGTACAGATATATAAGACCATTCGTCAAACTGAGTCTGTGAACTGTTTATCGGAGAATCTATGACGAATTCTTTCGTATCTGAATTTATTGTCTGAACCACTCTCACTTCATTATTCAATAAAATCACATCACCTGCTTGAGTCACATTGCTTGCAAATTGTGTTCTACATAGCGTACCAATCAGGGTTATGGATCCTGCCTGACTTGACGCAAGAACCCTGGTATTTTTGTTTGAATATTCAAAAAAACCAAAGGGTTTCATGATACCACCTGATATCCTTACGGAGGGTGGAGTCGTATAGGAATGAGATGTTGGATTTACTACGGTAATAGAAGATATAGATCCTGATGACGATAAATTAATAAATGCACTCATATTACCATCCACTGGAGGCTCAAAGACAACAGTTGGAGTCAATGAAATGTCGTATTGATCCGATTGCAATATGGATACAGACAATTCATTGTTAGCAGATAATTGACTTGTTAAAGTGGTATCTCCATCTACTTCAATCATGAGCACGTCACTGTAGACAGGATAAGAAGATTGAATACCAGCTACGCGCATCTCAACAGAGATATCTGAACCCATGTACACATTAACGTATGCTCTCTCTGTGCCACTATTTCTCATGAACAGTGTCACAAAATCAACTGTACCTATTCCACCGGGGGGTATGTGAATAATACTTAACAGGCCTCGTCGGTTGATATTTGTTTCAAAATACTGATCGGTATCATCAAGAAACTGTGGCGGGGTGGTATTCGTCTCGCCTTTTAGTCTGTCTCCTCCTACATAAAGAGGAGCACCTCCTTTGAGAGAATCTCTCAGATTAGTTAATGGAACTCTTGTTGGCATACTTTTTTTGTGCTTCTTTATTGTCTTTAAATTAAAGCTTTTCTCATTCGATAAATATCTAAAATGGACGTGCTCTGTGACGATGTATTACTAATTATTTGTCAATATCTTGTTTTGCAAAGTGAATTCAAATTTTTAATGGTAAATAAGCATTTAAGATTATTGACAAAAATGCAGATATCAAAAGAGCTAGAAACAGTAACGCATATTGTTTCAAAAAGACTTCATATACTTTGTCTCAGAGCGTCAACATGCTTGCCTTTGATAAAACTTAAAAAATGCACACAAAGAAATAGAATTGTGACATACAGAGGAGATCAACTAAGATCAAACACTAGGTTTGTACTAGCACAATGGAACTTTCTTGATACACAACGATGCCTCCTGTTGTCAAAAAAAAGAGTCAATAGTATAATGTTGAACTATCGAACACGTGGTGCCACTTGGGATCTTGATCTGCAAGATAATTTCAAAAAACCGCCTGATATATTACTATTTATTAGATCCCCCACCACCTCCACCACCGCCTCTACCATCTCTACCCCTAGCATCAGAAGCAGCCATTGACATTTTAGCCATCATACTCATCTTAGTTGCCTCAAAAAGCATCTTGTTCTTCCGTAATTGTCTATTTCTCTTAGCGGTTGCATATTCTGTCAAAAGTTTCATAAAAATCAATGCCATAAAAGCCAGAAATCCATATTCTAGATATTTATATTTTTCATTTTCTCTGTTTTGTAAATATTGCTCAATAATACTACTCATTTATTCTAAAAGAATATTTAAAAGAATATTTTTTTATTATACTTGACTCAGCTTGTTGGCATAATAGTTGGCATAATAGTTGGCATAATAAGTTATGCCAACTACTTTGCTCATCTTCCAAATATGCCATCTCAAGTCTTCACACAAAAACCATTTAGTATCAAGTGTACTTATTTTCATCTCATACTAAAAAGGAGTCCATAACATACTTATTATTAATATTTTTCATATTTCCATTCAGATGAAGGCCACAAACGCTCGAATTCGTTATCCAAATATTCATGATCTTTATCGTAATCTAAACTTAGAAGAATTGTATTTTCTCGTGACCTTCCACATTCTACGTAATGAAACTTTCCAGCAGGTATATGAATTGTATCACCAGGGCGCATATCATACTCATCAAATGCAACTGATTCATTAATAAGTTTATTCTTCATAGAATAGAAGTCAAAATCTTTGCTTTCATGTAATATCCTCAAAATGTAATTATGGTCAAATTCAAGGTCGAACAGCAATACTCTTTTCATGCCCTTTACAAGATGTATGTACCTTTCTACACAGTCAAAGTGAGACAAAACCCTATGAGGACAAGACGCAAAGCGTATTATGACATCATTAGGGTCTTTCAACTCAAACTTATTCATAACTTCTCTGATTACACCCTTGTAATACTCTTTATCAGTGTCATGATTCTCAAGGGATTCTTTGTACTCAATGTAATACCTTTTGTTATTAAAGTTATCAAATACATTGTAATTCAAGTATTTGAACTCAACAGGAGAACTTCTTGGAGCGGGTTCTCGCGTACCATAAAGTTCATTTATGTCAAAAACACCTACATGCAATTTTGTACCAAATTGACTTGTATCTAAAATGAACTTTAGAACCAATAGAAAAAATACAAATACAAATACTATCATCTATAGTTCTATTTTGTTTTTTATGCGAATCAGATTCTTTTCAAGTTTTTTTGTCTTAGAAACACTCGATAATATCAATAACAATACTAACACAAGAACGCCTGCAATCACAAGCTTCATGTCATCAGTGATTTCTACAGCATTTAAATCAGGTACTTTTACCACATCCTCTCCTGTACTTGTATGATCTTCCTCACCAGCGAACCTCTCTAACTGCTCATCATCACAATTTTCGATTTGAAATACACTATTACCATATTGATTGATAGTACTATCATTTATGTTTACTACACACATATTTATCACTGCACATGCCTCCATATTTGTCCACCAAGAGGGTTTTGAAAGTTGATCCAACCGAGGAGAAGTACCATCACGACAATACGGAGACCAGCAGGCATTATTCCCATAATTCACTTGGTCCATTTTTCTTTCCAAAAGTGTGGATGGCCCCATCAACAAACATTTGCACTCTGCAACGTTCAATTTCAAATTTTCCACATCATCCATATCAGGGTAATCTTCCCTAGCCTTAAGGAACTTTCCTACACAATATTGATCAATACTATCATCACTACATTTGTTAGCTGGATCAGAACAAAAATGCAAACACCCAGGCCTATTCAAATTGAAATTACATTCTGTTGCGCTTACCATTTTAAACTATATCAACATTTTATTTGCATTTTTAAAGAAACCAGTCAAGGGGGATGCCCAAATATTCATGTATTGATGTAAGTAATATCTGTCTCCTGTACAGGAGTGTTACTCGTTTTTGAGTCAATGGATTGTATATAGCCTGAGGTTCATACACATTCAATGCGTCATTCCACGCGCAACTCCTCTCAAACACTCCTCCGTATTCATCCACTGGGCAGGTTGGGTTTGGTCGGTCCGGTTTGAGGGGTTACACATGTGTGATCCTTCAAATATCAAGAGGAGGAAGACCCCCTAGCCTGTTTTGGTTCTTGTTTCTTCTCTAAAGTTAAGAAAAGAAAGAAGAAGCAGAGACAGTAGGGTCGACTCCTGCTTCGCCTCTCCAAGGGATACACATGTGTAACCTCTCAAACCGGACCGACCAAACCCGATCGCCTCAAAACCAACAACCTCAAACCAACCACTTTCCGTACGCGCTTCGCAGACGCACCTCGCATCACACACGCCTCAGTTAGGTCTCCGCGTACTTGTCTAACATTATTATTTAAAGATTTGTTTTTAAATAACATTATTATGAACCCCATTGGTGTAATTTATACAGCAGGAGACACATTGTTTGTTGTCAAAGACTTTTCGGATTTGATACAACACCACATTGCAACAAAAGGTATCTGGGAACCAGATCTTGTAAATTTACTCAAGTCTATTTCAACACAAATCACCAAAAATATTGGGAAATGCCATCTTGTCAATGTAGGGGCTCACATAGGGAGTGTTTGTGTAGCATCTGCAAAGCATTTTTCACATATCACTGCGTTCGAACCAGTAAAGAGCAACTTTGATCATCTAAACTTGCACAAGGATTTGAACCGTGTGAATCACATGACGACACACAATTTGGCGTTGAGTGACTCGAAATACGATTCTAAAATTGTATTTAATCCTCAAAATACGGGCGGTTGTCACGTTGTTTCAGATTACGAAGTTGCGAACAGCATACGACACGCTCAAAATCACATCGAAAACACGGTTCGATGCGTGTCCATGGACAGTATCGAATTTGAGAACTCCATTGAAATACTACTTGTCGATATCGAAGGTCATGAAGAAAGATTCATCAAAGGAGCTGAACAAACTATTAGAAAATATAAACCGGTCATCATAATTGAACTCTGGACTGATGATAAAAGGCAACACGAAAACATGAAAACTACTCAATCCGAAATGATTCAAAAGATTACATCCTTTGGTTACAATACAGTCAAACAATTGGGTATCGATACATTTATATTTATCAACTAATTTATCAATTAACCTTGCTATAATTGGAACTAAAAAAATATAATATTATATATTATGTATTCAACACATACAAAATTTGGTGTTGCAGGTGAACCTATTGGGCATGGACACATACGATTTATTTCACCAACTGTCCGTCGTAACGTCTATTACATTCGCGCTCATGGTATGATACTCAAGGGCAATCATCTTGTTTCTGAAAAAATACATGAGATTCCAACAGGGGTTTCCGTAACATTTATGAACCAAATTGGTACTTGTGGTCGTCATCGGCCATCACTTTCTTACCTCCATATGGTAGGACCCCGTGGTCCAAGTGCATTTCGTGACTTGGAGTATTCCTCACGAAACAATGTCATAAAAGCACTAAAGAAATCTACTGGACTTAAACAGGATACATACGAGCATGGTGACCAAATGATAGATATACGTCTAAACTTTCAGAATATTCCGCTCGCTGGTGTGTATTTGCTCAAATATGGTCGTGAACCTACGATCATTTTTCATCCTAAACATATTAAATACATGATGCTATCAGAACTAGTAGAATATTTGGGGCGTGGTGATTATATTACAGCCGCATGTCGAAACGTTCCCATTGAACGTCTTCCGCTCTCCTCCAAGGTCACACGCATGTTACTTAAAAGTGCATTGCCACGCAAACAAATTCGTATGTCTCATATCAGGAAATCGCTTTTACGTGATAGTAAACGGGTACCTGTCACCAACAAATTATCTTTGAGAATGTTACGAAGTAAAAAAATGTATAGCCCTATCTCTCCGAACGCTAGATAAATTCACATGTCTCGCCAGCACATTTCCAATTTTGCCTTTTCACAACTTTTTGATCAGGGGTAACCGGGTAAATGACCCCCACTGGTACCGGGTGGATGTTTCTACGAAGTTGGCGGAAAACTTTTTCAAAAATCTGGATCAACAAAAAAGATTTTCCCCAAAAAAAATTTGAGTAGAAAAAAAAATTCAAGACATACCAGTGGAACAGTGGCAGGCAGAGAGTGGGACGTTAAAGGGACATTAAAGGGACGTTAAAGGGACGTTAAAGGGACGTTAAAGGGACGTTAAAGGGACGTTAAAGGTATTTAAACAATCAATGCAATCAGGAAAAAATAGATAGAGTGAGGTACCACAGTTACTAAAAAGAATCCAAATAATCAGAAGGGCATTGGGTATTGCTGAAGCAGAAATAGAGAATCAAGAGGAGAAAGGAACTAATTGGTGTTATTCATCGTTCTCATTTTCATTTTCAGATAATCCCTTAAATATTTGCAACATAATTGCTATTTTGCACAAGTTATATGTTTCTAACGAAGTCAATGAGTTGCATATTTCAGGAGGGATATCAGGTATTATTTTAATGAGTAATTCATTTTGCTAACCCTAACCTAACCCTATCTACAGTTTGGACATCCTTTTCCATGTTTCATCCATGTATTCCAGCAGGTGGTATGGAATTGAGCGTTACATACTGTGTAGTTCCTATGTCAATTTTCTCTGTACAAATACTACAAAAAATCATCTTTTTATTTAAAGATATTTAAATTGAGTTTGTTAAATATGTGGGTGTTTGTTGTTTCAGCATTGTGTTTAGGATACGTTTTGAGGAGGTACAGATCGCAACGATACTCAACACAGAAGTTCTCAAGAAGATGTGATTATATGGAAAAAACCGCAGTGGCAACGTTGAGGGTACCATGGGTTGTTAAATATCCTGATTACAATCCTCTTGGTGAAGTAAAAGAGACAAAGCTTTGGTGGTTCAATTTGACTTGTGTAGACGGAGGCAAACGATTTCTGATCGAAGTATCTCCGTATACGTTTTGTCGAGTTCCAGTCAATCCATTTGGACGCACCGGTGTTGTCGGGAAAGGTTTGTTCCCGAATTATGGTCCAAACAGAATGATATTGACCATCGTATGGTCAAAAACAGCTGGTTTTTTGAAACTGGTTTATCTTAAGAAGGGTAAAAGTTTGTACGCGGGGTATTTGGATCACCCATTGAATACTGATAACGCTTGGGTTGAAGCAAGCATATACTATTATGAGTTGCAAGAATACAATGGAGTGAAAGAGCAGTGTCCGGAATGGCTTAGTTCGTTTGTGAAGGAAGTTATGTGAAGGAAGTTATGTGAGAGTATACGATGTTTTTGGATCGTCCAGGTGTCCTTCACAGGCGTGAGTCATATGTATCAGGTTTCTTTCGACGTTGGTGCCCAATCAACGGTGTACGAATTTCTTTTAGTGTGTAAAATAAGTTCTGAACCCGTCCAGAACTGTTGTAAGATTCCAGTGACTATTGTTAATGGGTAGACTAGATAGATATTGTTATCAATCAACTACCCAAAGTTCTGGTTTGGTGCTGTAAGGAGTGTTATCTACATTGATCACGTTCATTTGTATTATAATCACATTTTAAAAGGTACATAGTTTCCGTTAAACATGTTGGGTAATTATCCATATTGAATCGCGAGTGACGAGTTTTCCAATGCCAATGAATTAAAGAAATTCTCATCTTTAAGGGGTTTCAAAGTAGAAATTGATGAGTAGTCTATGGGTGCTTGTTCATGTGCAACAAAACCAAACGTTTGTGGTTGAGAAAATGGATATTTTTGAGAGTCTTGTATTTTCTCATTCATAGGAGCAAACCCTATGTGGCGTCTTGTAAATGTTGCATTTTCTCTAGATTCTATTACTTGTTTTTTGTATTCTGCCATTGATCGTGAATAAACGTTCAATTGTGTCTTACATGCGTCAGTTATTGTCCCTTCATTCAGTTGCCTGGTGCATTCTGAGCTTAGTGGTGTAGGTTCTTGTGGCAGTATATCTTTCTTTACAAATGCATATTTATCTCTAACAAACTTAGCATCTCCTTCTGATTCCATATCATCAATAAGAAGATCTGATACATCATCCATAATATCTTTTTGTGTCATTATTGATCCAGTTATAGGTGACATTATTTGTTTGCTGAGAATTTCTACTGAGTTACCCTTTTCAAGGCATTGTATTCGTTTAGTAAGAGATTGAGTACTAGAACTGTTGAAAGTTGTGACGTCAAATGTATGTTGGACACCAGCTCCACTGGGGGAGTTAGAGTAATCATGTACTTGTATTATGGACTCACTTGGGTCTAGGTTCTTTTCTAGCTGATATGCTATCTTAGCGACATGATGCTTTCCAGTCAAGTAAGAAGATTTCGGTTTTGTTGTGAGTAAGTCAGACGCGTCTGAAGAGCTACGCGCACGTGGCACGCTAAGTGCGTATGGTTCACCCTCCGCGGACAACGATTCAGATGGATCCGTTGGCGTATAATTCTTTCTATACATACCGAATCCTACAAGTGCCGCTATGGTAACATATGTGAGGGCTTGACTATCATTCATTTTTATTATATTATGAATACATTTTTCTAATTACAATATATACAATGTCTATGAGGAAAATATCAAGCGCATACAAGACAGGTATTACAACAACAGGAAACACAGTGAACTTTTTCATGAAGCCTGTTACACGGAATATGACCAAGCTCGTAAGAAAGACCCCACTGGTCGGACGTCCTGCTGCTCTAGCGGTAAAAGTCCCAAGAAAGATCACCAAAGCGGCAGTTGCAGCAGGTATTGCAATGCCTAGAGCAGTAGGGAGAATCGCTGCCACTGGTAGGAATGTAGTTTCGCACGTAATGCTCGACCCCCTGCTTGCAATGGGTGAGGGCTCTCCCCTAATTATTTTGGGTCTTTCGCCAAGTGGGAAGCGTAAGAGAATCACTGCTAAGAAGTCGGCTAAGAAGCCGGCTAAGAGGGCTAAGAAGTCGAGAGCAAGAAAGTAAGTTAAATGTCAAACACATATATCACAGTGGTAGGTTCATTCATGACATGACGAAATTGGGGGTCGGCATCGCATAATGAGTACCATTGAGGTGAATCGGGATCCGATCTAAACAGTACATCTCTGAGATACAGGAGGTCACAAACTAGTTCAGACAAGTAGGTCATGTGATGGCCTACTCGTTTGGGCTTTTAAACCATTCTTGAAGAACATTTATCTGTTTCATGTCACACATGAGCCAAGATCTCAACTCTTTTTCAGATTCCTTGCTGACATAATCAACATTCAAACAGGCTTTGAAGTCTAGATCACCTTCTACGACACGTTGAGTCCATCCAGTTTGAGTCTGTACTAGACGCAGGACACCTTCCCCATAGCCGTGTCTAGAGATACCCTTGACATGAAAAGAATTCATTGTTATTCGTAGACACAGAATTTGTTTTTAATATAGAAATGAGTCCACCAAGGATAAATCCCAAATACACTTCTGGTTTGAGTAATAAGGATACAAAACTGCAAAAGATGTATATCAGAAGAAGCCAAAAAGAGTCTGAAAAGGGTATATACAAAGTGAGACCCACACCTAAATCTTACAAACACAAGCCCTCCAGGCATGTTTTAGATTTCGAACGAATCTACGGTGTTTCTACTAAGAGCACGAAGAAGATATCGGTTTTGACCGGTATATCGGCTTCTAAACAAAGAAGAGTTTTATCAAAAGGACGGGGAGCATACTTCTCTTCTGGAAGTAGAGCTGGCCAAAATCCTGACTCTTGGGGGCGTGCGCGCCTGGCATCTGCATTGCTAGGACGAGGGGCATGTTCAGTAGATCAGCACATATTGTTGCCTGTTACTTGCAAACAGTTAAGGGATAGAGCAAAATCTCATACAACCAATTAAAACACAACGTCCATCCACACCTCCCCCTCCAGCACCGCCACCTCGTTGGGAACACCCCACCGAAACTCGTAACCGCCCGTCTGCTTCCTTTGCTTCCCACGGCAACACGCACGGATGTGCCCTGGATCCAACCCCAAACTCCGAGCCGCCTCCTCCCCCGAAGCGTACGGCACCCACGCTTCCGCCCCGAGCACACGCCCTTCCACCGGCTTCGACCGCCTCGGGGCGCTCGACCCGCGGTCCTCGTTCGTGGCGTACGAGTGCTGGATCTGCTCGCTCTGATTCGCCCAGCGCAGGTTCTCCAGGCTGTTGTTGGACGGGTTGTTGTCGATGTGGTCCACGGTGTCCTGGTCGTCCCGCTTGGGGAGGCCGAAGGCGATCGCCAT
>ENA-OREN01002423-OREN01002423.1-marine-metagenome-genome-assembly--contig:-NODE-2423-length-19050-cov-6.245296_pt1 | contig 19050 bp, 11 predicted proteins | sample MGYA00248624_ERZ508555 | MGnify/ENA primary metagenome ERZ508555 (study PRJEB26222, sample SAMN06267773) | marine metagenome | isolation source: Saanich Inlet, British Columbia, Canada | place...
ACCTCAGGGTTCTTTGGCCATCTTCGCCTCTATGGCGATGACATGGGCAACCGGATGTATTTCCCGCCCATAGATGACGACTGCTTCGCCCTGTCTACAGCGGTATTAGACGGCATAATTCGTTCAACAGCCAACCAACCGGCATCTGCCACCAGCCAAGAACCAGACTGCGCCCCCGGAGAAAACACCCAAGCCCGCACCATCACCTGGGGCCGGGTAAGGAGCGAAGGCGAGAGCGGCCTAGCCCCTCTCCAAGAACTGGTTTCTGACCGCTGTTACTGGGAGAACCGTGATGACTTCCAGCGCTACGAATGGCCCCAAGAAACCACCACCGTCACTAACACAGACATAACACCCCTCAACGGCATAATCATCGGGGTAAAAGAAACCGCAACTAACGACCAGTTCATTGTGGCCCATATTGGTGGCCCCCTCGACCCCGACGATGGCGGCCCAACAACCAGCCATTACTGCTGCGACACCCCATTCACCATAAATACCTACCAATGGGACGGCCAATGGGTGCTTGTTGACGACCCCGACGGACCCAATCGCTTTACCTCAACCGAAGACCTTGCCCTCGCCCCAATATTGGCCGTCAACCCAAGTTTCGATGGATGCGACCTCACCAAAACCCCTCGTGACGCCGAAGACCCCAACTACACCGTCATTGACGTAGAAATAAACTGCGAATTCGCCGTGCCCTCAACCGGGATTTGGTTTTCCGAAACCTTCAACTACCCCATAGTGGAAGGCACTGGAAACGACGAAGGCATCAACAACGACACCCGAGCCTTCTTCGCCCGAGGGCTCTCTGACCAACTCAACGAAGTACTCATACATGAAAGATGGTTCGGGCACTACTGGTTCAACGAACATTTCAAAGTGGTCTATCAAGACAACCATTCGGTCAGTCTTTCACGATCAACCAGTTACAATACCGGCGGGACTGGTAGCCCCTCCGTTAACGAGGTGGCAACATACGAAGTGTCCACCGGCCAAAAGATCGAAATTGAGGACCTCTTTTTGCCCGAAGTCGACTGGCGGACAGAGTTTGAAACATCCGCCGAAGCCACCGAAGAACACAACTGCCCCTGGGGGCATGAAGAAGTGCTGTCTGCCCAACATGCGTTCTGGCCCACCGACCAAGGGCTCCTATCAGGAATATTTTATGACGTCCATATAGATTGTCAGTTTGTACGCTTCCTTGCCCGCTGGGCCGACCTAGCCAGCATCATCGACCCCAACGGCCCCGCCGGGCACTTCTTAGAGGGGTAACGAACGCGGCTGAATTTTTTCAACACCGCTCTTGACGTGGGCTGCGTATGGCGGTAACTTGCTGAGGCAACTCCATGCGGTTAGCTCTCACGCTGGTTTGAAACGCAGGAGTTTCATCTGCTTCCCCTCTTACTTGGACAGTCGACGTCATCGGTCCCGTTCGGACCTTTCAGGGGAGCAAAGAAATGAATGTAAACGGTTATGAGATCGGACCAGGAGCCGACCTGCGAGGTGCAAAACTCGGCGGCGCTGACCTACGAGGTGCAAAACTCGGCGGCGCTGACCTACGAAACGCTGACCTAACCAACGCTCGGTTAGAGAGAGCAGACCTTAAGGGAGCTGATCTCACCGGGGCAGATCTGCGAGGTGCGACCTTAGATGAAGCGAAACTCCAGGGAGCCAAGCTCATTAATGTGAAGTTCAATGGCCAGTATGAAGGCAACTTGGTTAGCCAGTTCCAGCAAAAATGGCGTACTACCGAAATCCTTAGACTCGACCAAACTACGTTTGATTGTGCATTTATAGAAATTGAGGAAATCCTCAGACAGGGTCGGCCTCTGTCCCCAAAAACGACCAGCCTAAGAGGGGCAAATCTTAAGGGCGCCAATCTGACCGATGCTCAACTGGAAAAAGTAGACCTCACTAACGTCAACCTCACAGGAGCCATCCTTACCAGGTCTAACTTTTTTGCCGCGAATTTAGAAGGAGCAAATTTGTCTGATTCAAGAGCGGAAGGAGCGGTCTTTCAAGACGCCAATTTGGTGGGAGTGGACTTCTCCGGATCCGTCCTTATCAAGACCAATATGACCTCAACAAAACTCGCCCAAGCAAACTTTGAAGAGGCAAATCTCCACGGAGCGATCTTTGTGTGTGCTGAGCTAGAAAGGTCCAACTTTAAAAAAACCGACCTTGGCAATGCAATCTTTACCGGAGCCCACCTCAAAGACGCCAGTTTTGAGCAGGCATATATAGACGGAGCAAACTTTAACGGCTCCACCCTTGCCGGAGCCTCCTTCGCCAGATCAACCGGAACCCCCATCTGGCCCCACGGCCCTACCCCGCCATCAAGGTATTGACGAGGACATCAAGCGGTTTTTGATTCACAAAAACTTGGAGTGGCGCTGCAATTTGGGAAGCCCTATGATTAGATTCCCGAAAGGTCTTGGTGGAGATAAGTGACTGAACAACGGAACACACAAGTAGAGGCGCAACTGGGTAGGTGGACCGAAGATCTCGTAGACCTTGGCGGCAGAAATAGGTTGATCTACTTTAAACACGACAACGCCCCTGCTCTCGGGTTTAGACAAGAAGCAACTGAAGTTCAACAGCGTTTATCCACTTCGAATGGCTGGTCGTTTTACCTTCCCGACGAACTCGAAGAAGATGATGATGAAAAAGACGATCCGTTGTCAAACGAATTGGTTATCACCCACCCGCCCAAAAGTACAAATGAGAAGACATTAAGCACCTTAAAAAAACTTTCTTCAAAATCTCGTTCTTACTACCTAGATACTGGGATTTGGTCTCTGTACGTTGGATTGGGTTTTTTACACTGGACGGAAGGAAACGATGCGGTCAAAAGCCCCATCCTTCTCGTACCCGTAGAAGCAAAATGGTCAAGGTCCAAACAGAAGTGGCAACTTATAGCAACTGATGCCGCCGACATAACGATAAATCCTGCACTGGCCCTGAAAATAAAAGAACACTTTGACATAGACCTTCCAACCATGGAGAGGGCACAAGGAACCTCATGTCAAAATATTTTCAGAAAAGTCAAAGACGCTCTGGGAGACGTGCCATGCCAAGTCGAGAGCACAACTATTCTCCGCAACTTCACCTTCCACAAAGAGGTCATCTATCAAGACTTAAAGGCGAACGAAGTACAAATATGCGAACACCCTCAAGTGAAACTGCTGGCCGAAGGGCCGCAAGGCCTCGGAGATATTGGGTTTAATCCGGTACCGCTTAAAGAACTCGATGGGTCCCACCCGCCAGAGGAGTTAGCTTGCATACTTGATGCTGACGGGACACAGAGGCAGTGCTTATCTGCAGCACGAGAAGGCCGTAGTTTTGTTATGGACGGTCCGCCGGGAACTGGTAAATCCCAAACTATCGCCAACCTAATTGCGCAATTGATCAAAGACGGCAAATCGGTTCTTTTTGTTTCAGAAAAAGCAGCGGCGCTTGAAGTAGTGCACAATCGTCTTACAGCAGTAGGGCTCGGTCCGTTTTTGCTCGCAATTCACAGTAAAAAAGTTTCCCGCAAAGCAGTAGTTGCCGAGTTGGGTAGGGCCCTTGAAGAATCTCCTCGCGCCACCACTACCTTTACCCCTCAAAATAAAGCGGACTTAATAAATGCCCGCAAGAGCTTAAGCGAATACGCCACAGCGGTAAATGAAACTCGCCGCCCTCTGGAAAAATCGCTCCATGAAGCGGTTGGGCGGATAGCGGAACTCGCTCAGCTGCCTGAAATGCCCGTTCCAAAAAGAGAGGTAATGGATTGCACAGCGACAGAGTTCGCAAGCATTTGCTCTGCCGCAGGGCAATTAGGGCGCGCATGGGGCCCAGTCAGTAGAGGCCAAAGCTTCCTCTGGAGAAACTTAAAGGTTCTCGCTGCCGGCGGGCTACAAGGAGCAACGCGACGACAAGATGCAGCAGCTGCCCTCCAGGCTGCCGGGGCGTTAGAGGAACAATGCATTTTAATTCATAGCGATTTACAACTAGTTGGCCAAACCCAACTAAGGCAGACCAAAGAACTGGCTTTGTTGCTCAAACTCTTAGAGGACCGTCCCCCCATTGGTGAAAAGTGGTTAACCGAACAAAGCAGCGAAGGCATCGAAAGCATCTTTGAAACGATGGCAGATCGCCTAGATGAACATGGGAAAAAAATAAGAGACCTTGACGGTCGGGCACCAGCATGGAGATCGGTGGATAAAAACAGTTGGGGTCGGGTGCAGAGCACACTTGCCGAAATAGAAACGGCCAGACCACCCACCGCAGGCATTGGAGCCAAGGAACTTTTAGCCATAGCTGAAGTATCAGAAGCGCTTTTAGAAACGGCAAGAGCCCTTACGGCTAACGAATCAGGTATAAAGCGGCTTGCTTATGCGTTCGGTTTTGAAGGCAGCATAAACGTTGATTTAGCAGGCAGACTTGGTGGCCTCGCTGCGCTGGGAAACGAAGATTACCTGCCTGAAGAGGCATGGCTAACTCAGTCTGGGGTTCGCAAACTCAAAGAAGCGCAAGAACAACTACAACCACTTATAGCGGACTACCAAGGGCACCGGGCCTCGTTAAAAGAAATCTTTAGAGAATCGGTACTCAACCTTGACCTTGATGCGCTTCGGATCCGTTTTCGCGACGCCCATAAAGGGCTGAAAAAACTTTCTGGATCTTATAGAGCGGACAAAAAAGCAATAGCAGACTGCACCTTGACTGGGAAAGTAACAGCACGCACCATTGAGTGTCTTGAAGAAGCAGCGGACTGGAAGAAAACAAATGAAGAACTCTTGCTAGCAGAAGCGCGCTTTAAAGAACATCTCGGCAGCTATTACCAAGATAAAAACCGTGTTGATTTTGCAAAACTGGCCAGAGCAGCAGAAGTAGCTAAACAAGCGGTCAATCTGGCCGGAGTTGAAATCTCTGCAAGAGAGCTCAGCCAACAAATAGTTGAAGGAGTGGGAAAAACACATGGTCTTGACCAATTTGGTGAACCCATTCGAGAAGCCATGGAAGAACTACGAACAGGTCCGGTATCTAAATGGCTCAACGACAAAATGGAGCTCTTGCTATCGGTGCCACTAGACGACGCAACTACCTGGTGCGAAGAACGTTCCGCTGAACTAAGAAAGTTATTGTTTGAGCTTGAAAAAGTTGAAACAGCGATGCAGGGAGTCGGCCAGTGCAAGAAAGGGCATGTAGCTGAAAGCGGTGAAAAATTTTGCGGAGTATGCGGAGAAATTATCGGATCACCGGCGACCGTTAGCGATCTGTGTGGAGTGCTCCAAAGCTACGAAGAAGTTGAAGAACTCAATGCAGTATTGACGAAAGAGAAACAATCCCATGCCGAGCTACTTGGGGATTTAATTAATCTTGAAGAAGGCGAGCCACTTCGTTTTGCCATTGAATGGGTCAGACAGGTCCGTCAAGCATGCGGTGGCGAGATAAGCAAACGGTCGGCACCGCTTTTGCTGACGACCGAAATTACCCAAAACCAACTGCCTCAATGCATTCAAGGCTATGACGGAGCAGTTGAAAACTTAACCAGCCACTTCGAAACCTCTTATGGCCAAGAACTTGAAGAAGACCTTTTCTCGACTTATCCCATTGCCAAGGAGTTGCTTGCCGCACTCGAAGAGTCAGTGGATGAGGCGGAAGAGTGGGTAGGTTTTGAACGGTCTAAAGACCTCTTAGAAAACGAGGGACTCGGAAGCGTTGTCCGCCAAAGCATCAGTGAAAAAATTGAGGCCGATGAGGTAGCGGGGGTTCTTGAGAGGGCGTTCCTTATTCGGTGGGTAGACCAAATCATTGAAAATGATCAACGGTTGTGGCCTACCCGCTCGGTAGATCGAAATGAATTACGGAAGAAGTTTCAAGAGCTTGATGCGGATCTAATCAACAGCGCCTCTGCCACCGTAATAAATGCGTGTGCTGCTGACCGGCCTAGCGCTGCCATCGGTGAAACGGCGGTTATCCGTCAACAAGCGAGCCTCGGAAGCCAGCACAAGCCACTCCGCAAGCTTTTCAAAGAAGCAGGGAAGGCCGCCCAGCGCCTAAAACCTTGTTTCATGATGAGCCCACTTACTGTTTCACAGCACATCCCCTCAGACATGATCTTTGACTATGTAATTTTTGATGAGGCATCACAAGTAAAAGAGGCTGATGCCGTTGGAGCCATCTACCGAGGCAGGCAGTTAATTGTGGCTGGGGATCAGAAGCAACTCCCCCCAACAGCATTTTTTGACAGGATAATAAGCCCAAATGATGAGATGGTAGATGAAGACAATAACGAGATTGAACTTCACGAATTTGAATCCATTCTTGACCGGTGCAAAGCCCAGGGTCTCACCTCGTTGTCTTTGCGATGGCATTACCGGAGCAAACACGAAGATCTGATCACTTACTCAAACCGCAATTTTTATGAAAATAAGTTGCTTACTTTTCCTGGAGCAGTGTTTGACTCACCAGACCTTGGTGTCGGATTCTATAAAGTCGATGGGGTCTACGACAGAGGAGGGGCGCGAGACAATCAAATTGAGGCCAGCAAGGTAGTGGATCGCATATTGTTCCACCGCCAAGAGCACCCTGAATTGTCAATCGGAGTAGTGGCGTTTTCTGTCGCTCAAGCCGACGAGGTCGAGGCAGAGATCATTCGGCGGTCTGACGCTGAACCCGAATTGGCAAAACTTGATTTTGATAACCGTTTAGATGGTTTCTTCGTAAAAAATCTTGAGTCAGTGCAGGGTGACGAACGTGACATCATCATTTTGACGGTGGGTTACGGCCCCGACCAAGACGGCAAAATGACCAATAACTTTGGGCCACTTAATAGAGTAGGAGGAGAGCGCCGGTTGAACGTTGCCGTAACCCGGGCACGCAGCCGTGTTGAAATCGTTACATCAATTTTTAGCAGAGACATTACGGGAAACGACGAAGTTGGCGAAGGAGCCTCCTCGGTTTCTTACTTAAAGCGGTACCTTGAATACGCCGAAAAGGGGAATACTTCTCAAGCAGCCTTAACCGACGAGGCGGACAGTGTCTTGGCTAAGCAGGTGGCAAAAAGCATCGCCTCCTGGGGCTATGAGGTGGCGACAAGGGTAGGGGTAGCAGATTACCGGGTCGATATCGGAGTAAAGGATCCGGAACAACCCGGGGTCTTCTTATTAGGCGTTGAGTGTGACGGACCAGGTTACGAATCATCAAAAATAGCCCGTGACCGAGACCGTATTCGCCAACAAGTACTTGAGGGCCTGGGCTGGAACTTCCACCGGATATGGAGTACTGCATGGTTTTCAAACCGGAGACAAGAAGAAGAAAACCTTCGCCAAGCGATAGAAAATGCGCGAGCCGGCGGAAGCGGTTCTGGCCTGATCGCCCCGCCCACCGGCGAGCTCCCGGTTATTGAGGTGGAAATTGTTGACCTTGACGCCCCACCAGAATGGCTTGAGGAATATAAAGCACCCTGGGTCAGCCAAGTAAGAAGAAAGAACCAGTCCATTGACGACGCTGTGGCAAGGCCACTGCTAACTACCCAAATAACGGAGTTGGTGGAGGGCTTTGGGCCGATTCACTCTGAAGATGTTCTCCGACGCCTGTTGGAAGCATGGGGTGCGCCACGACTAACAGCTCAAGTGCGAACTGCCTTCGAAGCAGCGATCCTCACCCCAATTGCCATCGGTAAAATTGACAGAGCCGATGATTTTTTGTACCCGCCCGGCAAGGAGATAAAGGTAAGAGGGAGTAGAAGCGGGAAAGATGGGCTGCGAAAAGTATTAGAAGTTCCCCGGGAAGAACTTCAGTTGGCTGCCCAGAAACTCCTTGATGAATCTTACGGTTTCGTGGGTTCTGAAGAACTGCTAAAAAAATGGAAACGCCTTTTTGGGTGGCCACGATCCAACCCCCAGATAAAAGAAGCACTAGATGGTGCTCTCGCTGCGCTGGTTACCGAAGGGAAGATCGAGTTCAACCGAGATACGCAAAGTTTCAAAGGGCTACGTTTGTTAGCCGAAAATAAAAATGAAACCCCTTCGCAACAAGAAAAAACACCGCCCTACCCTGTAGAAGAAACCTTTGTGCCGGTTATCGAAAGAGAAGAAACTGAAAAAGAAGAGGATCCTCCTCGGTCAACTCCAAGCACTATTTCAGCGCAAGTTGGCCGTCCGAAGATACAGATGAGAAGAAGGCCAGACACTGACTAACGAGATGCTTCGAGGCGCGATACCGGGTGCCAATGAAGCGTTCACGAGCATGGGTTGCTCTGATGGATTAGATTTCTTCCAAACCCCGAAAGGACGATCATGAAGTGGCTTACTGGTCCACTCAAAAAATATGCGGAGTTCTCTGGACGCGCATCCCGGCAAGAATTTTGGATGTGGACACTGTCTTTAGTACTTGTAAACATGGCGATCATTCTGCTAGCACTAATTGAAATTTCGCTTATTTTTCTCCTTTACGTTATTTTTCTTGGGCAGATCATTCCCAACTGGGCAGTGACGGTCCGACGCCTTCACGACACAAATAAAAGTGGCTGGTGGGTATTGATTTCTTTGATTCCATTCGGGTCGCTAGTGCTCCTTATTTTCTTAGCGACGACGGGAATTGTCGGCGACAATGACTACGGGCCAGATCCCCGGATGTCGGCCAGTCAAACTCCTTCTACTAATGCATCACCGAGCCCGAGAAGCCCTTCAGGGTCCGGGCAGCAAAGCGCGACAACAAACGACGCCTCGTCAACCTCGCCACGTACTCGACCAGTTATAAAGATGAATGACCAAAATCCTGAACAGGGTTAGTTTTGGCCACCGAGTATCGACAGGCCGAGAAGACCCGGACTTAGCGTGACTACGATGGCGGAGAAGAGCGGTTCACTATGTAAACCGATGCCGCGCTTGGGGCGCTCCCACTGGTTCGGGTCTGGCGGGTTTTCTGAGGTTTATCAAGACCCACAAAACCCTGATCGGCTCATAAAAGTCCTAAAAACACCCTTAACCGGAGAGGCCGCAGAGAGGGTCTATCGGCTTATCCACATAGATACATGGGCAAGGCCTAGCGATCATGAGCGGTTCTTAACCCGTTTCGCTTGGCCGCTTGAATGCTTTGGTCAAAGTGGTGAGGTAACTGGGTTTTCAATGCCGAAAGCACAACCTAATTTTTGGTTTGATCTCCAGGCCGCTGGCCAAACTAAAAGCAAACTCCTTCATGTCAAGTACCTCTCAAATGCAAAGTATTGGCAAAGAGCTGCGGTCCAGTCGAGCCAGCCAGCCTTTTCTGAAACACAGCGGAGAGAACTCTCCATAGACATTTTTGACTCCCTTGGTGCCCTTCATAGGAACTTCCTCGTTTTCGGTGATATCTCTAGCAACAACATTTGCGCCGGCCAAGGAAAGGAACCCCAAGGGTTTTTTCTTGATGCTGATTCGATTGGCCTCCCCGATGAAATAGAGCAAGAAAATATAACGACCCCCGACTGGGAGACTCCAGAGAACCTTGCCCCTTTTGAACGATCCGTTTGCCTAGCAGCACTACTTGCTTGGCGACTTTTTACAGAGTCTTCAACTACATACCCAAAAAGATCAGTGGCGGAGTTATATCAAGGCCCGGCAAGAGAGCGCTTTGAGAAAATGTTAGAGGTCTACCAAACCGGCAACCTCGCAGGACTCGAAGAGTTGGCTCGGCTATTTCGTAGCCACCGAACCCAAGGCGAAGCAGAAAACGCAATAGATCAAGCGGCCAAAAGCCAGTTTGCCCGCAATATTTTACGTGAGGCAAATGCTGGAGTAAGCCCAGCGCACCAACAAATCATTGAATCAGCGATTAAACAAGTGGGATTTGAAGAGGCTATTGACGCTGCCCCAGCGAAAGAACGACTAAAACTCCTCGGCAAAGGTGCGCTCGCTGGATCAGCATTCAAACTTGATGTCCTCCCAGAGTCAAGCTCGTCTTTAAGGCCAACCAGCGTTGGCCAGTTAAGGGACATGATTTTTGATGCACGATTTGAAGATATTGCAGTGTGTATCGCCGAAAAAGGACTTGGTCCGTTGGAGTTAGACCCTTGGCTTCCTCGAGTAGTTCAACACGCCTTAATACATGTAGATGTCCCCACAATCACAACAACGACTGAACCCGGCCGAACGATTGTTCAATGGGAATGGCCGAACATTCAGTACGTAACTGCAGCGGTTATTTACATCCGTTCATCGGGATACGACAATGTGAGAGAACTAATCATCCGGCGTGCAGGTGACCGCTACGGGTCTGCCGAGATTAACTGCAGTGAACCGATGAAAGGCCACGTGTATCTCCGCCTCGCAGTGAAATCGTCAATAGGAAGAGAGTTTGTAGGTACCCCTCATTCGGCAGCAAGTTTCATTGGAGAGCCAATTCCGCAACCCAGGCGACTGGTATCAACGCTTCCTTCATCTGGAAATCTTGAAAATCGTCGCCTGGTAGAAGTGGTTGACCCTGTGGTTGAGGCAGAACGAGAAGAAAGGGAAAGGTTAGAGGCGCGAAAATATCGCCGCCGCAAGGTATTGCTAGGAGCAGCGGCAGTCTTGTTGACCGGCATTTTTGTCGGAGCGGTTATAAATTTATTTTGGGAGGACCCTAAAAATACCCAAGTCGTCTTCGCAAGCGACCGTGATGGAGATTGGGATATTTATGTAACCGGGCCAAAAGTAGGCGAAGAGACTCCTTTGACGTACAACAATTTTGATGACCGGAACCCGCAGTGGAGTCCTGATGGTCAGTTCATTGTGTTTGAGAGTTTCCGTGATGGGGATTGGGAGATTATGCAGATGAACTCTGATGGGTCAGATGAAGGCTCATTTACGGCTAATGAGTTTTCTGATAGAGATCCGGCTTGGGCAGACAATGGGCGTCTTGTGTTGTTTGCTAGTGATCGGGATGGTAATTGGGAGATCTATTCAACGGGTCAAGAATCTGGTGTAGATACGAGGTTGACGTATAACAATTTTGATGACCGGAATCCGCAGTGGAGCCCTGATGGCCGATTCATAGTGTTCGAAAGCATGTATGACGGCGACTGGGAAATAATGCGTATGAGCACCGGTGAAGTGGAGTGGGGAACAAGATTTAAGGTTTATACCGAAAATGATGACCAAGACCGTGACCCGGCTTGGAATCTAAATCCGAGCAATAACAAAGAGACGAAGAAAGGTTAAAATAATGGATAGCAGAGACGAAGAGGTTTTTCCCGGTGAAGATGAAAAAGAAGCGGAGTCGAAAGCAACAGACGAAGAGAGTGCCCCCGCTGACAACTTCGCAGAAGAAGAGCAGGACGAAATTGAGGTCCTTGATGTTGAAGAGCCGCCACCATTAGACGACGATAGTTCTGGAGGCGAAGAAATTGGGATTCTTGGTCTTGAAGACCCGCCGCCTTTACTTGACGATGATTTTGAGGACGAAGAAGACGAAGAAGAAATAGAGCGTTGGAACCCCGTTGCTCTAACCAAGGCAAAGAAGAAACTCTCTTCTTGGGCTCAGCGGTGGGGGCAAGGACAGGATCCATATGTAGAGGGGCTTGAAGCGGCGATCTCTGATGGTAGAAATATGACAATGTGGGCATCGCTTGACCCGTACGAGCGCCTTCCTTTTCCGGAATCAAAGCAGGGGTTACACATTGGAAGAATTGCAGAAATGCTGGGATTTATACGCAATGTATTGGTCTTTGTGCCGGTGGCAATCACCTGGGGCGCTATTGGAAAGGCTACGGAGCAGTTTGGTTTACATAACGAAACCATAGAGATAGGCGAGAAAACCAACTTCCTAGACTTTTGGCAAAATGGCTATGGCCGGCTTGACGACGAAATGCTTTTTGGGTTTCTAGGCGTCAAGATTCAAGAGGTAGCTCAGGTGGCCTTCTTGATAATTGCCGCCATTGTCTTGCTGACCTTTGCAAGCAGCGCATTGGCTGTTATGGCTGATCGGCGGAGTGGCGAAGATGAGAAAAAAGCAATGCTTGAAAGAGAACATCTCGCCCTTATCCTCACGGACGCCTTAGAGGCAAAGCGATCAGCAAGCCCTGAGTCAATAGCTGGATCAATTGCCGATGTTTTAAATGACCTAGTAGATGCTTCACGAGAAGTGCGGGGGGCAGCAGCTCAGTTATCTGGTGCCTCAACCGGAGTAGGCAGCTTTAACGAAAGCATTGAACAACTAAACGTTCGTATTGAATATCTGTCGCAGCAAGTAGCCCTTCACGTTTCTGCAGGGGTTGTACAAGCGATTGGCGATCTTGGCGAAACGGTAAACACACTAAACGCTGCAGTATCAAACGATACGACGCGACTGATGGGGGAGGTTATGCAAGGCCTTGACGATGTAAGGACGCAATTAGCTCGCACATCGGCATCAGTTGAGTTTGGAGCGGAGCAACTTAGAGACACCCTGAAGGACATCGGCGATGGCTGTGGCGGGCCTTCCCCGAGTCGCCCATGAGGCAGCGTCCTCGATCCCGCCGAGGGTTAGAGAAACAAGACCCGGTGGGGCTTTCTGGCTGGCTTTATACAGACTTGCTTCTCGGCCTGATGATTGTTTTTCTCGGGAGCGTTACTTTTATGGTGGCAGGAGATCGAGAAAGTGTGAGTGCTGGCGAGGAGGAACAAGGGTTGCCCGCAGGCCAAACTAGCACCACAACGCTTGCCGGGGAAACAACAACAACAGCCTCAACAACTTCAACCACAACGTCGCCTGTTGAAACTACGACCCTTGTGCCTACTACGACGGTGTCACCGGGGGTAGAGAGTTGCTTTTTCCGGATTCAATTAGGAGCCTGGATTTCTGCGGAGAGCATGGCAGAAAGCTTTAGGGGATCCCTTGTGGAAAAAGGAATCGGTGGGCAAGAGGTAGGGATCATCCTTACTTTCGGCGACACAGAAGGAGATGAAGCAAATACCGTCGGGACAAGTAGTGCGAATAAATTTAATAGCGAGGTTTTGCCATTGCTTGACGTGACAAAACGGGCGGCCTCTAGAGACTTCTTTACTCAGAGTGCGCGTTATGGGCATGGGTTCAAATTAGATCTTTACCTAATGGCAGGTGCTGATTGGCCCGCCCACTTTGATGAGGATGAAAACGGCGAATGTGACCCCATCGAATAGCCATAAAGAGAAAGAGCTATGGCTAACAATTTTTCATCAAAATGGTCGGACGCTTACGCTCAGAACCAGCAGAGGGCTTGTCGCTGAACCGTTCTGAGGCTTCATCCATTATCGGTACAGCCACCGGTGAACTAGAGAGGGACGCAGCCCATTCAGCCGCAGTAAGTCGCGGGGAATCGCCGACACTTTGAGAGATCAGATCCTTAATTTTATTTGGGACATCTGCGGGGGAGGCTTGAAGAGGCGAGGTGGGATGGTCAGCGGATACCGCCCAGATTGCTCGAAAGGCGGCCAGACCCAATTTATAAATATCGCTTGATTGGGTAGTGACGCTACTGCGCAAAGCAGGGTCTTCCCAATCCGGCGTTTGCTTAGCGTGATTAACTGAAGTAACTCCGCGTACGCGAAAACCATCGCAATCAATAAGAAGGACCTGCCAAGACGGCGTATCGGTCCACAAAAGATTTCTTCCGGACAGGTCTCCGATAACCACATCGTGACGATGGAGGATTTCTATTGTTCGTGCGAGACTGGAAATAAGGTCAAGAAGGTTTTGGGTGTCAGGCACTGGTACTTCAGAAAAGATGTTCGGATTGTTTAGAAAACGATTCCTCATGGAAAGATAATTCCAGTCACAACAAATTTCAGCAGGCTTATTCCTTACTCCATGTTTTCGTAAAAAAGAATCAGGTATGCGGCGCATGAGATAACCGCGGAGTATGCCACCATCAAAAACGGCTGTCTGGGGCCAGGCCGTGTGGTCCTGTATCCATGAGAATTCTTCTGCGGTCCAGCGCTTTGGAAGGTCAATCAACCGCTTAAGCGCCCCAGCGTCTGGTGGATGACCTTCTGTTAGGTGATATTCCTTGTAAACGATTGATGGGTCGTTTTGAAAGCCAAAAACTCGGCCTTCGGCGCCTTGACCAATCTCGTACAACGAAGACCGGTCAATGTCGATTGTGTAGTCAATGCGGTCACTCAAGAGAATCGAACTGGGACCGGTTGAACCAGCAAACCACTGCAGTCCGGTCGTCATCTGCAGTCTTGGAATTAAAATGAAGGTCGTTTATGAATTTTGATGGGGATACGGGTTGTCGCCATTCCTTTGCAAAATGAGTTCCGGCTGCCAGGTTCTCCTTGCCGCTTGAAATAAAGTTCCCGACCCCGTCAGTAGATATAAGCAAGACATCGCTATCGGAAAGAACTCTTGTGCCGATAAGTAATGATTCGGCCCCTTGCACCCCTTCGGTTCTAGAATCAAGTATCGCCGAGTCTTCAGTATCTGGCTCGGTGTCTACTGAGTAAAAAATTGGGTGCCATTGTCCGCCACTTAAAAGAAAAAGAGGGCTATCTCCAATTTGCCCAAAATAGATTGGCCTCAAACCCTTTTCACCTTGAGCCGGAATAACGACAAAGGTGAGTGTGGACTCCAATTCATTAGCGGGAACATCCTCAGGAGGTACAAGAGGTGCAAGGTGCTCTCCAACAGACCAAGACTTCACATTGTTATTGATTGGAGAAATGATGGCGGAAACGACGGTGTTTACAGCGGATTGGTTTAGGTCCTTTATCTGCCCTAGGCCCTCGGCTAACCGCTGTGCAAATTGATAGGTAACTTTTTTTGACCCATAGGCAGAGTATTTAGCGCTCCCGAGCCCATCGCCAACAACGGCAACCAGGAAGGTTGCTCCAGCCAAGGTTTCGCCGGTGGTTATGCAAAACGAATCCTCACATCGAGTTCCCTCTAAACGGTGGCTATTGCCTCTGACCGAGCTTGCAGCTATCGCCAGATCTCCGCAAGTGCCAAAATCGCTGACAATATCGTTGCTGGAGCCATCGGCTGCGAGATTCCACCAGTCAGAGGACCACCACGGTTTGGTAGAAAAAGTAGAAGGGTTACCAATAAGCGGAGGGGCCAACGGTTGAACCGCTGTTTGTTCTGCCGATACTTTTCCCTGACGGTACTTCCTTCGCTTTTTTTTCATTTCGCCGGTCCTCTTTTTAAAAATCGACTTCCATGAGCGAAGCAGGCTGAGTAGAGCAGTCGGTCGCATCGACTACTCATCCATAGTGTCCAGTGAAAGCGAAATAGTGCCGTCCGGTGCAGGAGGAACAACAAGGGTTGGATTCGAGGCGCTGCTGCTGGTGACAATTGAAACGGTCAAGGAGCGCATAATTTCTTTTAACGCCACCCCCGGGTCTACATTTTGAGTAGCGAGAAAAGCGGCAACCGTCGCTACTTTACTAATGACGCTTGGGTCTGCTTTGTCTACACCAAAAGCAATAATATTTGGGGCATGAGGATTCGTGGACTTATCAACCAAATCAGAGTAATCAGATTCCCAAGATCCCTGATCAGTAGGTTCGCCATCACTAATAAAAAATACAGCCGGACGAAGGACCTTGTACCCATCAGCTATGAGCAATGCAATATCAACAGAGATTTGTGATTTCAGAAGCCGGAATGCAGCCCCATAACTGGTAGCACCCCGCTCCATCATCCCAGGCAATTCTTCAATGTCCGCCGCTGGAGAAAGAGGCACGAGAATTTCTGCTTCGTCTGAAAACGAAATAAGTGAAATGCGGGCTTTATCGTTGACCAGAGGGTCGGAGGCAATTGCTGCATGGAGCTCTGGGAGCCCGGTATTGATGGCGTCAATGCCGCCGTTCATGCCCATTGATGCAGACTCGTCGCACACGATGTAGAAGGGAAGAATCTGCTCTCCGGGAGCTGGAGTAGGTCGTCCGGTGTTCGGGATGATGGTCATTTGGTTTCCTATTTCTCGTCGGATTTTGGTTTCATCTGTATTGATGGTCGCTGAGCAGGTGGTGGCGACTCTTCTTGGCGCCGCAGGGGCTCTGGTTCGTTGGCCGACCTTTCGGCACCATCTGTAGAGTAAAGGCTCGGTCTTTTTTGAGAGGCCGGTGAATAAGCAGGCGTGACCGTTGAGGAATTCCGTTCTCCCATCACCAGTTTGGTATTACCGATCTGGATGATGTCACCATTACGAATCTGCCCCTTTGAAAGTTCTATTCCATTCACTAGAACTGGCTTAGCGTTATTTAAGCAAGTAAAAGTGGTAGCCCCGGAGGTTTTGTCAATACGAACATGGTGCTCGGATACGTCACGATCGTACATGAGGGTGACAGGGATATTTCGAGCGCACCCCACAATGGTGGCATCGTCGTAAATAATGAACTGCTGCCCGGCCATTTCCCCCGAGGTCACAGAAAGCCACATTTCCGTTCGCACGCTGTCCAAGAGGCCGGTCAAGCCCCCCATCAGCGTGCCGATCAGAACAATGGCAAAAAACCGAGAAGTCCCCTCAGTGGATATGCCAGTAATGTTGTCGATGCTGTCAAAGAGTAAGCCGCCGATTAACCCGCCAGCCAAACCTCCGATAAGTCCGTTTTGGGCCCTTTTTGCTGAACGAAAACCAGCACCCAACGCAACGCCGCCTAGACCTCCCGCCACCATCCAGCCCACAGCTCGGGCCGGCCGAATGACGGAATCTATGGCAGAACATCCGTAGTCGTATGAGCATGTTTGAACTGCATTACTCAGTGCATCAATGTCCAACATGGAGGTATAAACGCTTTGAGCGATGTATCCCGAAATGGCCCCCCCGACGATAAAAGCTGGCGCTGCCCTTAAAGCCGTATCAAAAGCTTTTTGGGTGTTTCCTTCTCCTAAACCCTGAGATGCAGCAAGAACACTACCGATGCCAAGCAAAACAAGGGCAAACCAAACAGCAGTAGCACCATTAAGGCTGTCTTCTAAGAACCGGTAGCCCTCTTCAATCGACTGGATCTCTCCAAGAAAAAACCCCAAAACGCCGCCTCCGGCTCCGGTGGCCGCCAAGATAAGTGGCGTCTTGGTTGTGTTGAATTCTGGGTTGCTCATATTCACCTCGCTTAGATCGTAGTACTCCGTAAGATCGGGCGCTCAGAAAGGCACCCTAAGCACCACCTAATATGTTGAGCGCTGCATCTTCCGCCTTCAATACAGGCGCATCCCTGACCGTGGTCAACTGGTGCTGGCTAGTAAAATATACGGATTATCGCCAGGTGCGGTCATTCTCTTGGACTGTCCTTAGGCCTTGGGCCGAAATGGTTATTTGCGAAACGCAAGGACCTTTAATCTGCCGCCTATTTCGAGGGTCTTTTACTGAGGGTTTTGTTGTTGGTCGCCGAATTTGAGTAACACATCGCCCCACTGGGAGGTTGTTAATGGATTGGCCAGGCTAGAAATAGAAACCGTTAGTGAAGAAAACCAATAGGGGACACCATCGGGGTCGTTGTGGAGAACCAAAAGGCTAAGGATTTCCCTAACCGGCTCGTCGTCGGTGACGACTGAGCGGCTTAACAAAAACTGGCCAGGGAAAACTTCATTAAGTTGATCCCACCCGTCGCTGATGGCCTCTAAATCTACGTGACCGCTAGAGCCACTGTCGCCACCCCACCAATTGCTACCCACCCCCGTGATAATGCTTATCCAATTGTCGGGGTTTTTTGGATCGGCCCAAGTTGATTTAGAACCAGAGCCGCAGCCATCTTCAAACGCTGCTTGCCAATTTCGTGGTGCCGAGGTAACGAACCCACGACTTCCGTAGCGGGCGATTAGTGCAGTATCGGTAACCGGGTCAAGCGGGAGGGGCTCCAAGGTGGCGCCAATTTCTTTGATGGTTGCTAGTATTTCTCCGCACTCGATGTGCGGGCCGCCAAATAAGGCAAAACGGCGACCGTTTTTCTCCATAAAGTACTTAATAAACTGATTGCCACTTTCATCGTCAAAAGTAAAGAAGTAAGCGTCACCTGACTCATTGGTTTCATTTTGTAACGGTTTAAGAACCGTGCCATTAGTGTTCTCAACTTCTAATTCTGCGTATTCCTGAAGCGTAAGTCCGCTATTGCCGAGAAGCTCGTCAAGATAAATAAATAATCCGTAAGGTCCATTGAGATGTGTCCTCAGGTTGGATTCAATCGGTTCCTCAACGCTTACTACGCCAAATTTCATTGGCACCGGCAGGGTAAAGTTTGTGGTAGTTAATTCAGCGATCTCAAGGCTAATTATTTGGGGTGTAGAAGTGGTTGCGACCAAGGCAACAGTTGTTGAAGGAGCGACGGTAGCAACAGGTGCAGCGCTGGTCGTGGTTGTACTGGTTGTACTGGTTGTACTGGTTGTACTGGTTGTGCTGGCTAGCAGTTGTCCCGAAAATGCTTGAGAAGGAGGTGGTTCAGCCGAACAACCCATGGTAAAGAAAAAAATTGAGGCAACGAATAAGGGGTTCTTCAAATTGAACATTTCCATAAGTAAATAATAGGGCAATGACGGTCAAGGGGGATGCCACTCATAAAAAAGATGGCACTAGAATTTTCAAGTTGAACCTTGCCGTGGTTCGCTGACTTTCTGGGCTCTAGACCTTCGATAGGTGGGCCCTCTAAGGCAACCGTGCGGCCATCAGGGTCGGCTATTTCGGCATACGAAGTGCCCCAATACTCGTTAATGAACTCTTGTACAAACGGGGGAGCAGGGTCTGGAGCAAACGACGCCGCATCCTCCACCCTCAAGATAGGCCGAATTTCTAGCCCCTTATCTGCCGACTGTTGACTAGTAAAAACCTCGAACCTCCGCGGGCAATCATGGGTCGCTACGTAAAACCAAATAATCCTTGGTGGACCTATACCGCTCCCTAGCCCTTAGAGATCATGTGGTGCGAATGGCGACCAACGGTGAAGAGGCCTAAAGTAACCCCATGACTATTAGCGACTACGAAACCGTTTTAGTAACCGGCGCCTCCGCAGGGATTGGCGCCGCCGTGGTGCGTGACCTGACTTCTCGTGGGCTCACTGTGCATGCTTTTGCCCGACGGGCCGAGCGGCTCAACGATCTAGCCGCCGAAACAGGCTGCACCCCGCACCAACTTGACGTACG
>ENA-OREN01002424-OREN01002424.1-marine-metagenome-genome-assembly--contig:-NODE-2424-length-19049-cov-6.134883_pt1 | contig 19049 bp, 6 predicted proteins | sample MGYA00248624_ERZ508555 | MGnify/ENA primary metagenome ERZ508555 (study PRJEB26222, sample SAMN06267773) | marine metagenome | isolation source: Saanich Inlet, British Columbia, Canada | place...
CCATTCATTGCAACTGGTGGGTGCGTGTCGCTTGCACCTGCACCAGCGTTCATTAAATATGCTGCGTTTGTACTTATTACACCAAACACGTTGTCTGTTAATTCGTCAATTGCTTGTGTGATTTCATTTACTCCGCCTAATTCAACAACTGTGCCTGCTTCCATTACTTCGTCTGCTTCGAATCGCTCTGCCAAGTCAGCGTAATTTGCTGTAGAAGCGTTACCGCTAAATGTGGTTGCGTATATCGTCTGAAACTTTAGTGCCGCTGAGCCAAAATCTTTTGTGTTGTTAGTGTCAGGAGTAATAACACCTGTAATTGTACTTGACCCGTCGCGTGCTAATGCCACGGCGCCTGCTCCACTTGATTGTGAATCTACGTATGCCTTTGTGGCGATTCCCAATGAAGCGGTTGGGGAGGAATTGACTAATGCTTTGCCCGATGCACCATCGATAGTTATAACTGAAGTTTGCACTCCTCCGTCATTTACCGACAGAATTAAATCTCCGTTCGATGTTATGTTTTTGATAGATACATCGCTACCAGATACACTAATTGAACAATCACTTCCCAATCCAATTGCGAGACCACTATCATTTAGAACACCCAACGTTCCTGATGTCGTATCATTAGTGTCTGAGCGTAAGAAATCATTGGATGTTGTTCCTGCGGGTAATTCAGGGCCAACTAATTTAAAAGCAGAACCATCATACACATGCAGTGTCTTATTTGCCGAACTATCAAACCATAAATCACCCATCACTAAAGATGTAGTTGGCGCTGATGCACCAACATTTACACTACTGATTGGCTTAAATTCTGAACCGTTGTATACACTAAGTAATGTGTTGCCAGAGTCGTACCAAAGTTGCCCTTCCAATGGATTACCAGGTGCCGAAGTATTTGCACTATTCTCTAAAATTTTTATAAAATTCTCACCCAAAAATTCACCATATCCAGCATAGTTTCTGCCGACTATAGCAATACTACTTGATGTATTAACAGTACCATCCGATACCGTTGCGAATGTCGCACCATTTGTTTTGTTAATTACGTATGCCATATGATTTTTCTAATGTTTTTAGTTTAATGTATTTATGCTATTAATTGTTATTCAGGCAACCACGTAAAGGTGATACTACCATTTCCCGAGTTGGTTGTTTTTGTTGGTGAGTTAGGAATTAAATTAGAATTATAATAACTAGTACCTGCAATTCCCGGATACCCATCTGCATCATATGGTCCTAAGTATGCACCACCTGCTCCACCAGGAACACCTGCTCCACCACCACCACCTGCTCCACCATCAGGTTGCCAAGAATTATCGCCTGCTCCACCATTACTTCCAGAAACTTGACCTATTCCGCCATTTATAGATGTGCTATCTTTTCCTCGTGCGTCACTAGTTGATAATTGCAAATTATTACCAGACCCTGAACCGCCTGAACCGCCTCCAGCAATCATGATAATAGTATCATCAGATGCCATTACAGCCGTTGAGCCACCGCCACCACCGCCACCACCAGAAGAACCAGCTGGTCCAGCATTACCGCCATCACCGCCATTATTGTAACCTGCTCCGCCATCACCACCCGCAGCAGAACTTGTTCCAGATACACCATTGCCACCTTGTGTGCCTATGACATAACTTATCGTTGAGTAAGGTGCGACCCCTATCGTAGCAGATAATGAAGCGCCTGCTCCACCTGGACTTGTTCCATGATCACCATCATCGCCGCCAATACCACCACCTGCACCGTTTATCGTAATTGCTACTCTAAATGCTCCTTGTGGGACTTCGATTGTTCCTGCTCCACCTGATGTTATTGTATTGGAGGTTGAAATAAATTCAAATAGCAACTCTTCCCATGTACCATGATTGTTGATATAAACTTGGATACATCTTTTCCATTCCATGTCTTCATTGACGTACACATTTGCTACTTCTCGCCAAATATTATTTTCTTTTACATTTATTGGCATAATTTAATACCTATAATGGATGTCACCGTCAGAACCACCACTTGGCGCGGATGTGCTTATTGTTCGTTCCCCATAACCATTCCTATCTGACGCAGGAGTTATACGTGTTATTTCTGCGTCAACGTACTGCTTTGTAGACGCTTGTAATCCAGTCGATGGGTCAGCATGCAATATCAATGCACCTGTTAATGTGTCTCCCGATTTAGCAACTTTTAATGCCAATCCTGATGTACTTCCACCAGACACGTTTCCAATTTGCGTTTCGACTTCTGCAAATGTATCGTATCCTGCGCTTGCTCCACTTTTTAATGATGCAATTAATCCATCTGCGTATGTGTTTGATGTAGATACTGCGTCTGTTTCTGCTGTGTCAACGTATTGCTTAGTAGCAATACCAAGTGCAACTGTTGGGTCTGCATTCACTAATGCTTTTGTTGTGGCATCGTCAATTGTAATAACGCTACCACTGTCTACTGCTAATACTAAATCGCCTGTTGCGGTTTGATTTTCAATAGTAACATCATTACCCGTAACACTAATTTTTGCGTCATTGCCATCACCAACAGTTAAACCGGCATCATTTAAAATACCTAGTGTACCGCTTGTTGTGTCATTTGCAATGGCACTTAAGAAATCAGAACTTGCAAAACCGCTTAATGATGTTGCTTCTCCGTGAAACTGTACGCCCGAAACAGAACTAGATAATTGAATACCTGGTTTAATAGTTGATGTAAATCCTGTGAATTGACTTCCTGCCGCTAATGTGAAAGAGGCATCTTTGCTAATAGTGGCAACAACCACTGAATTTGATGGAGTATTTTCATCCGAATTATAAATCTTTGTAATTAAATGTGTATTTGCTGATGTGTCTGTGACAGTTTCAACAATTGCCCCACTTTTGCCATCGACAGATTTATACAATGGTCCTACCAATATAAATGCAGAACTATCATGGATTTTTAATTGTTTATTAGTCGTGTCGAACCATAAATCGCCTGTAGAAGGACTTGCAGGTTCCGTAGCACTAATGTTTGCACCACCTAATGGTTTAAATTGAGAGCCATTGTAAACACCAATTGTACTAGGTGCTACGCCACTTACTGTACTTGCGGATGTGTTAAACCAAAGTTGTCCTGAAATAGGATTACTAGGTGCAATTGTGTTTGCATGATTTTCTAATAACTTAATAAAATTTTCAGCAAAAACTTCTCCATAAGATGTAACATTCTTGCCAACAAGTGTGACACTATAAGTAGAATCCTTGATTCCGTCCTCAACAAGTTTTGCAACTGTTCCGTTTGTAAAATTAACTTCGTATGCCATAATATCCTCTACGTTGTACTAAGGTTCGTTAACGTCTGTATACGAACTGTGTAATCTATTTGAATTTGCCTATTTAATGATTTTTGAACAGGATGAAAAACCACATGCGTAATGAGACGCAAATCAGTAGTGCTACCATTCCATGTCTTAAGTCCCAATTCATCAAAAACAAAATCACCGTTTAAATCGGTACTATTGTCGAATGCTTGTTGACCATTGGGTTCACTATAATCAAGCAAACATCTAACTAAGATATCGGTGTAAACCTTTCCTGATGTGTGGAGTACCGTTAATTTATTTCTAGTCGTATCAGTGTTAGTCAATGAGTTATCATCGACCACCTTACTAAACTTCTCGTTGTATAAATCAGCATCCTGTCCTGTGGTATTAGCAGGTAAGTACGTGATAATCCCAGTAGGGTCAACGCTAGTCCCTCCATTACCAAAAGACATTTGATAAATGTGTCCCAAATTCTTATTGGATAAACTTTGCGCCAACGATTCTGAAATATTTTCAAAATGTATTGCATTCGACCCATCAAAAAATACTTCATTTGTATTAGGATCAAAAACCTTCAAAAATCCTTTAATATTACAATTTTCTACTTCATTCATAATTAACTTCTTTTATTAACAAATACCTCTTCAGTATTTGGGTCAAATATCTTGATGTGCCCCTCGACACATACCGCACCCGCTTCATTAAGCGTGTTTGCTTTCTTTGCTTTCTTTGCTTTCTTTTCTTTCTTTTCTTTCTTATTATTTTCTTTATTTTGTTCAACCATTGCACTATTTATGTATTTTAAATAACCTTATTTTTTAACGAACAGTGCTTGTTTAGTGATTTGGTCTTGTAACGCGACTCCATTACTAACAGTGCCGATACCACGAGCGTACCAAATACTATCGTTTTCCTTCGCCGCGTCGGTTGTATCCGAACCAAACGAGGTTGACGTGATGGTGCTAAACGGTACATTAGTTCCCTTTCCAACATCATTAATAATGTCACCCACTGCGTGGTTAGTCACAATACCCGTACCAGCAGTTCCTCTACGCAACCCACTAATATAGTTTTCATCGCTGTTTAGTTCTCTATATGTAATTCGCTCACCATTAATGATAACAATACCAAAAATACCCAATTCAAGATTTGGTTTGGTCAATGTATCGATGTTTGTTATATATATCTTATCATCGGTTTCACTCACAGTATTTTTTAATATCACAGAATTATTAACCTTGTACATAGCGGAACTACCATTCATATCCTTGAATATTCGGAATGATAATGCTTCAGGAACAACACCATCGGTTGTGCTGGTAACACTAATAATGTCAGACGGAGATATTACTTCACCCGAAATCAACAGAGATGAATCAATGACAACATAAGAAACACCATATAACAATGTCTTGCCATTTCTAGTAACTATCAATCTGTTACCATCCATGATTGTCCTTCCCAATTCAAATATATTCACCGTATCATTTGTGTTTCCGAAACTATCATATAATTCAACATCAAACCCAAAACTATCATATAATTCAACATTCAATGCCGATGTGTGTGATGGTCCTTTAAACACACTAGTCAACACATCCATTTCGGAAGTATCGTTCCATGTAGTAACTGAAATATTAGATGTCGGTGTAACTGAGATGCTCGGGGAAATAACTAAGTTATTTCCACTGATTTCATAGTCGGAAGAACTAGTAATATAAACATCAATCACCTCATTCGCCGATGGCGCAATACCACCAAATGAAATATTTTTAAATGTTGTTCCACTTTCAACTACTGTTACTACAAGGTATTCTATTCCCAACGTCTGCAATTCATTACCAATGTACACAATGATTTCGGCATCGGCAACCAAAGAATGGTCAACTCCACCTACTATTGGCAACCTATATGAGGTACCTGCACCATCACCAATATACCTACTTGCTTCAGGTGGGCGCAATCTAATACCATCGACATAAACCAATGCGTTCTGCCTATTCTTATTACTTACGCTAATTCCATCTGAACCCGATGTCAAATCATATGTCATCGCATTGCCAACAAAATTCTTTGTCATCGGATATGAGAATTCATGTTGTGTACTTTCGAACCCGAATACACTAATAGCGATGAAATCAGAAGACGTATAATTATTACTAAACGTTATTGTCGTTGTGTTACTCGTATCAGAATTAACTGTATCTACCGAAATTACATTAGAATCAGTTGTTTCTAATATTGAATCAACCGTAACCTTACCGTCAGTAGTAGATGTGAATCCATTTAGCAATCGCACACCATTAATATGAATCAATATATTATATATACTACCAGATTCAACTGGAATGGTAACTTGGTTGACTACATCTGCCCCATTGTGTATTCCTCTGTACAATTGATTACCACCACCAACTTCATACCCATGAATCTGAATACTGTCACCATCAGAAGCATTGTCTATTACAGAAACCTTATTATTCACCCAATCAATTGTGTAATCAACACCATTAATTAACACCAATCCTCTAGTTATGTTTACCACACTGATGGATATCGGATGTTCTACAATCGAAGAGAAGTTAAATTCAGTATCGGTTGCTGTGTAATCGAATATTTGATTATTCATTTCAAATGAATGGCCGTTACCATCATAATCGAACCCTGGTCTAGTATTAACCACCATATCCAATGTGTCGAACACACTACCAGGTATTAACTCCTCTGGTGAATGACTGCTATAAAGGTCAACGAAACCACCACCATCAGGATTTATATCACTTGGACTAGTACCTAAGTAAGAATCAGTGAATGCACTTGAATAATCTACATCAACATCACCATCGGAGCCTTCTAGTGGTATTCCATCAATTACCACACCGCCATATGTAGTACCATCAATTAATAAATTAATATTCAGTCCATTATTATCTACATCAGATACATAATAACCCATTGTTCTATCGACTCCACCAACCGTGATAACTTCCTCATATCTTGGTGATGGTAGTGCAGATGGGATGGGGCTAACGTAGGCATTATCAGTATTATCATATACATATTCTAGTGTCGACGAATCAATCTCGGTAAAGTCACCAATGTCAAATGTGCTTTCGAATATTTTCGAAACATTCAGTACATATAATTTGTTTTTGAATCTAACTAGTTTTCCTTTCTCATATAAATCTGAATCAACTATATTTGTAGTGTCATCTGCCGTAGTCATAAATGAATCAACTGTAGATAATGACATATCATTGACCCAATCAACAACGGAAGTATTATAAGAACATCTATCATATCGCAATGTTGGCGTAATCGTTCTTACTAATGGATTAGACATTATGGGCATTAATATCGCACCATTGCCACCACCATCACTTAGTTCGATGGTTGGTATATCTAGGTAACCCGAGCCACCATTAATAACATCAATACCAACAATTTCTCCCAATGAGTTGATTCTAGCATCCATTGTTGCGATAGTTGTTGCATTACCAACAACAGTAATAGTAGGCGTGGATGTGTATCCGCTACCACCATTTGATACCAAAACAGTAGAAACTTCCAAACCTCTATTGTTGTACCAATTATCCCATGGTGATAATTTCCAAATATTGTAATCATTTTCTTTTAAGCCAACCCCATCGTCATCAAAATTACTTTGGTCAGATTTTAAAACAACACCATCGTAATCAAGAATAGGACTTATGAACTTACCAAATGATTCATCAAAATATGTAGGTACATCAAAATCCGATGAATCTACATTGTATTGGTCATTGCCATTATATTTTAATAAAAAATCTTTAATCGTTGTGTGGTATGGTTTGGATTCCATCAAATAATTCAATAGGAAATCTTGGTCATCTTTCTTAAACGTTGGGTATTGTTCCAAATCCCTAACCGTGTGCTCGACATCGATTTGGCTAGTTTTTTGTAGCCAAGAAACATCACTTTGTTCTGATAGAATGTACCTAAACACTGATATTAATAAAGTATTCTTTTCAGTTTCTAAATCATCTACTAATATTTCTTCATTAATCGCACGAATCACATTTCTTAATTCAACACCACCGGTACCTTCGTCCGCAGTGTTAATATAAGAATCCGATGCAAATAACAATGTATCAACTGTAATACTATCATGAGACGATTTCCCACTCCACAAATCTTTATTAATTTCAATAGTGCCGTCTTCTAATCCAACACGTGTCCACAATGATTCATCCATTTTATATATTTCAAACTTACCTATACTATTTGTCAAAACCTTGACATAAGAACCATCTTCAACATTCAATGTCACCAACTTCGATGCATCCGAAATAGTGTACTGTGGTATTGCATTCTCAGCATCAGTATCACTGTACCAATTAATGTAAGACCACGCTCTAGTTGTGTCGTATTTCTGAACTCTAATTAATCGTAATTTTGAATTTTGTACATCGTATATACTCCACCCACCATTGTGGTCAGTATCTTGTGTCACTAAATACTTGTAATCATCGCCAACAATAGTAGTATCTTGATGATACAACTCTGTTAAATTAGCAACATTAAAGTCCCATTCGCCATTTAATTTCGTCGGTGCAACTTCTGCCTTTGTTAGTAAATCGAAACTTTTATTGAAAGATATAATATGTTGTTTTAATATCCCATTAACTTCTGTTAAGTATGTTTGAAGTGCATTCAACCTGTTGGCAAACATTGTCTGCCTAGGACGAATTCCCAAGCCCATTCTCTCAGCAACACCTAATGTTATATCAGGAACTGAAAGACCCAATGTATTACCACCAACGAAACTATCCTGTAGTTTTTGATACACCATATTACTCAAGAAATCACTTTCTTTGCCTTCTTTAATAAGATTGTACTCATTAAAAATTGGAGTTTCATCATATGATTGTTTGTACGAAATGTGCATTACCGAGTCGGCTCTTTTAAATTCACTTTGGGAATTGTATATAGCAACTGTACTGTTATTCAAGAACGAGGCATACATAACTCCACTTGTCATAGGATTGGCAATGTACTGTGAAATTGAATTTATACTCAACTTCTTATCTTCTGTGATGGCATCTGATTGGTGTATCCAAAAATAATAGTTCTGTACGATGCTATTAGCTGCGTCTATATTTGAAACAATTGTAAACTCAGACTCATTGACTACAGTTCCTTCTCCATTGTATTGTGATGGATGGGATGCACTCTTCACCCATTGTCTAATATCAACTGTACTACCAGGGAATAATCCACCCCAATTTTTGCTAGAATAAGAAATTTCTTTTTGATTATAATCTAAAAATCTAATGTTGGAAGTGTCCCACCATATTTCACCAACATGTGTTTCTCCCCACATTACACCTATTGCGTTGGTTGAACTATTGTATGACGCTGGATTAATAGCACCAACATAATTAATATTTTCATCAACTGTTCCCAAGTGTTTTCCATTCAATGGGTCGATAAAATCCAAATCGGTCTTTGTCTCGTTTGTGTCATTAGAATATAAAGAAATTCGGTTAATTAAATCAACATTTACTTTATCCTGTTCCTCCCGAACGATTGCCCAAACACCATACCCGTCGGATGTATATACTGAATCATCGGAAGTGATATCAATTTCATCTGACGTAATATCACTGATGTTATTATATTTTTTATACGTTGCGCTCTTGCCATCCCTATTAGAATCTACCCATACGCGCGAACCTATAGGCAATCCATGAATGTACGAACTATCAAATCCATCCATATCATCGATTCTAACTGATGATAATTTGTACACAAACCCAAACTTATGGTCTGCAGTGTACAACACTGTGTCAGTGGTTATTGAACTATCCGATGATATATTCACATACGCGTCGCTAACTGTACTTGATACTCGTACTGTTGAACTATCTACCACATCACTAATAAGATACCCACCATTAACAACCAAGTTCATACCTTGTATTACCATAACATCACCGACCACAAAATCATGCGTTAGGTAGAATGTAATCGAAATCACGCCGTCTACAGAAATAATACTTTTAATGTTAGAATTGATATCAGCGCGATAAACATCCCACCCATAGGCAGAATCTTTAGCAACCCATACAGTTGACCCAGAAATAAGGTCACTTATAAATGGCACACCTGATGCTCCATTAAAATCACTAAGTTCAAATAACGCGATATCAACATCATCGGTGTGTACATTTCCAGCCGTAGGTAATTTGACCCCACCCTTTTTATCTATAGTTGGGTATATATCGGTGTTGGTATGTATTTTACTTTGTTTATAAATATCGGATAACTCTATTAGATTGTGTGTGGCATTTGTTGTACTACCATCATTAATCACTTCGGCTATCACAGGATTACTCTGTGATTTACTATCCGATAGAACCACATCGATATACGCGTTATTATTACTACCACCATACGAAGATTCTAATACTGCCCAATTTTCAAAGATAGAATAATTAGTAATTTTCTTATTGAAATTTACGTTATTAAACACACTAGCACTACGATTTGTTCCTTTATTACTCACAAAATCAGTGTAAAAATTAACTTGACTTACGTCGTCCAATGAATTCAAATATGTTCTTGGTCTAAACCCAACTAAACCCATTGCCAATAAATCAACGTCAGATTCTAAGTTGGCAGTCTTCTTATTATAATAATCTGATATTTGTCCTGCTTTATTTGATATATTCGGTAATAATCCTTTTTTAATATCATCGTAATCTATTTCAACCCAATCATCAAAGTTAAACGCTGTTGTTGGTGTTAACTTACTGACTGCACTCCAATGTAGGTTTTTAAATTTAACAATGTTGCCTGTGGTATAAAATTTATTTGCTTCCCATTTTCCAACATTGTCTTGGTTTAAAATAAACCCTTGTGCATCAAGTTGTCCGTTCCAATCAAATGTCGTAAATCCAACCAATCTAATTCGTTGTTGTCTAAGTCCTATTAATGGCTGATACAGTAAGTCATTAAAAATGCTCTCATTATCAAGTACTAATAAATGCTCATAACTAGTTGTTTTAAGTTTTATAAAATTAATAGACTTTCCATTAAGTGCCCGAATCTTAAAACTATTATCTAATCTTGTTATTACATAATCAATAGGTTCAAAAGGAATTTTATTTTGGTCTAATATTTGGTCAATCGATTTTGATATATCATCAACAATTGCTAGTTCTTTGTTAAATACCAATTCAATCGCACCAGGGTTCAGGTTAATGATACTACCAACTCCCCATTCTTGCGAATCCCATGCAATAAACTCACCAACTATATTGCGCCAATTCAACGTTTTATTATTTTCCCTAGATTCAAACACCAACCCACGTGATTCTAATAATGCACCATAACTAACTAAGAAATCTACTAAACTGTGTTTATTAGTAAACACGTATCCATACGGAACGTAAGTCACATCACTCGTGAAATCCTTTGGTATATTCAACCCACTAACCACATCGTTATTGCTATTAGCAACACTTCGTAGAATTTCAAAATATTGCTGTGATGAACTATTACCATGCACTGAATACCCATCTTCAGTTAATTGCACTATTACCGATGAATATTGTAGTTCACTGATAGGTTCGTTCTTATGTAACAATAAACTATAACTTTGGTCAGGTAACAATAATCCTGTGTTAGTACTATTGGGGCTACTCTTATCAGTATATATTTTTAAATAATTCTTATCAGTGAATGCCGCCATTCTGTAACACAACCTAACATCAACTTCCTTCAGTTGGTCAGTTATATCGAGACAACTACAACCGTTATTATTATGGTAATCAGTTATCCAATTGACGTAACTATGTTTAGAAAGGGTATTGGTTTGTATTTCAACTGTCCGTACATCCAATTTATATCTTGAATCATACATGTATTGATTCATATCATCATCGTACGTGTACCTGTCTCGGTCTATGTTTAGTGAGTAATACTGTGCTGGTTTAGTCAGTGAAAATAATCTCTGCATTGCAAATGGGTAAGAACTACTTCTACGCCATGTGTTTTCAACTGGTCCACAATCTCCGATAACCCAACTCTTTCTAAAATCTCGCTGAGAGTAATTTTGAACCACAGAAACAAATGGATTCACCAACTTACCCGATGAATCAACCGGAATAACTGATGTTAGCCCCGTTCTTTTGTATCGGATATCTACTCTATTATTTCCAGGTTCTTTTATCAACCCACTTTCTAAATCATCCCATAAAACCATGTTGCCACTTGTGTATGGCACAACTCCGTACTCGTCTTCCCACCATGACGGCTTTTCACTGAATCCAATCATATGCCATGGGGTTGTATGTGGAGTATCAGTGTCGTAATAGTCCCTGTACACTCCTCTCCAATGCCCTTTGAGTGGCGTGTTATCCAATTTGCTACTACATGTACTGTAATTCCAAGTAGATTCATTGTCTGCTAAGAAGTCCTGTGTTTTGTAATCAAGTCTATTGTAACCAACCCAATTTAAAAAACTGTTAGATAAAATATTAGTTGTTTCTGCGTCTGTGTAATCTGTTGTGCGGAATTTACCAGGAATAATATCAACATCGAGAATTGGAATCTTACTATCAATCTTGATGTTGTTGAAGATTCTCTTTTCAAATTCCAATAACACGTCGTCACGAAAATCACCAAAAGCAACGGTAATACTACCATCATGCCCTTGAATTACGTTAGTTGGAGTTATTGCAGTATCATCGTTAAACAATTTTGGTTGAAACTTAGGATATAACCCCATTTTAGTAGGAGTATTTGGTACATACGAACCAACAGTAGTTTCGTATTCCACTATCGTGATAACATCATCAGTTATCAATGTTTTGATTACATTAATAGTGGCACCACTACCAGAAACACTATAATCAACTCCCTTCGTCAATATACTGTTGTTTAAATATACCAATATCGATGCATTGTTTGCTTTTGTAAAATCGTATATGGCAGATGTGTTAAACGTGTTTGTGCTGATTGAACTAACAGTGTGCGTTGTTTTTGATGGATTACTTGCTCCGCCTAACATATCACTTTTGTAAAATGCACTGGCAGTACTCTTACCAATGTTTATAAATTGTAATGCATTATCCAATACATCACTAGCACTTAGTCCATACGTGTCATTATCTATTACGTATTTTAATAACTTGAGTTTGAATTTCTCATATGAATTCGCATTGAACTCAATTGACTTGAAAAAGTCAAATTCTTTACTATGAAGGAACTTCGCCATTGGTGCAACAGGTGAACTATTTTGAATGATCGAATCACCGTACTTGGCAATATTCCCTAAATCTCTAGAATTATTAGAACCATTAAATTCGCCTGTTAATGATAATAAGTTCTGTGATAAATTATTACAATGATTTCTAATAGTACCTAACGTCAATGAAGTGGAATTCTCATTTAGGGGGTTGCTTTCCAAATTTTTTGGAATCTCATAATAACCAATTGAACTATTATTATCACTTATGATAGATACTACAAATTCAGTACTGATTGCAACGTCGTTATTAAACGTAATGATTGTTTTATCAGTGGTTGTTACAGTGTATTCTGATGAGTTAATAAACTCACTATCTTTGAATACTTTTATCGATGGGGTACTCAAATTTTCTTTAGGAATAACATCAAGAATCAACGAAACCCCATCGTATTCAAAGTTAAATATCTGCGCTTGTGTTGTATCATGGACGAATTCAGTCCAACCCACTTCTTTCGTATATGCGGTTCTCGATGTGTGTTTTCTAACAAACCCATCGCTGATATTTTTAGTCGTTGTTGTAAAATTGTAATCAAATGTGTCTTTATAAAGATTATTGTAAAATACGATATCGCCCACATTATCAATGTTTAGATACTTCAATGGGAAACCCAATACAGAATCATTAACTCCTGTTCCTTTCGCATATCCAAACATCTTTGTTCCACTAAATGTGGTATATGGGTACACTGTTTCGTCAGAATAACTAAATCCGTTTGAATCAAACACATCAAAATATGGTGGAGTATTCACACCTGTTTTTTGCTGTGATAAAATCCATTCACTCCCATTAAAATGAAATGCTTTCCCCTGTAGCGTGAGGCCATTGGTACATACTAAGTTTTGGTCAACCAACACGATGCCATCCGATGCTTCTTCTAAATCAATTCTCAATACCCCATCACCAAGAACATCAACAAATTTAACTACAAAAATCTTATTCTTTACATTAATATCGCTATCTTTAGCAAAAACAATACGGTTTCCATCTGTTAAATTAAAACTATCGACACTGTAGGTCGTGCTACCAATAATATTACTAAACGCATCGGTTTCAACAAAATCAATAATAGTAATTGGTTCTTTACTTTCTGTTCCGAAATTATGTAACCGTAAATTGGCATTAAATTCAATAATAGGTCTATTTGCTCGGTAAGTATTGTCGATGACCGCATCAGTTTTATTATATTCTGCAGATTTCCTAATAACATCAATATGTACCCATCTATTACTACGAGACCACGGGTTCAAATCGTTACTTGATTTATTGACTGTAATGAAATCCATCGTGGTTGGGGAATTTAAATCACTATCGTACCTAGTGCTATCATATCCATGTGAATCAAATGGTTCCAACGTACTAGAATGAAATGTTTCAGGAGTTATTAAGTCTGATGCTTTAATTAATACAATTGCAGTTCCAACCCCTTCGACGTAGTATTCGTTATCACGGTATTCAATTGGAGAAACATTGCCTCTAAAAATTACCTTAATACCATTTGTAAACTCTACTCCATTGGGACTCACGTAAGAAACCTTACCCACGATTGAATCAATAGTTAACTCCGGTTCATTCGAAGAATCAATGATATTAATAAGTCCAAATCTAGTAGAATCAACTGAATCTTGGTAATAAAGAACATTATGTGTGGCAGTCAATAATGGAATTTCTTCAAAAAATCCAGATGAGTTCTTATAAAAAGACTTATTGCTATATGTTGTTCCGTATTCAATTTTAAATTTTTTATGTTTTGCTATTGAATCAATCTTTGACAATTTAATGATTGATTCATCACCGACAGTAGTGTAATTTATTCGGTAAACACTATAACGGTCTGATTGACTATCGATGAATGTGGTTTTTTCGAATGGTCCTGATTCAAAAGGGGAATCTTCGTGTAAATCCAAGTATTGCCATCCCAAGTCAGCCGAATCACCCGATGTGGTGTCTAAAAAAACAATAGTTTTCCCATCCATGTCTACGATTCCGTCAATATTTTTCAATTCACTGACTAATTTACCATTAATGGAATCAAACCTAGAAAGAGTTGCTAAATCAATATTAGGAAGTACACCCAAGTCATAATAAAACTGTTGCGAATTTGCTTCAGGAACGGCAAATGTTATAACACCATTATCGTCGCCATTATTGGTAACTCCCATGATATCTCTGCTACTAATATTAGAGGCATGCAATGATTCGCCACTTATTCCCGGTGATGTTTGTATATAAAAATTATGTCCTGCTTGTGAGGTTGTGAATGTGTATTCTCCCCCTCTAACTAACGTTATCGTAGGGTTTAATCCAGATATTCCACTAAGTTCATACGTGCTGTTCGCTCCCATTGAAACATCGAAATTGTCAGTTAGCATGATATCAGATGCACTTACATCAACACTATCAGTTCCACTAGGCAACCAATAATATTGACTATGGTTTATAAATTTATCAAAATCAATTAATGGATTCCAACTATATATTGTACTTGAAAATAATCTAGCATGATTGGAAACATCTGCTCCATGTGTTCTAAGAACATCAATCAATTCTGGATATGTAATTACTTCATTCGCATTGTTATTTCCATCTTTGAAAACAATACCAGGCTCCAATTGATAACTATCACGTTCTTTGTTTGGTTCCAATACATACGAATCATCGCTTTTAATACCATGACCGTATTTTCTCCCAACATAACCCTGTGTTTGTTTTAACTTGGGTTGCTGTGTTAGTTGGTCTAACGTTGAACTTAAAAATTCTTTATTGGTATCTGTTTTGAATACCTCTGGTAAAAAATCTACTGACCTATTTCTTGCCATACTATGCTATCCCGTTTAGGTTTGATGAAGTTAATGAATTGATTACCTTTATGTCATCCACCGTTGCAGACGAGGTAAAGATTTCATTCGATGCGGAACCTATTTCGTACAAATCTCCGAACGTTTTATTAGAATCTCTTGGTACTAATACCACTGTACCAATGATGTCTCCCATCTTATCATGTAGGTATGCAGATAACTCGGAAAAATAGAATGTGTCTCCGAAATCCCAATTACCAATATCAAAATATTCATTAATATGTGACACCATACGGCTCTTTATTTCAGTGCCACTTACAAGTGAGTTTTTTTCTTTAACCACCGATATATCTGCTTGGAGACCGTCTTCTGATTTACTTCCAAACAATGATTTGAATTTAACACTGTTTAGTACAATATTATCACTCAACATTTTGTGGTCGTGTAATGTTTTATACAAAGTGGTCAACTCAGAAATAGTTGGTTCTATTGGGGCAACTATAGTTCCAGTTGTATCTTGTGTGTATTTTTTGTACGCATCATGATATGACTCAACTACTACGAAAATATCAATAATATTAGTTACACTAGGGTTGATTCTAGCATTGTTGGGACTATTATGCCTATATTGAAATTGAATATCCTGTCTTCCATTTTTTAAAGAAATATCAGCAACCACCACCAACACACCGTCTGTCAATTTTCTAAATTTATCAACTTCTCCAGAAAAATAAAACATTTGACCATCGTTATACGACAATAGGTTTGGTGAAGTTGATGTAATTCCATTGAAACTACTATCAACTGAATTTCTTGATAATGGCATGTCTCTTTCTAACCCATCAGCATCGGTGGTTTTTTGGAAAAATACCAAACCATCCCCCGCCACGACATTATCGAAGAAGTCTGGGTTATCAGCAACTCCGTTATTGTCACTATCAGTGAAACTTATCTCTACCTTGAAGTCGTTAATGAACCCATCTGATTCAGTTGGTTGACCAATGATATCCATTTTGATGTCATCAGGCAATTGTGAATTACTGCTTGGCTTTGAGTTAGTTTTTAGAACTTTAATATAATCATTGACTACACTTCCATTTCTTGGGTCAAAAATACTGTTATGTCCACCAAAAAAGAAACGAGTTTCAATAATACTGGCAAAATAATATCCCATTGCACGAGTTGATACAGTGTACACATCATCAAGTGATGTAAATTTTATAATCCAACTTGCGTCTACTGATGTAGAAGTGTCGTTTTTAGCATTGGTTAAACTAAATGCACTGGTTTTATCCAAGTTTGAATCGGTGATGATATACCAAGTACCATCAGTATTGTCGTATCCGATACCAAAGTCATTGTACAATTCAAGTTGAGCAAGAATCTTTTGTTCAAATACCAATGGTAAATCAGTATTAAATACATTGATGATTTCAGTTGGTACTGCGCCAGAGGGAACAAAACCATTCAATATGACTGGGCCGATTCCATTAGTATCGTTACCTACACCAAAATTAGTACCTTCTAGAATAACACTCTTAACACTAACCCATATAACCAATGTTTCAGAACCTAATAATAATGTGCGTTGTTTAATTCTATTATTATCATCAAAATAATAATACCCATTGTCATCACTTAATGGTGGTTCAAATTTAATTAAACCACCGCTTTCAATATATTTTCTATTATCAGCGACATAACTACCAACTTGTAATGCTGAACTCGATGAGTTTTCAAAATACCCAGTCGTTTCATTGGTTGTTGTGGTGCTTTGGTTCCATCTAATATCAATAGCATCCAATGAACTTCTATCAAACTTATCATAGTACAAATGGGTAGTACTGCGTTCAGCGAGTTTAGGTTCAACTTTATTTCTAATAACTGATTCGATATCGTTCTTGTCATCAAAACTAAATGTGAATGATGAGTTTGAATCATTTTTGTAAATCACACCATCGCTATTAAAGGTATTAATACTAGAATACTTTCCAGTAGGGTCGACCAAATCCAAGTACCTACTTGTCCCAACATTTGTTCTAGCAATTGCTTTACTTTTAACAATACTACTAAATTCAGTATATGGGAAGTTATTATAATCTTCGCCATTCACCATTCTATTTTGTGTGTAGAATCTTGCAGGAGCATTTCTCTTAATATCACCAATACTTTCTTTTGCACTTGCGTTACTAACATTCTGAGTTAAACTAACTAGAAATGTGGCTGTTTCCGCTCTGCCATGTCTACTAATATAAGGAACTGAGAGACTAACACCAGAAATATCACTAGAGTTAATAATATACTTTCTGCCGTTACTCAAACGAACGAACGAGCGGTAAAATCCTGTTGGGATGTCACCAAATACACCGTCACCGAAATTCATAGTAATTTGGTCATTTGCGCGACTCGTTACACTGAAATATTTTCTTTCCGATGTTTCTGTTTGTTTCGTGATGGGTGCGTAGATGTTTTGAACTTCTTCCCATTCATGCAAAACTGTACCGGTGGTCTTATCTAATTCATATAACCATACGTCATTGTTGTTAACACCTTCGGTATTAATATCAACGTTACGGTTTGCAATTCTGTCACCCAAATTGAAATCTTTATTGGTTAACGTTCCTTGTTTAAAATGGAAGAAAAACCCAGTATCTTTACTAGCGAATCCCAACTTATCATTTCTATAAAGAATATTAAAATCACCATTAAGAACGGGCGATGGTTCATATACATTAGCATCATTGATAGTGGTGGCACTAACTGCTTCAAAATCCATAGTAGCACCGTTGACAGTTGCATTAAATGGAATCACAGGCATTAAATTACTAACTAAATTAACTGTGTACTCATCGGTCTTGATTCCAAGAACATCTGTCGTTTTTCCAGGTTTTCCAAACTTCTGACTATCAACAAACATTGCGTTTAGCACAGTGTTCATTTGGTCTTGCCAATCAATATTTGTGGTGTCGTTCCAACGTAATGTTACGTTTGATAAATTAGTGCCATTGAAATCGGTAATGTTTTCGGTTGTGCTTACTGAACTAACTTTTAAAAATCCACTTGCACATTCATTACGTTTAGGGGTATAACCTACTAAATCAGCAAGCCTAACCACACTATCTCTACGTTCGGCAGTATCTAAAAAGTTTTCACGTGTATTTAAGTCTTGGCGGTAACTAATCGCTTGACCCATGAACGCCATTGTGTCCAATAATGCAATGAACTCTGAACTTTCAACGTAATCGTTGAAGTCTTCTGGATGATGCTGTCTTAAATAATCTACGAAACTCTTACGTAGTGTTTCGAAGTTGTAACTTTGGAAGTCTGCTTGATTATATGTCTTGTATAAAGAACGCCAATCTTCTATTCCAAATATGCTGGTTTGTCGTGAACTTGTAGCCATAATAACGTATTAATTAACTTTACGTTATTTATGCTTGTTATAAACTGCGTATATTATGAGGAGATTTATTTGTGGTTTTATCTAAACGTGGTATATGGTTCCTTTAACTACCAATGAACTTGGTAAGTTGTTTGTATCTAAGTTAGGGGTGCTGTTAATCCATAAATTCCCACCTACTTTTAAGTTATCAGGAAGTGCAGTAATTGGTGTACCATTGAGGTATAAAGCCCCTTGAACAGTTAAGTTATCAG
>ENA-OREN01002426-OREN01002426.1-marine-metagenome-genome-assembly--contig:-NODE-2426-length-19038-cov-4.136913_pt1 | contig 19038 bp, 5 predicted proteins | sample MGYA00248624_ERZ508555 | MGnify/ENA primary metagenome ERZ508555 (study PRJEB26222, sample SAMN06267773) | marine metagenome | isolation source: Saanich Inlet, British Columbia, Canada | place...
CTCGCAGTTTTTGTCGCCCCTGCTCCAGCACAAGCGCAGTTTGGTGGTGTAGTTTCTGATATTTGGAATACTGCCGTAAATACAGTAAGCAAAGTAGGAGATGTCGCAAAGTGGACGTATGAAAAAAGCTCTAAAGTATTAGAGGCTGCATGGAGAAAAGGTGGAGCTATTGCATATAGGAATGGACTCAATTATTTCTTAGGACAGATGGCTCGAGATGCAGCTGTTAGAATATCTGGTGGATGTTCTGGGCAGGAGCCGTGTTTTCAGATGAATAAAGAATATTGGGGGAATTTGGGCGATGCGGCGGCTGGAGATTTTTTGGATTCGCTTGCAACAGAAAGTGGATTTCTAGACAACGGTTTATGTCAGCCGTTTGACCCGGCAATAAGTTTGCAATTAAATCTAGCGGTTAGTCAGGGCAGAGAAGGTCCAGCACGAACACCTAGGTGTTCGTTTAGTCAGATTCGTGACAGTATCCGAGAGCTTTCTCTTAGAGATTTAGTAGATGTTAACTTAAATATAGGAAGAGGTTCTACTATAGAGAAGTATAGCGAAGAACTCCCTACTATTATCCGTAGAGATACTGGGTTGGATGACCCTGTAAAAGAGCGATTGCTAAAAACGGCTAACAAGCTTACTTCTGCTACAGAGAATTTAGCTGAATATGCAGAAGGAGCTCAGAATCCTGGACCTGCGCGTCTTGACCCAAATATATTAGGTGAGGCGTTAGCAAATATTATGGATGCTGGTGTAATGCTGAATTCGCAATACACAACAAATTCATTTGATTATTTTATACTAAATTCTTCTGGGGGTGATGTAGCAGAACATTATAGAATATTATTTGAAAATAATAAGAACACATTTTGTGCTGGGCGAGAGAACGCAACCTCTGATACTTGTTTAGATCGAGCTGTCGAGGATCGAAGTTTTTTTTCTCGAAATCTATTAGACTACAGAGATCGAGTTATATATTCTGAGGATTATAAGAGTGATACAGAATACAAGACTGCTCTTGCACGTTTTACTTTCGACATATCAAACAATGATACATTTTATTTTTATGATCAGGTGACCGCCTTTGAGAATATACTTACTCGTGATGAAAACACAGGTGATATTCTTGCAGATAGAAGTTTTGCAGACCTTGCTGCGGGAGTAGGATCTGATCCTGCCTTTCCAGACGATGCACAATTTTGTACTGATCCAGATATAAAACCTATTAATACGGATAATTTAATTAGAGGCGGTGGAACAGATAGTTTTCTGGATTCAGATTATCAACAGCAGTTTTTAAATATTCTTCCTCCTGATGCTGATGGATCAGCTATCGCAACTGTCCGATCAGAAGTAATTACTTATTTTGGTGGAACTACTGCGAATCCATACGTTCCGGCTCCGATGGACGATGGTTTACCTACTCAACAAGCAGCAGCAAATTTAAATGCCCAGTTTGAAGAATTTGTTCTTTCCCAATATTATTTTGAAAGAATGAAGGCAAGACTTCAGAGTGAACACAGTGGACGCTTTACGAATGATCCTTTTGGAAGAGGCGGAGATTTGGGAGAAATTGGTCTAGGCGGAGACGAAATAGGCAAGATGGCTGTTCATAATGCTAATCTTGAATTTGAGATGGGCAAACTTCAAGATGCGTATAAAAATCAATATCAGTTTTTAGGTCGTTTTTCACCTGGAGACACCCTATCAACTTCGCAGCAGACTCAAGCAACCAATCTTTTAAATGATCTTAAATCTCGAATTAAAGAAGGTAAAGATCTAACAAAAAAATTAGGAGAAGAGGTTCAAGATTCTTATCAAAGGTATGATGCCGATCAAAGTGCTGGTGAGCTTCTTTTTGATTTTTTAAGAAATGCAGATGAACGAGGTGAAATAATAAATTCTGCTGCAGATGGAGATCGTGCATTAGCTATATTGCCCTATTTAGAAGATCTTATTCAGATGTATGAAAATCTTAAAATAATGGATGGTGATTTAAAAGATTATGGGGATGTGTTTGGTGATTCAGTTGGTGGCGGCGGATCTGGAAGTGCAGGGGATTATGAATTCCAGAAGTGTAGAGAAAGAACTCAAGAATATCTTGAAAGGTTAGATGCTTGGTATAACACTCTTTATAGAGAAGCAGTCACAATAAATAATGCTAGAAGAGCTCATGCATTCGATAGAATAAGTGCTTCAGAGGATTTAGCAGATGTAGGAAAAATGTTTAACCAAGAGAGTAATCCTTTCGGGGCATTTCTTACACTTGACTCTAGAGCAAATCAGGAGGCAGCAAAAAAAGTAGAAGAGAGTAAATTTTTTGATAGCATTAACGGAGCATTTAAAGGTGTCGCCTCTACAGTTTCTGGGGTTGTAAAAACACCGGCACCATTAGTAGAAGAGACAGGAAAACAACCCGTAAGAAGTGCGAGCGAGCAATTTAATACAATTACAGGGGACGCAGTTGCAGATGCCGTAGGTATTTTTACAAACACATTAATGTCGGACATGTTAAAGAGATGGTTTGAAGGTCCAGGTGTTAACCCTCAACTGGCAGAAAGAAGAGTGGCTGGTAGGGGGATTCCAGTAACACAAGGAATAAAAGTTGCTAAAAAACTTTTTGCGAAACTTGGAGTATTAAAAACAAAGTCAGTAGAAGATGCAGATGTTCTTACTCTTCTTTCTACAAAAATTGCGAACAAGCCCCCTCTTATTAATTCTGGATTTAAAACTGCGATAGAACAACAACTTACATTAAGAGAAGCCCTATCTCCTGAACATGGCTTAATTGATCCAAATGCATGGTTTGGTTACCAATCAGCCAATTTTGAAGCATCTGTAGAGAATGGCATTCCTTATCGTAGTATGGTGCTATTACGACATTATAGAATTATTCCTGTAGGTTGGGAGTTGGCTGCTGAATACGGCAACAAATATGGAAGATCACAAAAGATAGGCGATCTTGTAGAGAAATTTGATGAGCCAGGTGATTGGAGTTCATTGTATGTTATTTCGAATATACTCTTTACTGAGAATACTACATCTTATAGCTTTAGCATTCCTGCGAATATAGCAGAAAAAGAAGCTGAAGAAGTTAAAATTTTTACGGATAATAGGCAGATAGAGATATATCCACAAGAAAATTTAGAGGTTCGTTGCCTTGCGGCTATTTCTACATATTCTAACGGCATTGTTACAACAAAGAGTGGTGTAATTTGTTTAGATATAAATCAAAAAAGAATAGTTCCACCTGCTGTTTCGTCTGGAAGAGTAAGGGTTCTTATTCGTGAAAATCCGTATTATGGACTTGTGAATCCAGATTGGGTTTTGAAAGCCCCTCAATTAATATGTAATGCAGAGGGTCCTGGAGAAATAGTAATAAGAAGACAAGAGGTTCAAAATCCAGATGACCCTACTGGTCCAAAGATTGTTCAAATAGAGCGAGCAAGTTCTTGCGCAGACGAGCAAACATGTGTAAGAGAGAATGATGATGGGGGTTGTCTCGATTTTGGATATTGCACAAAAGAAAAATTTGTGTGGAAGTTTGAAGGAGGCCAATCTTGCCCTTCACAATATAATTCGTGTCAATTGTTTACCAACAGTAAAGGAGATGATAGCTATTATTTAAAAAGCACGTTGGCTACTTTGGGATGTTCTAAAGAAAGTGTTGGTTGTCGCGAATATTTACGAGTGTCTGAGCCTCTTGGATCGGTAAATACTCCTATAATAGAAACTCCGCTAGATGTTACAGGGCCTTCGCCTTTACAAGATTCATTATTCTTTACAGTTCAAGGAGATATAGATGAATTTTGGTGTAGCATTCCAGGTGGTGCTCGCTGTAGAATAAAAAAAGGAACAGATTCGTGTGAGATTGAGGGTGCATTTGGCCCAACTGGAGAAACGTGTTCTGTTTCTGAAACAAATTCTGTTTCTGAAACAAATTCTGTTTCTGAAACAAATGCAACGGCTGTAGCTCATTTAAATGCTCAGGCACTAGCCGCGGCAAGCGGGTGCAATTCAAACTCTGCAAGTTGTCAAAAATATCTTAGAGTAAAGCCACTTACTCGAAATGAGCGTTGGGTGCTGCCTTCAATTAGAGAAATTAAACAATTAATAGAAAACAATAAAGAGAACAGTAGTTATATAAATAATTCAAATACCGATGATGATAAATTTTCGTTTGGTTTAAAAGATTTTAACCCAAACAACGCTTTTTTAGACGTTCAAGAAAAATTTTTAAATTCGAAAAGAGATATTTGTACAGGTGAGGAGTCTATTGGATGTCAGGCCTTTGTTCCTGAAGGTGGTAGTAATGAAGTAACGGTATATGCAAAATTAGTAGAAGACGACCAATGCTCTTTCCAGTGCGTCGGGTTTAATGATTATATAGAATCTCCAACTCAATTTGATCCTGGTTTTAAAACCAAAAGTTTTGTAACAGCAGATGCGCAATCGTGTTCTGCTTCTGCTGTTGGATGTGAAGAATTTACAAATGTAAATGCTCAGGGCCTTGGTGCTGCAGAAGCCAGAGAGTATTACACTCAAATACGATGGTGTGCAAACGAATCTCAAGCTACCCCTCTTGCTTCTTCGAGCGGCACAAATATTAAAAAAAGGTATTTTGTCTGGGAGGGTGCAGATATTTTTGGCTTCCAATTGCGGGCAGTAGATTTATTAGAGAGTGATACAAGAATATCCGAACTTGCCGGCCAACCATGTACAAATCCAGAGCTTAGTACAGAAGGCACTGCAACGGTTTGTGCCGATGAAAAAGTTGGAGATGAAATATCTTTAACATCGTGTAATGCAGAAACAGCTTCAAGAGATTCTGATTGTAGAGAGTATATAGACGCTGAAGGTACGAGTCGTTTTGTTTTCCAAAGTAAAACCATCCCCGTTTCTACAGATTGTAGGCTTATAAGAAGAACGGCAGATAGTAGTGAGATGTACAATATTTTAGCATCGAGCAGCGCTAGTTGTTCTTCTTCTGAAAACATGTGCCGTAGGTACGAAGGCCCTCAGGCTGGGAATGTGCGCGTTATTTTTTCTAATACTTTCGTAAGCAGTGGAGATTTAGAAGATTTAAAACGAACAGCATGGGGAGGGGATGAAAAATTTGACTCTGATCCTTCTGGTGTAGAGTTTCTTAAAATTGATTCCACGACTGGAGGAGTGCTTCCTTCTCGTGGGCTTGTGAATTTTATAGATGCAGGGAGAGAGTATTATTTGTCGCTTGTGTATAGGGTTGCATCTGGGGCTGGCCAAATATCTATTCCTCTCGGGCCAGGCGAAGACGACACGAAGAGTTCAGATGTATTAACAGCTGATGGAGAGTGGCATTCTACGAAGATTGGTCCAATTGTGTATAAAGGCTCTCCTTCGACCTTTGATATGCATTTAACTTCAGGATTAAATTCTATCGATGTTGATTCTATCCGCTTAACAACGCAGGTAGATGTGTACTATAGAAAGAAAAATACGATTCAGAACCCGCCAGATGTCTGTGTGCAAAATTCGTATCAAGGCTGTAGTGCATACTCTACAAAAATTACAGGGACAGACAAAACGGAGACAGTATATAATTACAAATTTTCTGATCCATGTAATGCAGAAGATGTTGGTTGTGAGGCTGTAATTAATACCAATAATACCAATGCCGTTGGCCCGACTGAAGTAAAAGGTGTAGGAGACGAAGTTTTGGTAACTATTCCAAAAGATTTTGTAGAGATTGTTCGTGTAGTAGAAGAGGCTGAATGTTCTTCCGATCAAATGGGCTGTAGTCTGGTTTCGAAACCTATTGTAAGTAGCGATAATAAATTGACAGGATTTGAACCGGTGTATATTAAAGACGATCCTCGCAAATATGCTGAAACCATGTGTGATGCTCAGAGTGTTATGTGTGAGGCATATATAGCCGGGGATAAAGAAGTGTACTTTAAAGAGCCACAAGGACGAGTTTGTGAGTTTGTAGGAGATTCATGGAAATATAAAAAAGAAGACGGAACAATTGGGGACTGTCCAGTTGTACCTAATGGGAGCAAACTTGGTGATATTTCATATGAAACGCCTGGTGAAGGATATGTTGGAGCCTGCGTTCCAGCGGCTGACGGTTGTACAGAACTTCAGGAGGTTGTAGAAAACGACCAACCAAGCAGAACAGCCTATGTGGTACATCCAGAAGAAAACACTGGTGCTGTTTGCACGTCGACAGACATTAAGTTTAAATCATGCCGGTATTTCGATGTTCATACTACCTTAGTATCAGGTGCGACGAGTACTTCGAAAAATTTGTATAGAGTTAGAAACGATAGAGTCTGTGGTGAATGGCTCGAACGCAGATCTGGCACAACTATAGCAACCGTGGATGCAAACGGGAACGATGATACAAAAGATATTCGTTTAGATTTTTATGCATGTCAGAGCACCTCCGAAGGTGTTAACTGTGCTGCTCGAAAAGACGATGACCTTAGATTTGAGCTTACTTATGATCAACCTACCGTAAAAGATTTTGTTGAAAGATATCGAGATGGTGGTTCCGAAGTCGGGGCCGCAGAAAAAGCTATTTTAGAATTTAACGAATTCAACCAACTCAGTGGGTTATCTAAAGCCGGATTAGTGTTTAACAATAAAAATAGAATTGGCGGAAATTATCATCCGGTAAAAATGCAAGTAGAGGGTGAGAGTGCGAATGTAGTAAACTTTAATTTTGAGAAAGATTTAAATGGCGATAATTTGCCAGATGGTTGGATTGTGCAAGAAAAATGTCATGGCGCATGTAATTTAGAGAAACAGGAAGTAAAAAGCGGTGCGCATTCATTAAAAATTGGTTCAGTCTCTGCTGCTCAAACAGCATTACAGGAAAATAGATTTAGTACTTCTGTAGCAATAGGCAGTGCAGAAGATTATCAGTTTATTGCCAATGTTCGTGCCGTTGGTGCAATTACAGCAGACCAAAGTGATGAAGAACGGAGAATAACCTTTAGATTTAGAAATAGTGACAACATTAACTCCGATGATGGAATAATAACCAACTCAAGAGGAGCTGGAAGAACAGAAGGAATTAACGAGATAAACTTTGCAGTTGGCGGTTCAGATGAAAGGATTGTGCATACGCTTACTAATATTTCTGGGGATCTTTCAATAGATATTATTTCTAAAGGAGATTTTACTGTTCGAGATATAAGCTTAGAACCAACAGGAACTCAAAAAGAGACACTTGAAAGCGCAGGACTTGGAACAAACTTGCCAAGTGACTGGACAAAGTCTTTTGGTTGTACAAATTGTAGTGTAGTCAATGGGGTTAATGGGTCAAGAGCCATCCAGCTTGGAAGAGTAAACGAAAATGAATTGGTGTGTGTAGCTCAGAGTAGGATCAGCGATGCATTACCTCACTTTGGAGCCTTTTGCACCGAAAGAAATGAAGTTAGAGATTGTGCCGATATGGGCAATGCATGTGAGTCTGATGATCCAGCATTAACATATTATGCAGGCCAAGTAGCTGCTGGATCTGTTTTAAGTAAATATTATACCATCCAAGGCTATGCCTATGGTTCTAGTGCCTCTAGCTCTTCTCGATCAGTAGAGCCTCTTGTTATTAAAAGATCGATGGTGGCGGTTGGTATATCTAAGTCTCATGGTGATAGTTTGTTTGACGATGGATGGACCTGGCGTCCATCTGGCGCAGATAGTTACTATAATGTCCCTATTGATGTTAGAGACATTGGCTTTGAGACAGCAGATACAGCATCTGGAAATGGTGTTAAATTTAGAGTCTCGGTTAAAAGACAAGATGTTGATAGAAGAGATATCCCTGATCGATCAAGCGATGTTAGAGATCTTCACATTACACTTAAGCAAGATCCAAATATAAGCAATCAAACGATTCATTTTGATAATCTGTCGTTTTATCCTGGTAGAAGTTTTTTACCAGATATTGGCACCTGGACAGAAATACCTGATTGTAGACAAGGAAGTTGTGGAACAGGCACGGATAGGTATATTAGAGTAAAAGGATTTGAAGGCGCTGCAAATATTGCAACTTTAGTAAACTCTGGGCTTTCGATGAAAGTGTTAAATATTCGAGGCAATACAGAATATGTATTATCTGGCTGGGTGAACACAAAAGGATTAGAAAAATCGAGTATTAAGAAAGAGATAATACATATTACACAATTCACAAGAGACCCCGATGATACTGGTGATGGTGGCGCGGTAATTTTGGATCCATTAACAGATCCACCAACACCAGCGAGGACGCGTGTTAATATTAATAACATAGATGATAAATGGGTGTTCTTTACAAGTTCGGCATTTACAACAAAATCAGGTGCTCGAGCGTTAAGAATAGATTTGTTACAAAATATAGAAGGTTATATTTTGTACGACGATATTCAGCTTCGACCTGTCTTACGAGTTGCTCCACCAGATGAACGAAGAGACGCTGGGCCTACCTGCCGGATGTATCCTGCCGACGATGCCGCACAGTGTGATGCTGTAAATGCTCAGGGCGAGTTAATTAAGGGCTGGAGAGGTTATTGTATGGAAAGAGACCCAGCAAATCCTGCAGTCTGTATTCAGTGGTACCCAGTAGATGTTATTAAAGACGAAACAAGTACTTTTTCAAAACCAGAGGCAGTTGGGTATCAGGGAGGCGGACCCTTGTACCATTGTGCTGTTGCAAAAGAACGCAAACCAGAAATTCCTGGATTTGAGGATAATTTAACATTCCCCCGTGTTTTGTGTGCTCAAACAAGAGGTGCGCCAGGGGAGGATGATACGGGTTGTTATATCGTTGCTGTTGCGAGTGATCCGAAACCTGGATTTTATGAAATGACAAACTCGGACTGGAGAATTGGAACTGGACAAGTTCATGTTAGAGATAGAACTGGTGATGAAGTTAAGATTACGTATCGGCAACCAAAAGGGAGTGGAGATTATAAACTCTGTACAGGAAAAGCATCTGACGGCGCCGAAAAAGCTGATTGTACTTTTGGTGGAGGAGATGGTTGCTGGGAAATTGATGGCCATAAATCTAACCAGGGTGATCGAAATGTTATATTTGATACTCTCCCAGGAAACGCTGTAAATGCAGCTCCGTGTTCTAAGGATAATAATAATTTTGGAAGCGCAAGTCCGGATTGTTTTACAGGCCCAATTGACGATATTTATCAAAAGGTTAAATATTTTAAATGGGGTGATGACGGAGGCGAGTGCCGTAATAATAAAACAGTAGAAGAGGAAGGCTATGTTGCGTGGGGGGAATTAAATGAAACATGTGCACCTCCCTATTGTGATAGCGAAGTTATTGAGCATAACGACGATGGTATTGTTCAAATAGGAGAAGATCATCCACTTTCAGGAGATGATTTAGCAGCATTTGCTGTTCTTGGCCATAACAAAACAGCTCAGAGATTGCTGAACTCTTCATTTGGCGCTGGTGCAAATGTTCAAAATAGAATTCCTCGACCGCTGTATTGTTCTCAAATTGTTCAAACAGTTGATCACGATGGAGAAAACGCAGCATGGAATTCAAGATTGCATGGAGCTTATACAGGCGAAAAGCCTATTCGTTTTGGGAGTGATACACAGTGTTCACCATTTAGTGCAACACCTCCAATAAACAGCCCAAGCGATATTTTGCAGCTTGTTGATACAAATAACGATTTTGTCCCAGATCTTGTACAGAGGACTCCGTTGCTATTGTATTCTCCTGGGGATACACAAAATAACGATAAAACTCAATTATGTAAAGAAGTACACAGGGGGAATATGGCTTTTGAATACGATGCAACCATTACATTATGCGAAGGCGGAACCCAGGATGGCAATATTTGTTTTACAAATATAGATTGTGCTGGTGGTGGTACGTGTGGCGGACAGGTTGAGTCTCGAAGTGGTCATGATCCAGAAAGAGGGAAAGCAAGAGTATTAAATATATTTGCTCGGATATTTAAGGTGTTTGAATGGGATGACACTACAAAACAATATGAAGATCAGGAAGAAAGTATCGATAGAAGAAGAGACTGCATTGGTCCAAATGGATGCGAAGCCCCAACCATAGAAACAGTACATTTTGAAGGAACCGAAGTTTTTGCTCAAGAGATAGCTCCAGTAGCAATTAAGAGTAATACAAATTCTGTGCAACTTGAATTTACAACCAATATCCCACAAAACCAACTTCCTATTAGAGCTATAGAAATAAACTGGGGCGATGGAAAGGTTACTCGCCAAACAAATTTGCAGATGGATCAACGAAGAGACCAAGGTAACCCTCACCGCTATATTCATGTATACGAAAGTATTGGCGAAAAAACAGTCCGCATTCGTGTGACAGATAATTGGAGTTGGTGTAATAAAAGAGATTTATTGGCATCAAATGCGCGCGGAGGAAATTCGGGAGATGCCTGTGTTACAGAGAGTACTTTTACAGGCAGGGCTTTTGCAGATACCAATACAGGAACAGGAAATGATTATAGGATAAATATACAATAAAAACAGCAAGGCCTTGCGCAGTTTCCTGGGCAAGGCCGATAGGGGGGGGTTGTCGTTGGTTGGGCGTAGTGTCACCGCGTGGCGACTATCTTGATTTCGTGACCGTCGAATGTGAAGCGTGTGAGGTTGAGGTGCGCACCATTGCGCCCCTCTATCCTATACGTTTCCTCGAGGTCGGCGTGAGCGAGCATCCACCTATCAATCCCAGCGTCGAAGCTGGCAGTGATCGGTTGCCCTGTTGGCGTATACTCACCGCCATTTGCGGTGATCTCTATTGCGCCTTCATAGAAATCGTCGTTTGGAGCTTCCCAATCACCGATGGCGCTGTACATGATCCAGCCGCCGCGGAAGTTCTCAGGGATCGTCTGGGCCGCTGGCTCGGGATTGTCGACAGGGCCGATGCCGTTGTCGATGCCAACGTCGCCGCCATCGACAACTGTGGTCGAACCGCCGCTGCCAGTGCCAGCTATGTCGAACCCACTGTCGTCCATGGACACGTCCGTGGGCGAATCGCTCGAGCAGCTTACCATGAGAATCAAGAAGCTGAGCAGGAACGCCGCAAGCGGGATGGTCCTCATATCAGAGAATCTACGAGTCGTCATGGAGACTCCTTCACGAGAGTGAATGCGCCTTTTTGGCGCTTTTTTTGTTTCCCCCTCTTTGCATAGGAGGAGGTTGGGGGGAGTTTTGCTCCCCAAAGGTTGATAGCATTATAGCATATTGACAAAATAAGTCAATAGTGGCTTAAAATGAGAGAATTTTAATCAAAATTTTGCTGTAAATAGGCTTTTTAAGCGCTAAAATAAACGGCTCATCGTGTGAGCCGTTAAAAAAAATGTCATTCTGAGTGATTAGCGAAGAATCTTCCATATAGATTGCATAATTTGTAACGAGGATTTTTTGCCTCAAAATTACAAAACGCATGGATCCCGGCTCAGAGGCCGGGATGACATAGCAAAAGAGTAGAGACGTATCGATGATACGTCTTTTGGTTTCAAAACAAGACGCCCCACAGGGGCCGTCTCTACAGTCTAGAGCCTTTGCATCAGGCGAAAAATTCTTGATCTTTTTTCTAATATATCAAAATGACAAAGGTGTTTTTATCCACCTAAAAGATATCAAGAGTATCGGGTTTTATGGTATAATTGAGAAAATTATCCGAATTGTGTGCGGATGAAAAAAATCCTACAACTTTTGAGTTTAAAAGCTTCTTTCGTAAGTGGCTTGTTTAATGATTTTAAGGCAAAACCTTGGAGGTATTTACCGTGGACTATTGGTTTCGGACTGTTAATATTCATACCGATCGACCTCGTTTTTGCTCAAGAAAGTATTCTTCAAAATTCTTTTTTTTCGATTCTTAATTCAGTTCTTTTTACAATAGTAACAGTCCTTGGTAAATTATTGGTTATTATTATCGATTTAATGCTAAGGATTGTTAGTTATAATAATTTTGTTCATGAGGGGTTTGTTATTAAAGGTTGGATTGTATTACGAGATGTTTTGAATACGTTGTTTATTTTTTTCTTATTAATGATAGCTTTTGCAACCATTTTTAATTATGAATCATACGGGTATAAATCTCTCCTTGGAAAAGTTTTGCTGGCAGCAATTTTAGTTAATTTTAGTAGAACAATAGCAGGGATTGCGATAGATTTTTCGCATGTATTTATGATGGTCTTTTTGAACGGATTTAAAGATGCTGCAGCAGGGAATTTTACTAAAGGGCTTGGGATTCGAGATATTGTGCAATTTGGAACAACAGATCCGGGGGATATATCTGGAAAAGAAATTTTTGGATCTTTAGTTTTTGGTATTATATATCTCCTTATTGCGGTGGTGACTATTCTGGTCTATTTCTTAATGTTTGTTTTAAGAATTATTGCTCTTTGGTTTTTGGTTATTACTTCACCGGTCTATTTTGTTTTAAACGCAGTGCCTTTTGGTAAACAATCTGCAAGCCAATGGCTAAAGAATTTTTCTAAATATCTTGTTATTGGCCCAGCATTAGCATTCTTTTTATGGCTTTCGCTAGCTGCAATGGGTACTGTTTCTCAGACGTTTCACTCGAATCTTTCTGAGACAGGTACAGAGACAAGCGCTCAGTTAGAAGCAGGTAATGATCAATTGTCTGCTGCAATTTCAAAGAGCGCACGTCCAGCTGGTCTAATGAGCTATGTTATTTCTATCGGGCTTTTGTGGGGGTCGCTTATTTATGCAAGTAAATCTGGAGTTGCAGGGAGTCAGGTAGCTGGCAAGGCAATGGAGAAGATGAAGAAAGTAGGAACGAAGGTCGCAAAAAGTCCTGTATCTTTGGCAAAGTGGGGCGGACGAGAATATGGAATGAAGGCGTTATCGTCAAAACGAGTAACAAATGTTTTGGATAAGGTTGCAGGATCTGAAGGGGGCCGTGGAGTGCTGGCAACAGTAACTGGCGCGAGATGGGCAGCACGTTCAAGTGGAAAAAAACTTGGTGAATATAGTCAAAAAAGAGAAGAAGCAGCTGAAAAAGAAATAAAGGAGCTAGAAAAAGCAGGTATGACAGAAACGGTGCGTCATATGGGAGGAGCAAAGAAAAAATGGTTTACTCGTTTAACGACAGGAAAAAGACAGAAAGCTTCTAAAAAATTGGCGCCAGATTTGTTGAATGACGAGGATCTCATGGAAAGAGCAATGGAAATAAACGAGACAAAAGATTTAGGAGAGATGGGTGTAAATAAGGTGGCAGTTATGACAGATAAACTCAGAGCCTTGGCGCGTACTGGTACACCTCCACAACAAACTTCAGCTAATCATGCATTAGACCATTTAGTTGGATTTGGTAAAGATACAAAGAATAGAAGAATGAAAGAAGCAACTGGTATAGATACTAGTTCGCATACAGATCCTAATCGGATGACAGAGTACAATAGAACGAATTCAAGAGGGCAGGCTGTTCGAAGGCAGCGAACGTACGGAGCCACGAATGCTACAAAGCTAGATTCTATTTCTGCCTCAGATTATGGTGGCCGCACGTGGGATCAACTTTTAGGCGATGAAAGAACTGAGTTACTTCAAAAAAATAAAAAAGAAGCATCTGATATTGGTATTCGATATAGATCGTCTAATAAAGAAGATTTAAGTAAGGAAGAATTGAAAAAAAGAAAGCAAGCAACACAAGAAGCTACTGTGAAATTTGAAAAAGACGGTAGCGGTGCCGATTTTTTTGGCTCAGAAGAATATCTTGAAGATCAAAAAGCAGCTGAAAAAGAAAGAAAGTATGTTTCTTACGCGGATGCATATGGTGTTGGTGAAAAAGCAGCTGATGATTCAAATAAAACTACAAAATTAAGCACCGAAAATAGCGGTAAAAGCTCTGGCGGTATTTCTGGTGGCCAGGTTGAAAACCTTACACTTGCGGCAAATAAGGTTCTGTTGCAAGACAAAGAAAAACAAAGAAGTGAAATTGGCGTAGAGAGCATGTTGAATCGTTCTCGTGCAACTCAAGATTTGGAAAGCCGAGGTGCAACTGCTGCTGATAAAAAAATAGACGACTTAAGAGCAACGAAAAAATTAATAAATGCGGGGACATATAATGCGAATGGTAATAACCCGGAATTAGATAAAATACCAGAAGATGAAAGAGCTAGTGTTGTTGATAAACAAATAGCGGCTGCAGAACGTCAAAAACAAAAATTTAATGACACGAGAGCTTCTCAAAAAGAAGTTGAGCCAGAACTAAGGATGGATTTTGAAAAATGGGGAGTAAACGGTGCCGAAGGAGTGGCAACACTTACGAAAGCCCAGATAAAAAGAATGCGGCCTGAATTTATTGAGCAAGCAAGAGAACAGGGATTAAGAGGGGATAGTATTGCTCAATTCGAAGAAATTATAAACAAAGCAGTGGAATCAGGCGAGTTAAAAGTAAAAGATTCGAGGGTAGAAGAAACAAGAGATGGTAAAATTAAGGGTGCTGATGCTCTTTTGACTCAAGATGCATATGGAATAGCCTCTGCACATCCTAAGTTTTATGTAGACGGAGATTTTTTTGAGAAGGCGGGAATTTCTTCTGGAACAGCAGGTGCAGCTGTGGCTGTAAAAGATAAAGATGGAAAAATAACTCAAGAAGCAGATACGCTTATTACGGCGTTAGATTCTCGACTCGAACAAGAGGGGTATAATCCTTCGGAAAGACAGATTGTTCGAGAAAAACTTCAAAATTCAGAAAGTATTCGCTTTAATAACCAATCAGCATCCGAGCATACTAGCGATTCAACGGGTATGGAATCTTATAGAACAGATCATGAAGAGATTATGCATAAATTTATTAATGATAAAGAAAAGATGCCAACGGGGCGATTGATGGAATTTTGGAAGACTCTTCCCGACGAAAGGCAGAAAGAATTCTCTGCTAAATTAAAAGGACCGTATGCTGGTCAGTATGGAGATAATATTCCAGAAGAAGTTATTGCAGATGAATTTTTGGCAAAGGCATTAGTGAATGCTACGCGAAGTGGAAATAAAAACTCGGAGTATCAACTAACACCTAAAATGCTAACAATGATTAATGAGGGTGATCAAAAATGGATGCAGTCAGTTCTGAAAGCAGGTGATGAGCAAAACACAAACGATCAATCATCTTCACCTCAGATTAATACAAGATTTGCATCTCGGGCAGATAATGAATCGTTTGAACAACAATTTGGTGCTCCATCTGTTGTCATTCAACCTCAGGTGGTGATGGAGGCGGGGCAGATTGATACAGAAGGTATAGAGACTTCTTTAGAAGAAGGGCTTAGTGGTATTCAAGAAGGGATCTCTGAGACTACAGAAGCAACGAGAGAAGGAACAGCAGCAACAGAACGAGGAATAGATGAATTAGCAAAAGAAACAAAAGCAGCAGATGCTGCAGAACAGGCACGAGAAGCAACTTTTGTTGCACGCGAACGACGTTACCGAGGAGAAGATACAGCAGAAGCAAAAGCTCAAACAGAAGAATTAAAAGAAGGTCTTCGAGGTGTTTCGGAGCAAGTTGATAGTGCTCAAGAATCGTCAGAAAAAGAATCAGTAGATTCAGCAGGTGAACCTTCTGTGCCTCAGCCGCCATCAGAAAAAGTATAAAAACAAAAGTTATGCCGCTTAAACAACATCACATAAAAAGAATTGATACACTGCCAGATTCAATTCAGCAGCAATTGAATAGTCAGGGGTTTTTGAATATGGTGGAGAGCGCTAAAAGAAAGACTGGCGCTCCAATGTACGAAATTATATCTATGCTTTTACTTGGTGGCGTACCGTTCGGAGAAATAGAGACTGTACTACAAAAAAATTATTCTTTACCAAAAGAAGCTCAAACAATGGTAATGAATACATTGAATGAATTGCTTATTCCTCAGCTTATAAAAGAGACTCAATCAGTGTTAAAAGTGTCGCATGTGCAAGGAATGGTTGCTCAATCTGTTCAAACGTTATTAGCAGCAACTTTGGGTGACCCTCAAAAGATTTTAAAAGAAGTGACAGCCGCGTTTGAACAATGCGATGCATATAAAGCCTCAGCAGGTGTGTTGCTTTTGTCCCAGGCGGAGGTACTTGATAGCTGGCTTATGTTACCAGAATTTGCATCGTTATTAGCTGGAGAAACAAGCCCTCGGGCGCAAGTTCGGCTAGCGCTAGGATCAACGCTTATCGAGAAATGCCGTGTTACCGAGGAAGAGGCTGGAGAGATGGTTGAGTTTGTTGTTAAGAGAATTTGAAACGAGTGAGTTTGTGGAATGTATTAAATTGTGATTTGTCCTGTTCTAGGATTAAAAATTGTCATTCTGAGCTTGTCGAAGAATCTTCCGTATGGTTGCAGACCTGTAATGAAGATCCTTCTCCTCCTGCGGTCGGATCAGGATGACATTTTAAAACTTAAAAATTTAATAAATGTGCTATAATAACAGAATAGTTAAGGTAAAAACATGGATAATACACAAATACAAGAAATAAAAGATGTAATAAAAAAAGGCCAGACAGCAAAGGCTCATTTGCTATGGCAAGAGCTTCGATCTGTTGGAGATGAGGCATTAAAAATTTGGATTACACCACTTAAAATAGTTGCGCTACCGCTTTTGGTCGAAGGAGAAATAGTGGAGCTTTTTAAAGAAGATTTAAATGCTGTTGCAAAGGCGCATTCAATTTTGGTCGCAGAAAAATTTAGAAGAAGGCTTAATCTGGTTTCAGACGAACAACAAGATGCATTTTTATCTATAATCGAACAATCGGCACACAAAAATAATTTAAATGTTGTAAAAGAGGCTCTCAATTTACCTATCGAAAGAGAAGAAGTGCCAATAAAATCGACTGCCCCCGAAAGACCGCAGGCTGTGCCATTGCAGCAAGTTCAGTTCGATGGAGCTGCTCCATCGCCAGAATCAGGTGTGCCAGGGCAAAGAACAGTGCTTGCAACCCAGCAATCGGGAACGCCAACAGACCATTTCGACGACCATGATGCCAAAGAAATAGATTGGCACAAGCAAGCTGTTCCTACAGCCGGTCCTTCTTTAGATTACGAAAAAATTACCACAGCTTTAATACAAAAATATTCGTTGCAGCTTGCAGATCAATTTGTAGAAAAAAGATTCATCTCTATTGTGTCGGCGTATATTAAAGGCTTAAGAAATACTATTCAAACAAAAGAAATGTTGTCACGGAGCCATAAAATAGGTGGCGCAGAAATCCCAGAAGACACTGCATTAAAAATTATAACAGAACTCGAAACCCATTATCCGGCGGTACAGCAAGCAGCACCAATCTTAAATTCAAAACCGCTGGTAACCCCGCATGCCGAAGCATTGCCCACTCCACCACAAGCGCAGCAACCTCAGGCGTCAGCAAAATTGAGTACTGCTCAAGCTCGTCCTCAAGCAGAGAAATTAAATTTAGAGCACATGAGTGGAGTGGCAGCACCAAAAGATGGTCGACCATCGGCAATAAAAAAACTCCCGGTTCGTAGAACGGTTAATACCAAAAAACCGCGGATGCAGGATGTAGCACCCTCTCAAAAGAAAGCGATGTCGACATCGGAACAGCTTGGTACCATAGATCTCGACGACGTACGCATGAGCCCGAACGGGATTCAAGATATTTTAACTCGTGTTAAACATGAAATAGAAGTGGTTGCAAAGCAGTCGTTTGCAAAGAAGAGCGAGGCAATTAAACAGTGGCATCAATCGCCATTGTATAAAGATTACGTCACGATAGGAGGCAAAAGCGTTCAAGAAGGAAAGCATATAGACCAAGTTATTGCAGAAAATAATGACGGCCTCTCCATGGAGGAATTCGATGCGATCGCAGATTTTAACTCCCTCTTGAGTGCATAACATAATAAGCACGAAATTTTAATTTCGAAATTAGAAACAAATTAAAATGTTAGAAATTCAAAATTTTGAAAAAATATGCAGAAAGAAGCAAGTAACGGGTCATTAAGGAAAAAAAGAATAGTATTTTACGAACTATTTCGTATTTCTAATTTTTTATTTCGAGTTTAAATACGCATTATGCCGCAACAATATGTTGTTCCACAGTTTATAGATGTAGAAGATAAAATTATCGGCCCTATTACGGTTCGACAATTTGTTTTAATGATCGCCGGTGGCTTGTTTCTTTTCTTGTTTTATAAAATATTTATTATTCCGGTGTTTATTGTTTGTGCAATTTTTATAATAGGAATTGTTGGGTTATTTGGGTTTGTAAAAGTGAACAGCCATCCGTTTCATGTTTTTCTTGTTGGCGTGCTTCAAACAATTAAGCGCCCTAGACGTCGTATTTGGAATAAAGAGCTTACGCATTTGGTTGCAGTTTCTAAAGACAAGAAAAAAGACAAAAAAGAAAGAATGCAGAGTGCTGCTCCAACCGTTGTGCGAAAGCCAGTAGTAGGGAAGTCTCGACTTGCTGAATTATCATTGCTTGCAGATACAGGAGGAAGGTATACGACAGATTTATCTAAAATTGTGCAGCAGCCAATAATAGAATCAAAAAACAGGAAAGATATCAATACTAAAGAACAAGGGAATTGGATGAAAAATGAGTGATAGAATAGTCAATAATTTTTAAAACCAACCACCCCTTCCCCCTCCTTCATGCAAAAGGAGGGGACAACGGCACTCACATGTATGAAATCTAAGAAACTTCAAGGAAATAAACCAAAAGCATCGACACAGCAATATTTAGATATTGCTGAAATTAGAGACGATGTAATTGTTATGAAAGATGGAACACTTCGGGCGGTTTTAATGACCTCGTCTATTAATTTCGCATTGAAATCTGAAGAAGAGCAAGATGCTATTATTAGTCAGTATGTAGGTTTCTTAAATTCAATTAATTTTCCCTTGCAACTTGTTATTCAATCCAGACCGTTGAATATAGATGGTTATCTAGAAAGGCTGGAGAAGCATATTAATACTCACTCAAACGATCTTTTACGAGCTCAAACGATTGAATACATGAATTTTATAAAAGAGTTGATTAGCTTGGGAGATATTATGGGTAAGAAATTTTTTATTGTAGTTTCGTATGCACCAGGTGCAGACA
>ENA-OREN01002430-OREN01002430.1-marine-metagenome-genome-assembly--contig:-NODE-2430-length-19025-cov-7.611780_pt1 | contig 19025 bp, 19 predicted proteins | sample MGYA00248624_ERZ508555 | MGnify/ENA primary metagenome ERZ508555 (study PRJEB26222, sample SAMN06267773) | marine metagenome | isolation source: Saanich Inlet, British Columbia, Canada | place...
ACACGGAAGTTAAGCCTTTCAGCGCCGATGGTACTGCACGGGCAGCTGTGTGGGAGAGTAGGACGAGGCCGGGTTTTATTTAAAACGCCGTCAGCATAAGCTGGCGGCGTTTTTTTTGCTTCCCTCCCCTCGCCATAAAATCTACGACAAATAGTCTGGGACTGAGGTCCACCCAGTGAAAATATTAAAAGCCTATTCGCCCCTGAAATAACAACCATTTTTTCCTGCCAAACTTTCCCTGATTTACAATACAAATTAGAACACCTTTGAAGCCAGAAATTTCTAAAATTTCAACGCTTTTTGATTGACAAAAACTACCGGCTTGGTTATATTCGCCCTTCTATTTATCAGTACTTAGCACCCTGCAGCACAACACAATTAACTGTTTATTTATGGGGGTTTAAGGCGAGTTACGAAGAGAAATCAAACCACAGTTTAAAAAAGACTAGTAGCAGTACAATTTCTCTTAATTTCGTTTAAAGCCGAACTGCCTTTAGGAAAAGATATGCTGGAACAATACACGGGTGCTGCAATCATGTTTCTTCTTTCCATGGGCATTGCCTGCGGCATGATTGTGATGACTTCTTTGCTGGGTCCCAAAAACCATTTCATTGATAAAATGGAACCCTTCGAATGTGGCGAAAGCCCGCTGGTATCTCCTCATCAAAGATTCTCCGTCAAGTTTTATCTGGTGGCGGTTTTGTTTGTCCTGTTCGATATCGAAGCTATTTTCTTTTTTCCCTGGGCCATCTTGTTCAGGCGGCTCGGTCTCTTTGGCTTCGTCGAAATGCTTTTGTTTATTCTGATCCTTGGGATAGGACTTTTATACGTTTGGAAACGCGGCGGCCTCGACTGGGAGTAGCCCGCTGGCGCGGGAGGCGGCTTTGCATTATTTTAAGACCAGTCAGAATCATTGGGCGTATTACAAAGTTATTGCCCAAAGGATGTGAACTAATAATTAAAGGCAAGACAGTGTTACTGACTAGAAAAATAGTGACCCTTTACCAGCGACGGTACGTCGCAATAAAATATGTCTGACACAAAATTCATTGACTTGATAAAAAATAAATTCGCTGACTTGGTTCTTGACAGCCATAACTTTCGTGGTGACCAAACTGTCACGGTTAAGAAAGATTGCGGCAATGATTTTTTTAAGTTTTTAAGAGATGAGCCAGAGCTCGCGTTCAACTTTCTAATGGATATCACCGCCGTCGATTACATGTCCAAAAAGACTGAGCGCTTTGAAGTCGTCTACCATTTTTACTCCCAGAAACATAACGATAGGCTAAGAGTAAAAATCCCGGTTTCGATAGATGACTGTATCGCTGAAACGATCACTCCATTATGGAAAACGGCAAATTGGTATGAAAGAGAAATCTGGGATATGTACGGTATCAAGTTTCGCAATCACCCAGATCTAAAAAGAATTCTCATGTACGAAGAATTTAAGGGTCATCCTTTACGCAAAGATTATCCGGTCAATAAACGGCAGCCCCTGATCGGGCCGCTGAACTAGGGTTATAAATATGTGGGTTGATTTAGCCATCACATTCGTAAAGATTCTTTTTGTCCTCGCTATTACGGTAGGTTTTTTTGCTCCCGTATTAACATGGGTAGAAAGAAAACAAAGTGCCATCATGCAAGACAGGATTGGAGCAAACCGTGCCGACATTTTGGGCTTTACGGTATTGGGTCTTTTCCACATTATTGCCGATGCTTTAAAGATGTTTACTAAAGAGGATTTCATTCCTCAAGGCGCGAACAAAATTTTACATACCATCAGCCCAATCATTGCCGTGGTTCCGGCGCTTTTAACTTTTGCCGTGGTTCCATTTGGTGGTCAGTACAACCTGTTTGGCAAAGAAGTCAATCTGGTAATTTCTGATCTTGATGTCGGTCTTCTTTTTGTCTTTGCGATTGCTTCTCTTGCAACTTACGGCTATGTGATCGCCGGTTGGAGTTCTAACAACAACTGGTCACTATTAGGTTCCATGCGAACCGCATCACAAATGATTTCGTATGAAGTCACTATGGGGCTCACCATCGTTGGCGTTCTCATGGTCTATGGCTCCATGAAGCTGACAACTATTGGAGCGATACAGGAAGACTTTTTCCGATGGGGATTATTCTTGCAACCTTTGGGTTTCTTCATGTTTCTGGCGGCATCGATTGCCGAGAACAAGAGAATTCCTTTTGATAACCCGGAGGCAGAGTCGGAAATCGTCGCTGGTTATTTTACAGAATACAGTGGACTAAAATTCGGTATGTTTTTTATGGCCGAATTTATTGAAATGGTCACGATCGGCGCGATCATGACTATTTTGTTTTTTGGCGCATGGCATATTCCGTTTTTAACAACCGCCACATTACTCGGCTGGTTTGATTTTCTTGGCACCACTGGCTCGAACCTGATTGTAATGCTAATTCAGGTCGGTGTGTTTTTCGCCAAAGTGATTTTCTTTATCTGGTTGCAGATGACAATTCGTTGGACGTTGCCGCGGTTTCGTTATGATCAGATTATGAAACTAGGGTGGAAGATTCTTCTACCGCTTTCGTTAGCAAACATTTTAATAACCGGGATCGTTATCCTGGTTCTTAATTAAAAGGAGGCCTCACGATGGCCTATTATGTAAATAGAAATATCAAGATGACCTGGTGGGAGAGACTTTACCTCCCAGAAATAATAAAGGGCATGGGTATCACGTCCCGACACTTCTTTGTAAACCTCTTTGGGTTTGTTCCCTTTTTATTGGGGGCAAAAAAAGAAAGACCCATCATGACGGTTTACTATCCTGAAGAGCAGGTACAATACCCGATTGCGTATCGTGGACGACCGGTTTTGGCTCAAAATGAAGACGGGCAGCCTGCTTGCGTTGCTTGTGGCTTATGCGAAATTGCCTGTCCGGCCTACTGTATCCATATTGAACCGAGCGAAAATAGCGGCAAGCAAAATCAGTATGAGCGCTGGCCGGATGTATTCAATATTGACTATGCTATTTGTATTTTTTGCGGAAACTGTGAAGAAGCCTGTCCTGAAGAAGCCATTTTCATGAGTGACGATTGCGAAATCTCAATGCTCGATCGTAAACAAATGCTTTACACAAAAGAACAACTTTTAACTCCGGTGGCTGATTTGCAAAAACGCATTGAATTCACCCGAAATATGTACGCCAAATGGAATTATTAATTTTTTATCCTATTGCAGGTCTGTGCATTGCCTTGGCTCTGGGTGTTATTTTTAACACCAGCCCGGTAGGCTCTGCCATGTGCCTCATCGGCATGATGCTCGGACTCTCTGGAATCTTTGTGCTTTTGCAAGCGCACTTTGTCGCCATCTTGCAGATCATTATTTATGCAGGAGCGATCATGGTTTTATTTATGTTCGTGATCATGCTTTTGAATTTGAAAGAAGCGGCATCTTCCGATTGGGTGATGAGGGATAAAAATCTTTTCATCTCTATAATGAGCGGCGTATTAGCGGTAGGGATTTTGTACAAAATTGTGGATGTCATTTTCATGACCGAATTAAATTCGCCTGCCACGTTGCCCGATTCGTTCGGGACAGTTGCAACCATTGGCGAATCATTGTTTACAGATTTCGTATTGCCATTTGAAGTGGCATCGCTTTTATTGTTAGCAGCTATGATCGGGGCAGTTGTCCTCGCGAAACCTAAACTGGACTGACTATGTTTGAAGACTCGGTTCCCTTAGCTCATTATTTGACCTTAAGTGCAGTTCTGTTTGTAATCGGAATTGTCGGTGTTTTAGTTCGTCGCAATGTGATCGTGGTGTTCATGTCGATCGAGATCATGTTGAACGCGGTGAACATTTCTCTGATTGCATTTGATCATTATTTGAATCTTTCTAACGGTCAGATTTTCAGTTTTATGGTGATGTGTGTTGCTGCTGCTGAAGTGTCGGTGGGACTGGCAATTATTATTGCCCTGCACCGCAACAAACCAACGGTCAATCTTGATGAATTCAACCTGTTGAAGTGGTAATAAAAGTATGTTGCTAAAACTAACTTGTCTGGTACCCCTGTTTCCGTTGCTCGGATCCATCATCAACGGATTCTTTGGGTTGCGTATTGGGAAAAATGCAGTGGGAATCATTGCCTGCGGAAGCATGGCTTTATCTTTCCTGACTTCCATTTTGATTTTTGTGGGTTTTCTCATGTTGCCGGAAGGCCAGCATGTTTTCGAGCAAGCTGTCTGGACTTGGTTTGGCGCTGGGGACTTTTCTGTCGACTTTGGATTTCAGATAGACCCCCTGACTCTGATTATGATGTTCGTTGTAAGTGGAGTCGGATTCATCATCCATGTCTACGCCATTGGCTACATGCATGAAGAATACAGCTTCTACCGATTCTTTGCTTACTTCAACTTGTTCGCCAGTGCCATGCTGGTTCTGGTTATGGGTAACAACTTTCTAATCATGTTCATCGGTTGGGAAGGTGTGGGCTGTTGTTCTTACTTCCTGATCGGTTATTATTTCGAGAAAAAATCCGCCTGCGATGCTGGTACCAAGGCTTTCGTTGTCAACCGCGTCGGGGACTTCGCGTTCTTGCTCGCTGTCATGTATATCTTCAATGTTTTTGGCACCATCGACTTCACGGAAGTCATGCACGCGGCTCCTGAAAAACTGGTTTATGCTGGCGAAGCGGTCACCCTTATCACCTTCTTTCTTTTTGTCGGCGCAACCGGTAAATCAGCGCAAATTCCTTTATACACTTGGCTCCCTGATGCAATGGAAGGCCCGACCCCGGTCAGTGCCTTGATCCACGCTGCCACCATGGTGACCGCAGGTGTTTACATGATCGTTCGATGCAGTGCCCTGTTTAATCTGGCACCCATGACGATGATGATCGTCGCTGGAACAGGTGCGGCAACAGCAATTATGGCTGCAACCATTGGCATGACTCAATTCGATATTAAAAGAGTATTGGCCTACTCCACAGTCAGCCAGATCGGTTATATGATCATGGCTTGCGGAGTCGGTGCTTATACCGCTGCCATTTTCCATCTAGTAACCCATGCCTTCTTTAAAGCTTGTCTCTTTCTTGGCTCTGGAAGTGTCATTCATGGTATTCATGGCGAGCAGGATATGCGCAAGATGGGTGGGCTCAAAAACTATATGCCAGTGACCTATTGGACATTTCTGGTTTCAACGCTTGCCATTGCAGGCATTCCGCCGTTATCCGGTTTCTTCAGTAAGGATGAAGTTCTTTATCATGCGTTGATGGATGGCAATATTATATTTTGGGGAATGGGTATTGGGGCAGCCTTGTTAACCGCTTTTTATATGTTCCGCCTTGTGTTTATGACCTTTCACGGCGAATCACGCGTTGACCCATCCGTACATCCACATGAGTCACCAAAAGTAATGACCATGCCCCTTGTAATTCTTGCGGGATTGGCAACGGTGGGTGGCATACTGGGAATCCCGCTTTTTCATGGCTGGCATATTCTTCACAACTGGTTAGAACCGGTTCTGCATTTCGATCTAGCAAATGCCTTGCAGCATTCAGAACATATGTTGCACGAGGCGGGTAAACATGCACCTTCTTGGGCACATTTACTCAACCCAAAAGAACACAATTTATGGCTTGAAGTATTCCTGATGGCGTTTTCAGCTTGTGTGGCCGTTACCGGAATCGTTGCCGCGTATATCTTTTATATTAAACGACCTGACTTGCCTGAAAAGTTTACGAAAGGCCAATGGGGATTCGAGTTGGTACAAAACAAATATGGTGTGGATGAACTTTACGACGGGGTATTCGTCAAACCCACTGTAGAAGCATCGCATTTACTTTGGAAAGAAGTTGACGCCAAAGCTATAGACGGAACGGTAATTGGTACCGCTAAAAGTGTTGGATGGTTAAGTAAACAAGCTCAGGCCTTTCAATCCGGCTTTGTTCGCAATTATGCCTTGTTCATCGCAGTTGGGTTCATCAGTCTTTTATTGATTATGTTTTAGGGAATTATGTTTCTAACTTTTATAACTTTCTTGCCAATAATTGGTGCGTTTCTTCTTGCCTTTTTTCCTAAGGAGAATAAAGGTGCGATCAAGCAAACTGCGCTTGCAGTAGCAGTAGCTGATTTTCTGCTATCTCTGTATTTGTGGACTAACTTTGATAATTCCACTCATAAAATGCAGTTTGGGCTTAATGTCTCCTGGATAGAATCTTGGGGAATCAACTACCATATCGGCCTTGATGGAATTTCCCTGCTGCTTTATGTGATGACCACATTCCTGACGATGATCTGTATCATCGCTTCTTGGGATGTTAAAAAACATATCCGCGAATACATGATGGCCATGCTGGCTCTCTCTACCGGTATGCTGGGAGTTTTTATTTCTCTCGACCTTTTCATGTTCTATGTGTTCTGGGAATTCCAGTTGGTCCCGATGTACATCATCGTTGGAGTATGGGGCGGCCCTCGACGGATTTATGCCGCAGTAAAATTTTTCATTTATACAGCATTGGGTTCCCTGCTGATGTTGGTCGCCATCATCTGGATTTATTTCCATATCAAGGAAACAACAGGTGTGGCAACAGCAGATATTCTATTCATCACCGACCACTTGAGTTCAAGTGTTCCACTGGGTACTCAAAAATGGCTGTGGGCTGCTTTCTTTTTGGCCTTTGCTATCAAAGTTCCCATGTTTCCATTCCACACCTGGCTCCCTGACGCTCATGTTGAAGCACCAACAGCAGGCTCTGTGATTCTGGCTGGTGTTTTATTGAAAATGGGAACCTATGGTTTCTTACGATTTAACCTGCCGTTTTTCCCGCAGGCTTCTTATGAGTTTGTAGACATGATTGCTGTATTGTCGATCATTGGTATCGTTTATGGGGCACTGGTTGCAATGGTCCAAGAAGATTTAAAGAAACTCGTTGCCTACTCGAGTGTCAGTCACCTCGGGTTTGTCATGCTGGGTATCTTTGCATTGAACGAATACGGAATACAGGGTGCCCTAATTCAGAACATCAACCACGGTATCAGCACGGGTGCCCTCTTCCTTTTGGTTGGCGTTATTTATGATCGTCGACACACCCGAATGATCAAAGAGTTTGGCGGCCTTTCCAAACAGATGCCAGTCTATGCTATCTGTTTTATGATCGCAGCTCTATCATCCATCGGTCTGCCTGGTATGAACGGGTTTGTAGGGGAGTTTCTAGTACTCTTGGGCACCTTTCAAGGAATCGGTTTTCTCTATGCAGCCTGCGCAACTTCTGGGGTTATTTTAGCAGCATGTTATATCCTCTGGATGTTCCAACGTGTCATGTTCCTGGAGTTGAGCAACCCAAAAAATATGAACCTGAAAGATATCAATGTTCGGGAACTGATTACTATTGTTCCCCTATTGATTTTAATTTTCTGGATTGGTTTATACCCAAAACCATTTATGAAAACATTTGACGCATCGGTCAGTCATCTGGTCAGTAAAGTTAGCCCAGATAATTTCCGTCCCAAACAAGACCACGACGCGGGTGGACACCATGCGGCGCTTATATCCAAAACCGAACTGGCCAAGCTGAGTCAAAAGCTACAAAAGACCAGCCATAATTGATTGAGGAATATTTAATAGTGGAACCGATACACGCACCCGAATCCATTGACCTGATTGCTCTGGCACCAGTCCTTGTACTGAGTGTTTTCGCTATGGGCGTTCTGGTATTGGATCTTTGGGCTGGGAAAAACAAAACACTGCTGATGTTTGTAAGCCTCGTTGGCTTGTTAATGACAGCTATTAGCGCATTTGCCAAACATCCCATCCCCGCCTTTGCGTTTACCGACAGTTATACCGTCGATCACTTATCTCTGTTTTTCATTTGCATATTCACTCTCAGTTCCGCCTTAACCATTCTGCTTTCCAGCGAATATAACGAACGCGAAGGAATCAAAGCCGGTGAATACTATCCTCTGATTCTACTTTGTACTGTAGGGATGATCCTTCTGGCTTCATCTACAGATATGATCATGATCTTCCTGGGAATAGAAATCGTTTCCATCTGCCTCTACGTATTGGCAGGTATCAGGAGAGATCATCCCGCTTCTAACGAAGCGGCGCTGAAATATTTTCTGCTCGGAGCGTTTGCCACAGGGTTCCTGTTATATGGAATGACATTGGTTTATGGCTCAACCGGAAGTACCAACTTATTTAAAATCGCAGAGTTTATTAAATCGGATAGCGCTCAGTCCAATCCCCTTCTCTTAATGGGCATTGTCCTTTTAGTGATCGGATTCGGATTCAAAGTTGCGGCGGCTCCGTTTCATATGTGGGCACCAGATGTCTATCAAGGGGCACCTACACCTGTTACAGCGTTCATGGCTGTTGGGCCTAAAGCTGCGGCATTTGCGGCATTCTTCAGAATCTTCAGCGAAGCTGTTCCAGACTTGGCTCCGTCATGGGAAATATTGTTGTGCACTATTGCTGTCTTGAGCATGGTTGTTGGTAACCTTGGCGCGATCATGCAAACCAATATCAAAAGAATGCTGGCTTTTTCCAGTATCTCGCACGCCGGTTACCTCTTGATTGCGGTCATTTCCAAAAGCTCTCTGTCCGGTTCAAGCCTGCTCTTTTATATGTTGTCTTATGCCTTCACCACTTTTGGGGCATTTGGGATCATTATTTTACTTGGACGAAAAGGTGAGGAAAACCTGGAACTAGAAAACTATTCTGGCCTGGCATACAAACACCCGTTGATGGCATTGAGCATGACTGTTTTTCTCTTGTCTCTAGGAGGCCTGCCACCATTTGCAGGATTTGTTGCCAAATTCTATATTTTCAATGCTGCGATCGAAGAAGGTTTTGTAACCTTGGTTATCATTGCCGTTCTCAACAGCGCTATTTCATTTTACTACTACTTGAAAGTAGTCGTCTTCATGTACATGAAGGAAGCGGAAAGTGAGTTCCAGATATCCCTGACTCCCATGACGCTATTCGTAGTGATTCTGGGGCTCATCGGAACCATTGAACTTGGCATCTTTCCCGACACCATCATCTCCCTCACCACCCACTAGCGTGGGAGGCTACTCTGCATTACGTTTTAGAGCGGTCAATACTCCTTGAGCGCATTAAGAATTTTTGCTCTTCTCTCCAGCAACAGATAATTTTCCATTAAAAGAATACACCCTTGCAGGGGCAGAGAATCCTGACATCAGCCCTAAAAATTTTTTTACTCATTAAATACACAGGTTAGGCTATAATCTGTTCTACCTGCAAAAATTTAAGCGAATTGGAAAAAGCTATGAAGATGCACCATTTGGACAAAGAAAAAGTAGAAGAGATCATGTTGAAGGTCAAGCAAGTGGTCGACTCGGGACAATACCCTGCAGATGTTATCGAAGAAATTTTCAAGCTCTCGCAAGTCGATGGCGAAAAATTTTTAGAATGCAAGAACCACCCTATCCAAAAAGAAAAAGTGAATTTTGAAATCGATCCAGAAAAAGGCGTACGTTTTTTTGATCCTTTCAATTTCTTCACCCGCGGAATCTATAAAGATATGGATGGATTGACTGTTTGGACCCAGGACAACCTCAAAGAACCTTGGGAATAAGAATAGCAACCGACCCACTATGGGGTCATCTACCCATCAGGCAAATAAAAAAAGCCCTATGCAAAATGCATAGGACTTTTTTATTACTATAATTTGTGACTTAGCTTTTTTCCTGATCCGCATTGAAATCGTAAGAACCTTTTCTGGGCAAGGATGCAGTGAAACTATCTGCGGTTTCTTTCATAGCTAGATCTTTGGCATCACCTTCCTCTTGGGCTTTTTTCCGGGCCAAGGCTTCTTTTTCTTCATCCGTTAAGTTTTCTTCAGACTCGCTCTCTTTCCCTTCTTCAATGGCAGCTTGCTGGCCCTCTTCCACTTGAGCTCCTTCTTCCTCTTCCTGTGCTTCTTTCATGGAACTCTTGAAGTTCTTAATACTACGACCAAAAGCACTGCCAATTTCGGGAAGTTTTCCCGCTCCAAAAATAATCATTATGATGACCAAAATAATCATCAACTCAGGAAAACCTATTCCCATCATAATTCTTGCCCTCCAGTATTATTGTAAACACCCCGATATTTTACGAAAACAGAGCCTTAATCTTTGAAAATTAACTTATTTTTAATAAGTTTATCCTTTTTCGACCTGTGAATACAAGGGGAATAATTGTCAATTTTGAAAAATACCGATTCCCTGCAACTATAACGCTTTATTATCACAATTCAATGCCCCTCCCTATTTCCGGCATAAATATTAATGAAAATCTAAACACGAATATCGGAACTTCTATAATAAAAACAACACTTAAAAATTGATAAGAAGAGCTTATAGATTTACATTAGTTGCGCGAATTTGTTAATATTTTCTGACAAGTTTAAAACTTCTACCAACACTTCTTAATATGAATCTAGAACTTCTCATTGCAGTTCTTTTTGGTGGACTATTAGTCTACCGAGGTTTGTTCTCAATACGAAGAACACATATGCGAATTATTGCGATCAGTTTTGGGACACTTATTATTGTAGCTGCGGTTTCTGCTGTGCCACAAAGTTCTGTAAATCAATCCTTGGTTTCCCAAAGCATTTCACGTCACTCGGCCGATGAGCATGAAAGCCTGATCGCTGTTAAGCTTTATCAAAATAAAATCACGCCAGAAATAAAGATTCGTGCCTCAGGCACGGCCCTTTCACAATAAATCTCCTAAGTACTTTCTGGTTCTTGCCTGTCGGGAATACGAGCAAAATAATATTGATCAGGCGCTCGATTTTGCATATGCCGGTCTGCATCTAAACCCAAAGAACAAGTAAGTCGATGCCGCGCTCAGCAACATCAGGGTATGGTTTTTTCCAGCCTAGGTGTGGATGAAGTTGCAACCGTAAAGTTGAAGAAGCATTGAAAAAATTCCCCTATGATGCAGACACTCACAACTACCTTGGAATTCTTTATTTCGAACAAAAAGACTTTCATAAAGCTGAGGAAAAATTTAAGAAAGCTCTGACCCTTAGGCCCAAAGATGGGGAAATTTATTATAATCTGGGAAACCTGTTTAAAGAGCAAAACAGCTTGAGAAAAGCCGAAAAGACTTTCAAGCATGCATTTAAGGTCGCACCGAAATCACCTGATCTTCATAACGGATTAGGCACCGTTTTCTGGGCTCAGGACAAGCAGGCAGATGCAGAAAAAGAATCGCAAAGTTTCTAAGCAGTCTCGCCCCTATTATTAGATCGTTTCCTCTCTACTTTTAACTCTAGGCTTCACGCAAAGACTCAATAGCTTTTTTGTAATCCTTTGTGTTGAAAATAGCAGAACCGGCAACCAGAACATTGGCCCCGGCTTGCTTTATATCTCCCGCATTATCCGGTTTAATTCCACCATCGACTTCCAGCAATAAAGGATTTTCATAATTCGACATCACATCATCCAAGTTATGAATTTTATCCAATATTGAACGAATAAATGTTTGTCCACCGAATCCGGGGTTTACGGACATCAGCAGAACCATATCTATCTCATGGAGAATTTCTTCAAGGGAAGAAAGTGGGGTTGCGGGGTTGAGCACTACACCTGCCTTTATCCCCTGCTCTTTTATCAACTGGATGGTGCGATTCAGGTGAGGACAAGCTTCCACATGAACCGTAATTATATCGGAACCGGCACTGGCAAAATCTTTAATATAAGCATCGGCATTTTCAATCATTAAATGGACATCGAGTGGCAAATCAGTTGCTTTGCGGACGGACTCCACGACCACTGGCCCAATCGTGATATTGGGAACAAAATGTCCATCCATCACATCCACATGAATCCAGTCTGCGCCCGCCTGTTCAACCTCTTTCACTTCATCCGTCAGGCGACCAAAATCCGCTGAAAGAATGGATGGAGCAATTACTATCTCTTCTGATGTTTTTGTCATTGGGTGAATTTCCTTATCGCCATCACAAATTTTTCGAAGCATATCATAAAGCCCGATAACTGTCCCGATATTATGCAATGGTTATCAAAAGCTAATTTCTTTATAATATAAGGCTTTACTCTCATTTCTTATAAAAATCCGTGAAAGCAAAACTGGAAATTATCCGAGGAAAAATCAAAGCCCTTCTCATGCAGGATCACAATATGCTGATACTAGCTGCATTGATCGGCTTTCTTGCGGGTTTTGCTTCCACGGCGTTCAGATGGATGATCGAATTCTTTGGAATTGTATTTTCCACTAAAGGGTTATCCTGGTTAGGAATTACAGGGACAGCATTGCCTTTTCTATTACCGCTGATGCCAATGTTTGGCGGAATAGTCACCGGAATCATTTGCCACTTCTTTCCTGATGCAGTGAAAGAAAACGGCGTACACCGGGTCATGCACGCAGTTGCATTGAAGGCCGGAAAAATTCGCAAGCGCACTCTGATCACTTGTTCTGCAACTTCCGCCCTAACCATTGGTTCAGGGGGTTCTGCTGGGCGTGAAGGACCCACCGTGCAAATCGGCTCAGCTGTAGGCTCAGCATTAGGAAACCTTTTTCACTTATCAAGAGAGCGGGTACGGGTCTTAGTCGGGTGTGGAGCAGCAGCAGGGATAGCCGCATCCTTCAATGCTCCTCTAGCCGGAGTTTTATTTGCGCTGGAAATTATCCTCGGCGATTTTACGATCCACACTTTCAGCCCGATCATTGTTGCGTCCGTAATCGGCACCGCAACAGGACGAGCCCTTGAAGGCAACGAAATCACATTTCATGTGCCCGTTCATGAACTGGTCAGTTATTCAGAAATCATTCTCTACTTGTTCCTGGGTCTTTTATGCGGACTGGTTTCTCGGTTGTTCACTTTGGTTTACTTCAAATCAAATGATTTTTTTGAAGAAAAAGTGCGTATTCCAAAAATCTTAAAACCTGCTTTGGGAGGATTGATAGTTGGTTTAATTTCTATTGGCTTCCCGGCAGTTCTGGGAAATGGTTATGATTTCATGGAAAAAGCTTTGTCCGGCGAACTGCTGTGGAGCATGGCATTCCTACTCATTTTTTTAAAGATAATCAGTACCTCGGTAACCTTAGGCTCGGGTGGACTGGGTGGAGTTTTCGCCCCCTCTCTTTTTATAGGAGCCATGCTAGGGTCAGCATTTGGGGCATTGGTACATGACATTAGTCCAAACTTAACAGCTTCACCAGAAACTTATGCACTTGTAGGAATGGGTGCTGTTGCAGGTGCTGTCATGCAAGCTCCTTTAACCAATATTCTGATGCTCTTTGAGCTAACCAATGACTACACCATCATTCTGCCAATCATGATTACTTGCATTGTTTCTGCTTATACATTCAGAGGCTTTTCAAAAAATTCTATCTACATTCAAAAACTTCTTAAAGAAGGAATTAATATTCAACACGGTCGCGAAGTATCTATTCTAAATTCAATTCGAGTTGACGAAGTGATGAATAAAGAAGTCACCACCATTTTAGAGGGAATGCCTTTTAGAAAAATTCTTGAAACCATTTCTCATTCAAAGAACTTTTACTTTCCCGTTATCAACAGTCAGGGGGAGATGTCTGGAATCCTGTCTTTCCATATGGTGCGAGAAATGATTTTTGAAGAGGAGTTGGGAGACCTGGTGGTCGCCAATGACCTTTCGGTCAAACCTGTAAAATCTCTTACCCCGGATACTAATTTAAATCAAGCCATGGAATTATTTGCCCACCTAGATGTAGAACAACTCCCTGTTGTACATAAGAATGACCCCAAGCGAGTCATAGGCATGGTCAATCGCGGGGAAGTGGTAGCAGCTTATAACAGAGAAGTATTGGTATCTGAATTTGACCGATGACCCTTCCCCACCTGCCCGGTTTTAGACTCCTCTCATTTATTCTAATCAGTTGTCTGTTGTTCACTGCATGCGATGATCCCAATGCGTTGAATCATCAACGCTCACAGTTTTTAATGGGAACACTGGTCTAAATTTTTGTCATAGAAAAAGATGAGAAGCTCGCCATAACTGCTATTCAGAAGGCATTCCGGGAGATTCGCAGACTGGAAAAGCTGATGAGCATTCTTATTCCAGACTCTGAAATTTCAAAAATAAATCAGGCGGCAGGAAAAGATCGCGTCCCACTTTCTAAAGTATTACTGACTGTTCTTCAACGGTCCCTTTTCTGGTCCTAAAAAACAGAGGGTACATTTGATATCACCATCGGCCCTGCGCAAAAGTTATGGAATTTTGATACTCCCTCCCTGCCCTCAGAAAACTCTATTGCATATGCGATTAAATAAATTGACTTCAGAAAAATTCAACTAGAAGAACAAAATATTTTTCTACCTGAAAAAGGGATGCGGCTAAATTTAGGAGCTATAGTCAAAGGCTATGCTATTGACAAAGTCATTGATATCTTAAAGGAGGAAAAAATTCGAAACGCGTTGATCAACACCTGTGGTGACCTTAAATCCATAGAAAAAAACAGACCAACTGAATTGGAAAATCGGACTTCAGCACCTATGAAATTCAGAGTCCCTGCTTGCCTCTTTCTCTATCTCGGGGAAAGCCGTTGCTAGTTCAAGAGACTACCAGAAATATTTTGAACAGAACGGAAAACGCCATCATCATATTGTCGATCCCAAAACCGAATACCCTGCCACAACTGGTTCGATGACTCCCACCGTTATCGCAAAAAATGACATGGATGCCGATGCCCTTTCCACGGCAATTTTTTGTCCTCGGTTCAGAAAAAGGCATCGCATTAATTGATTCGTCAAATGATGTAGAAGGATTGATTGTAGATATTAAGAAAGAGGTGAGTGTTTCTAGAAACATGGGTTCAATTGAGAATTTCTCCCTCAAGTCCTTCAAAAAGGGCATTCGCCATTAATCCATGTCCAATAGCATTAGGGTGACATAAATCTGGAAACAGAAATACAAGCTGCGTTTCTTTTTCCAGTATCTTTCCATAAGCCTCAAAATAAGTAACAAATTTTTCAGGAAAAAGGTCATGCACCTTTGATAAATACGGCTTAAAAATATCCGGGAAATCATAAAATGGAATATGTGCAGATTTTGCTGTCTGCTTAGCAACATCGCGATACTCCCCTCCGTTACAAACACTTATGAAGTGAGGTTTTCCTCCGCGTTGCAAAATCTCCTGGAAAATTACACCAAGGTTTTTCTGATATTCTTCTAATGAAACTCTGCTGTTTTTTGTTTTTGGAATTCTCGGTTCAGGTAAAGAATGAATCAAGGTTCGCATCCATTTTATTATCATCAAGCGATTCAAAGACCAGCTTATTTTCCCCACCATTGAGTTGCGCGCCTGAAACCGCACACTATCTGATTTTAAAGAAGGATAAGAATCGTTCGAACCAAACGAGACCAGAACGATATCTCCATTTTTTATTTTCACCTTATCTTCCAGCAATAATTGTCCATGGTACGAAGTAAAGCCTGGCGTAGAATAATTTTCGACAGTGATACTGGAGGTTAGGGGAAGTTGCTTTAATTTTTCCGCAAGCTGTTGTGGGTAAGAATCTTCAAAGTCCACTCCCCAGCCGAAGCTGCTGGAATCTCCCAACACATGTAGGGTATGTCCTTCTGTCTCGCCGACTATAGGATTCTGAGCTGAAACACGATACCCCTTTGCATCGGACGCTATCGTCCAAGGTGGAAGTTTGTCAAAAAATAATGCAGAGGAATAATTTAAAACTGTAAGTTGCAGATTAGGTTTCAGCAAATAACCGTAACGCAAATCAGGGCGATAGGCATAAACATCTTCACTCACGAATCCCTGCTCCGCCACATACCTCTGATATCTTGCCATCACCAAGGGGTCCAACTCTTCCATCCAGGCAGGAAAAATAAACTTTTTATAGGAAATAGAAGGTTGAAAGCCAGAAAAATGCAAAATCATTTCCAGCAAACAAAAAATTATCACTACAACAAACGTGGAAAATAAAAAAGGTTGAAGGGTTTTATCTTGGTTTTTTTGTATCACAACAATCGAATTAGCTATGAATTAACTTTAGTATACCTATTCAACAAAAGGGAGTTCCCTACAACGGATACGGAACTTAAAGACATTGCTGCGGCAGCGAATACAGGTTGCAAAAGAATTCCATACGCCGGATATAAAACACCTGCCGCGATAGGAATGCCAACAATATTATAAATAAAAGCCCAGAACAAATTTTGCCTGATTTTAGACATGGTGGCTTTGCTCAACTCGATTGATTCTACAACAGCCTTAATATCTGAGCCAACAAGGGTTATATCTGAGGCTTCCATCGCAACATCAGTACCACTCCCTAAAGCAATCCCCACATCGGCCCCAGCCAGTGCGGGAGCATCATTGATTCCATCTCCAACCATTGCAACACAATGTCCGGATTGTTTGATCCTTTCAATTTCATCCACTTTCCCCGATGGCAACACTTCCGAAACCACTCTATCTATTCCCAACTGCCTTGCCACTGTTTGCGCAGTATTAGAGTTATCTCCCGTTAACATGACAACTTCTAACCCCATTTTTTTTAGATGCAAAATATTTTCTTTAGCGTGTGGCTTTAGGGCATCTGTTGTGGCTAGGAGTCCTGCCACCTGCCCGTCAACGCAGAGGATCATCGGGGTTTTGCCATTCTCCGTCAGCTTAACCAATTGGTCATCAATGGAGGATATATCGATCTGGTTTTCTACCATCAATCTTTTATTGCCAAGCAATACTTTCTGGTCGTCTACTTTTCCTTCGACACCGAATCCTGGCAAAGCATGAAAATCATCGGGTGTTTTAAGTTTTAGCCCTCTCCTTTTCGCCTCAGCCACAACGGCTTGCGCAAGAGGATGCTCAGAACCTTTCTCTAGAGATCCCGCAAGAGCGAGTAACTGTTCAGCATCTAGTTTCGTTGCAGGTGCAAGAAGAACATCGGCCACCTCCGGTTTCCCCATTGTCAAGGTTCCCGTTTTATCGAATACGATGGTATCTAGCTTTTCTGCTCTTTCCAGAGCTTCTCCACCCTTTATCAGGACACCCATTTTCGCCCCTCTTCCTGTACCCACCATGATAGCGGTAGGAGTTGCCAGGCCCAACGCACATGGACAGGCAATGATCAACACAGAAATAAAAGCCATGAGAGCAAAAGAAAAAGTGGGAAGTTCAGTAAAAGAATTTCCGAACAACCACCAGAATAAAAATGTAATAACAGCCAGTCCCATCACCGACGGAACAAAAATCCCTGCAATTTTATCAGCCAGCTTTTGTACCGGCGCTTTCGATCCTTGCGCCTCTTCCACCAATTTAATAATTTTTGCCAAAACAGTATCCTGGCCCAACCGAGTTACCTTCATTTTAAAGAATCCGGTTTTATTTATACTGGCTCCAAAAACATCATCGCTAACGTTCTTCTCCAACGGCACACTTTCCCCGGTCAGCATGGACTCATCAATCGATGAGTTGCCTTCAAATATTTTCCCATCCACAGGAATTTGTTCTCCAGGGCGCACCCAGACACGATCCCCGACAACCAGTTCTGAAATACTAATCTCTACCTCTTCTCCTTGCCGTTCTACTATTGCCGTTCGCGGTTGAAGTTGCATCAGTTTCTTGATGGCATTCGAGGCGCTTAGCTTGGCACGCGATTCCATCCACCGCCCCAACAGAACCAAAGCAATAATCATTACCGAGGTATCGAAATACACCGCCACTTTTTCATCTGCCATACGAATCCATGAAGGGAAAAATGTTGCCACCGTGCTGTACAAATAGGCGGCAGAAGTTCCTACCGCAATCAAAGTATTCATATCTGCATATCCGTGACGTATGCCATTAATAGCACCACGATAAAATTGTTTGCCGCAATAAAACTGAACAGGAGTCGCTAAAATAAATAGCATGAGATTTAAAGATAGAGGCAGTGCCATACCTTCACCCTTCATGCTTAAAGTCATCACCAAAATACTAGCCATACCGCTGACAATTAATTTCAGTTTTAAACTTGCTAGTTCTTTGAGATGTCGATTTTCTTCATTAGAGGTTAAACCCTCGCTTGATTTAGCAGGACGCAAGATATACCCGGCATTAGACAGAGTTTCTTTTAGTCCGTTAAACACAATAAGAGCAGGAAGATATTCAATGGATACCTGTTCTGTGGCCAGATTAACTTTCACATCCGACACGCCAGGGAGAGAGGATAGTTTTTTTTCAACCCTGGAAACACAGGATGCGCAGGTCATCCCTTCGATAGAAAAGGTTTCATGTACCGAAGGTACCTCAAACCCGAGTTTTTTGATCTCCTCAGGAAACTGTTCTGCTCTAATTTTTTCAGGGTCAAACTCTACGGTTGCCATTTCAGCGGCAAAATTGACTTTGGCCAAAGAGACTCCATCTAACTCTCCGACTTTTTTTTCAATTCGTGCCGAGCAACTGGCACAACTCATGCCTTTTACGGGTAGAGCTATCGTTTCATTTTTTTCAGAAATCACGTCTCGCATTGTCTATAGAGTAAACTTATTTATACCAAACCAGAGTACACCTTTTAATAGTATGAGTCTTTTAACTATTTATAAGACTTACTTTGCCAAAGGCAAGATATAGGCATAAGAATTGGCAAGGGGAATGATGTGTTTCTAGGCTGGCGAGAGCTATTCTTTTTTAATGATAAGGTTTTTCAACGTAAAAACCCCATAACCTATTAAAAGCAATGCAATCAAGCCACTGCTGAAAGAGTTTTGACCAACCGCGCTAGTGAAGACAAATATTCCAGCACCACTCAAAACAAGTCCTATAAAAAAATATCCGGCGGTTCTATAAAAAGGAGTTTTGGATACTGGTTTTTCTATATCTTCTCGTTTTTGCTTGAGTTGCCAGCGCCATCGAAGAACATAATAAGTCTGCCTTAACCAGTTGATCAACCCAGCATCTTCTTTCAGACTGGTTCGACAATACATACACTGGCTATCAGTATTGCGGTTGGGGAAACCACAATTAAGGCACAGCTTTGAGTCCTGATTCTGACTTATTGCGATAGGTTCTTTTTTTGGGTCTTCCATTTAAAACTCCAAGTT
>ENA-OREN01002434-OREN01002434.1-marine-metagenome-genome-assembly--contig:-NODE-2434-length-19000-cov-7.329969_pt1 | contig 19000 bp, 19 predicted proteins | sample MGYA00248624_ERZ508555 | MGnify/ENA primary metagenome ERZ508555 (study PRJEB26222, sample SAMN06267773) | marine metagenome | isolation source: Saanich Inlet, British Columbia, Canada | place...
AAAACTGTAGTTCATTATGCAGAGCAGCCATCTGCACCTTATTCACTAATGAATTATAAGACTGCAAACTTTACATTGAGCAATAATTTACTCGTTACTAACAACCTGATGTTTGCGGTCAAGGATCTGTCAAAAGATACGCATATTATCAAGCTGGGAACAATGGGGGAGTATGGAACGCCAAACATTGATATTGAAGAAGGCTGGATAGATATAAAACATAAAGGCAGAGAGGATAGGTTTCTTTATCCAAGGCAAGCTGGGTCAATATACCACACTAGTAAGATTATGGATACAGATCTAATGTGGTTTGGTTGCAGGATGTGGGGTTTAAAGGTAACAGATTTAATGCAAGGGCCAGTTTATGGAATGGAGACAGAAGAATCCAAAATAGACGATAGACTGAAAACCATTTTTAATTATGATGAATTGTTTGGAACTATTGTAAATAGATTTATAACTCAAGCTGTTATAGACTATCCACTTACAGTCTATGGAAAAGGCGGTCAAACTAGAGGCTACCTCAATATTAAAGATACTTTGCAGTGTGTATATATGGCAGAAAAAAATCCAGCAAAATCTGGAGAATTGAATATCTTCAACCAAATTATGGAAACCTTTACTGTCAACCAACTTGCAGAACTAACACAAGAGTCAGGGCGAGAGCTAGGGTACGATGTACAGATCGAGAATATTGAAAACCCAAGGGTTGAGCTGGAAGAGCATTACTATAATCCTAGCTATCAAGGATTGATAGAGCTAGGCGTAAAACCTCATTTTTTAACAAAGGATAGAATGAAGGAGATGTTCGAAATAGTGGCTGAATACAAGACAAGCATAAGAAAAGAAGTTATATTTAGAGGGGTTCAGTGGTAAAAAAACTACTCATCACCGGCGGAGCTGGCTTCATCGGATCTGCAGTCATTCGTCATATTATTAACAACACCAATCACAGTGTTGTTAACGTTGACAAACTGACCTATGCCGGCAATCTAGAATCTCTAACTTCTGTTGAAGGTGATGCAAGATATGTACTTGAACAAGTTGATATTTGTAATGCAAATGAGATTAAGCATGTGTTTAATGAGCATCAGCCAGATATTGTGATGCATTTGGCTGCCGAGTCACATGTGGACAGGTCAATTGATGGTCCTGGTGAATTTATCCAAACCAATATTGTTGGCACCTATGTATTACTTGAAGAAGCTAGAGACTATTGGTCCAAATTAGAGAGTGATAAAAAGGAAGACTTTAGATTTCATCATGTATCTACTGATGAAGTCTATGGTGATCTTGAAGGTACGGATGATCTTTTTACTGAAGAGACATCGTACGCACCCAGCTCGCCATACTCAGCAGCTAAAGCAAGCTCTGATCACCTAGTACGTGCATGGCAGCGCACTTTTAAGTTCCCAACCTTGATTACAAACTGCTCGAATAATTATGGACCTTACCAGTTCCCTGAGAAGCTAATACCTCTCATTATTCTCAATGCTTTAGAAGGCAAAGATTTGCCAATCTATGGCAATGGTAAACAAATACGTGATTGGCTTTATGTTGATGACCATGCGAGAGCACTACTTCATGTAGCACTTACTGGCGAGGTTGGCGAGACATACAATATTGGTGGGCATAATGAATTGCAAAATATTGAAGTCGTTAACACTGTCTGCAGTATCCTGGATGATCTAGTGCCAAGCAAGCTTGATGGTATTAAACAATATGAGCAGCTGATTACTTATGTCGGAGACAGAGCGGGACATGATGTTAGATATGCAATTGATGCCACTAAGATCGACAAAGAATTAAATTGGACACCAAGTGAGACATTTGCAACAGGTATTCGAAAAACTGTTGAGTGGTATTTAGAAAATACTACTTGGTGTGATCGAGTTAAAGACGGGACTTATCAAGGTGAAAGGTTGGGGGTGTTTAAACCATGAAAGGAATAATCCTAGCAGGTGGCTCAGGAACGCGCCTCTATCCTCTTACTAAAGTCGTATCAAAACAATTGATGCCTATCTACGACAAGCCGATGATTTATTATCCGCTATCTGTGTTGATGCTGTCCGGTATCCAAGAAGTGCTTATTATCTCCACTCCTGAAGACCTGCCAAGATTTGAGCAGCTTTTGGGTGATGGCTCTGATATTGGTATGAAGTTTGAATACATAGTGCAACCTTCTCCTGATGGCCTAGCCCAGGCATTTATCTTAGGCAAAGGTTTTATTGGTGATGACGATACTTGTTTAATCCTAGGTGACAATATTTATTATGGTCATGGCATGACCGATATGCTGGTTAATGCTGTCTCAAATGCTAAAGATAAAAACATGGCAACCGTGTTTGGTTATCACGTTAATGATCCAGAGCGTTACGGCGTGGTTGATTTTGATTCTACTGGCAAAGCACTCAGTATTGAAGAGAAGCCAAATAATCCTAAAAGTAATTATGCAGTAACAGGTCTTTACTTCTACCCGAATGATGTGGTTAAAAAAGCTGCGGAAGTCATACCGTCTGACAGAGGTGAGTTAGAAATCACTACCGTGAACCAAATGTATTTAAGCGAAGAGCGCTTAACTGTTGAGCTTATGGGTAGAGGCTACGCTTGGCTAGATACAGGCACACATGAAAGCCTATTGGAGGCTTCAACATTCATTGAAACTATTGAAAAACGTCAAGGTCTAAAAGTGGCTTGTATTGAAGAGATTGCTTTTGATCAGGGTTATATCAATAAAGAGCAGCTTATAAAATTGGCTAAACCTCTAGCCAAGAATCAATATGGACAATACTTACTTAAACGTGCAGAGGAAATTAGTTGAAGTTTATACCCCAATCAATCCCTGATGTATTTCTGATAAAGCCAACTGTGCATGATGATGATCGTGGCTACTTTTTTGAGACATTTAGACAAGACTTATTTGAAGATGCTATTGGTTATAAGATTAACTTTGTTCAGGATAATGAATCCAAATCACTTAAAGGCGTATTACGTGGACTGCATTATCAGCTATCGCCCTATGCTCAAGCCAAACTAGTAAGAGTGATAGAGGGTAGCGTACTGGATGTGGCTGTTGATATCCGAAAGTCTAGCCCTACTTTTGGCCAACATGTGGCTGTAGAACTCACAGCAGAGAATAAACATCAACTATTTGTGCCTCACGGCTTTGCACATGGATTTATTGTGCTTAGTGATAGTGCCACCTTTGCTTATAAAGTAGACAATTACTACGCACCAGAGCAGGATAGAGGTATTGCATTTAATGATAAAGAATTAGCCATTGATTGGCAATTGCCATTAGAGATTTTACAACTCTCAGATAAAGATAAAACCCATCCATCTTTAGCCAATGCTAAAGATTTATTTGTATAGCTGATAATGAAAATATTAGTTACAGGTAAAGATGGCCAATTAGGACAATCTTTACACAAGGTGCTTAGTGCTAGCGTCAAGATAGATAACAATGATGAATCTAATGAATTTATCTTTGTCGGTAGGAAAGAACTTGATTTGAGTAATGATAGCAATATTAATCATTACTTCAATAGCAATAGCAAATTTGACATCATTATTAATTGCGCCGCCTATACTGCTGTTGATAAGGCAGAAGAAGAGCCGGAGTTGGCAAACCAAATTAACCATTTGGCAGTTAAAAAAATTGCTGAAATTGCCAACAAACAGGGATCTAAATTAATACACATCTCCACTGATTATGTTTTTGACGGAGAGAGTGGTAAGCCCTATACAGAGACCGATAAAACTAATCCTATCAATGTTTATGGTAAGACTAAATTGACTGGAGAAAAGGCAATACAAGAAATAATGCCAACTAATGCTATTATTATTAGAACCAGCTGGGTATACTCAGAATATGGTAATAATTTTGTAAAGACTATGCTGAGACTGGGCAAAGAGCGAGATGAGATAAATGTAGTAAGCGATCAGATTGGATCACCTACCTACGCAACTGATTTGGCAGAGGCGATACTAACAATAGTAAACAACAAAGATTATCAAAACACAGAGCAATCCACTGAAATATATCATTACTCAAATGAAGGTGAGATAAGTTGGTATGGTTTTACTAAAGAAATATTTAAAATAGCAAGGGTAGGTTGTAAAGTTAATCCAATAACAACGTATCAATATCCAACACTCGCTCAAAGGCCGAAAAATACAAAAATGTGTCAGAGTGCAATAGCCGAGATATATAGCATTAACTTCCGCGATTGGAACGTATCATTAAATAATTTTCTGACCAAAATTACATAATGCGATTAAACATAAATTCAATATCCATTTTATTTATTTATTTAATTGTATTTATTTTTCCATACGAGGATATTTTAAGAATTGGCGGTGATATCTTGAGTATCTCATTACTAGATGTTCTTATCTTAACAGGTGGTTTATTTATTATAAAGATTGTAAATGCTATTAGAAAGATGCACATGAATCACGAAAAAATACTGATTTTTTCCTGGATTATTTTTGGAGGGTATGTCTTGTTGCACGTTTTTTATTCCATAATATTCCATGACAATTATTCTATTTTTCGCGAAACTGCTGCAATTATAGTAATGATTTTATTTTTACTATTATGTAACTATTCGATAAAAAATTATAGCCATATAAATAATATAAAGAAAATTGTAATTTTTGGAGGCGTTATAGTATCGATATTTGCCTGGTTATTCTCATTAGGATTTATAGATTTATCATTCATTAATCCGAAACAAATGTATTCCAGATCCTTTGGAGAAAACGTAATCCCATTTTTAAAAACATCAGGAATTATGCCGAATACAAGTGTCTATACAACATTTTTGATATTGGCATTCTCATTTAGTTTGTCTGGATTTTTGGATAACAGAGGGGTGTTTTCTAAACTTTGGCATGTATTGTTAATATTGATTCTCTTAATGGGGGTTATTGCCCCACAATCAAGGGCTGCTTTATTGGCAATTGTATTCGTAATATTTTTATTTTTAATTATGTATTATTCTATCACTAGCAATAAATACGTGAAGTTTGTGTATCCTGCAATTGGATTGCCGATAATATTTTTTTCAATATATACATTGATCGAAGTGGCTGCAAATAAATATGAAAAAATATTGGCACTTGGCTCAAGTGTTACTAAGCGTTTTGAACAAATAGAGATGTCCTTTAATATAATTGCAGAGAACTTTTTATTTGGAGTTGGACTTGGTGGGTACAATCTAGTTACCGGCACAAGCTTGCACTTGCACAACATGTATTTAAAAATATTTGTAGAATTAGGTTTTTTGGGATTTGCATTGTTTTCGACAATAATTTATTTGTCATTTAAAATGCTATTCGTGAGTTTTTCAAATCATGATATGCAAATCAAATCATTATCATTATCATTAATATTAGCCCTAGCTGGAGCCTTGGTTGTATTGTTTTTTGCATCAGGTCTAACAGTTTTTACTTTATGGCTAATTTTAGGAATGGTTGCTCCATTATATAAATTGCATATAAGCCATTGAAAGCCTTATTATTAAAAAGCATTTCTGGAAAACTTATTAATTCAATTATTGGATTATTGATTATTTCTTTATTGCCTATATTGGTTGGCAGTGAAGAATATGGTAAATATATTGTAATCTGGGGTATGGTTGTTTTGATTGGTCAGCTTTCAGCCCTTGGCCTTCCTATTATGTATGTCAGAATGGGGGTCGATTATCTGACATTAAAGTCAACCAAGATGGTTTTGCGTAGTAACTATTTTTCACTGTTAAATTTATTAATTTCATTACCAATATTTTTTGTTGTAGTATTTTTGTTTAGCGACAACTTGAATCTGTATATGCATGATTATTTGTTAATTTTTACAAGTGCAGGAATTTTGTTTGTTTTTAGGCTGGTGAATGGATACAACCGAGGCTGCGGAGAGGTGCTATATTCTCAGATAATCGATGTAGCGCTTAGGGGGTTGATTCTTATAGCTGTCTCTTTGTTTATATATTATGGCTTAATAAGTGAGTTTAATGAGCGCTGGCAATCACCTTTGATTTTTATATCATTATGTTTATCTATTTTTCTAGCAACTCTAGTTGCAAAAGAGAATGGATTTAAGTTTCTATTTGATCATTCAAATTTTTCTAAAAATTGGAGAAGTCAATACACTAGGTCGGTAATGATCTTTAGTGGAAGCGACATAAGAAAGGTGGAGGAGCAGCTAATGTATGTTTTCGTGGGAGCTAATATTGGTTTTACGGAGGTCGCTATATTGGTGATTGCTGCAAGAATTAACGATATTGTATTATTTTTTGTAAGTTCAGCAAATTACGCCTTTATACCTAAAATCAGACTTTTTTATAAACAAAAAAATACTGATTTTAATAAAGCGATAGTCTTTTTCTTTTTGGTTACAGTTGGAAGTTTATTATTATTTATGCCTGTTTATTACAATTTAGATGATATTGTTCTTTGGCATTATGGCCAAGGTTATGAATCGATAGCCCTATATACTTTAATTTACTTAATTTCTATTTTTTTTAGTTCATTGATTGGTCCAGCTCAAAATATTGCCACAATAGTAGATTTAGAAAAGATCGTTTTTAAAGTCAATATAATTTTGACACCTTTAACAGTGTTAGGAATGTATTTTTCTTCTATAAATCTTGGTGTAATGTATGTTTTATTTTCTCTTTTATTAGGCAGATTTATTGGACAATTTTGGGTTGCAATGTATTTATTCAAAAAAGAGAGGGTAAATCTTTTTCCAATTTCGAACGCCCTTTATTTGTTTAGAAAATATAAAACAAAATTATGAAAATATTAGTTTTGGGTAGTAATGAAAGATCTGTTTTGGCAACAATTAGATCACTTGGAAGAGCAGAATGTGAAATCGATGTTTTTGGATTATCAAAATATTCTGTAGTTTCACATAGCAAATATACAAATAATTATTATTACTTAGATACAGATATAGCTGATCAATTAAAAAACTATATTCTGGATTTAGTATCAACAAATGCTTATGATTTAATCCTCCCTTGTGTTGACATTTTTTGTTTGTTGATTGAGAGAGATAGAGTGGCTTATGAAAAATATGCAAAGATATCGCTACCTAAAAATGGCTCATATGAAAAAATGAGTGATAAGAAGTTACTTATTGATACTTCTAATAAATATAATATTTTAACGCCGATAACCAAATGTATTATCAAAGGAAGTCAAATAAAAGAGAGTTTGATTTCAGATGTTTCATTTCCTATTTATGCAAAGCCGCGTTATTCTGTATTGATTCATAATGGTAGATTACAGACTACACAAGTAAGAAAATTACACAATAAACATCAATTATTAAAATACCTATCAGATTACATATATAGAGTTGATGTTTTGTTGCAAGATGTGGTTCCCGGTGTTGGAAAATCGGCCTATATATTTGCAGTTGAAGGTAAAGTGATTTCAATAATGAGTCAGATCCGCTTGCATGAACCAAAAATTGGAGGTGGGTCTAGTTATAGGTCTACATGTGAGCTTGATGACTATTTATTGGATAGCTCAAGTCGCTTAGCTCTTCACTATAAGTGGACTGGACCGATGATGATCGAATATAAGCATGATCCTGAAAGTAATAAGTATTACATTATGGAAATAAATGCAAGATTATGGGGTTCCTTGCCATTAACTATAAATTCTGGACACGATATACCTAAATATACATATGAATACTTCTCTCGTGGCGTCGTTCCGAAATCAAATAAAACCATTATTGGGTTGACGCAACGCCATCTTGTTAGAGATATTGGTTGGCTTTTTAGCAATAAAAGAAGGGTTTCAGAATATTTTTCATGGCTGGTCGATTTTAAGAGGGTTTTTTACGGAAGAGAGTTTTTTGATGTTGAGAGAAAAGAAGATTTTATGCCCGCAATATGGTCTTATTATTTTTTGTTAAAAAATAGATTGAGTCAGACAAGGCGAATTGTTGGTATTGTGTCAAATAGCATCAACTTTTTGAGTCTTTTTCAAATTGTAAACAAGAGGCGTTTGATTAAGATTTTTCAGAAAAAAGAAATAAATAATATATTGTTTGTTTGTCGTGGAAATGTGGCCCGTTCAGCCTATTGTGAAAATTGGTCTAAATCTCATATCCCAGATTGTAATTTTTTATCTGCTGGTACGATAGGGGTGGAGGGTCGTCATATTCAGCCAGAAATCTTAGATATTGCAACTGATGCTGATTTACATCACCATAGGTCTGTGGCACTTGATAGTATTGATAGAGATTGGCCAGATATAATTTTTATTATGGACGCTAGAAATTTATATGAAATTAAGGCATTTAAGTTTGATAGTCATTTAATTTTCCCATTATCATGCCTTTCCACTTTGGGCCAAATTAAAGATCCAGATAAGATTGATTCAAAGGAAGTGCCAGATATTGTTAGAAGCATACGAGATAATTTAACTCAATTTAAGAGGCTTTTCAAAGAGAGCCTGTTTAAATAATGGTTAAGTATTGCTTCAGATTGGATGATATTTGCGAAACCCTTGATTGGAATAAATTTAACCGCTTAAAAGAAATTTTTAATAAATATAAGGTAAAACCTCTTTTGGGCGTTATTCCAAACAATAAAGATAACTCTTTGATTGTAAATAAGCCAAATCCTGATTATTTAAAAGAGATTGATCTTTTGGTTGGCAAAGGGTGGGAGGTGTCAATACATGGCTTTAAACATTTATATTGCAATAAAAATCCCGGCATATTGAAGTACCCTAATAAGTCTGAATTTGCAGGATTAAGTTTTGAAGAGCAAAAAGAAAAAATAAATAAAGGGATGCTTATTTTAGAAAAAAAAGGTATCAAAACAAATATATTTATGGCTCCTTCGCATTCATTTGATTCTGTAACCATTGAAGTTCTTAAATCTGAAAATATTAAATATATTACAGATGGCTTTGGCCTTTTTCCGTATAAACATCACGGAATTGTCTTTGTTCCACAGCAGGTAGCTAACGTTAGAGAGTTTTTGTTTGGTAATATTACTTTTTGCTTGCATCCTAATAATTTAACTGAAAAAAATTTCCAAGATATTGAAATTTTTCTTGAAAAGAATCATAGTAAGTGTGTAAGGTTTAACGATATTAAAAAATATAGTCTAATGAGCACTATTCTAAATTTCATCCCTTATTATGTGCACAAAAGTATGAGACTATCAAAAAACTTAAGATGAATAACGGTATTCCACTAGTAAGTGTAATAATCCCTTGTTATAACGAGGAAGATTACATATTAGGATCTATAAATAGTATATTGTCTCAGGACTATAAAAACATTGAGATTATTGTTATTGATGACAATTCAACAGATACTACTGTTAAAAAGATAAATAGCCTTAATAATAATCAAATTAATCTCATAAAGAAAGCGCATAACAAGGGAGTGGTTGACTCACTTAACCTTGGGATTAATCAAGCCAAGGGGAAGTATATTGCTCGAATGGATGCTGATGATATATCATTGCCATCTAGAATTTCCAAGCAGGTTAAGTTAATGGAGTTAAATAAACAAATGGTGGTGTGTGGAACTGGCCATTACTTTATGAATTATAGAGATGATGATTATAGGGAGGTCATTCCTTTAGCAGATGATAATGATATCAAGAAGCAAATGTCAATGTATAGCCCTATTAATGCAGGTACTGCAATGTATAGAGCAGAAGTAATAAGAAGTGTCGGGTGTTTTTCAATAGAAGATACAAAGGCAGAGGGCTTTTCCATGCTAACTAAGTTGAAAAATACCGGTGTGTTTGGAAATGTTTGCGAGCCACTATATGTTTATTACCTCAGGGGGAGTGAAAATAATAGAAGCGCATCTGACGGGTTTGTCGGAAGAAACAAAGCCATGGTTGATATGGTGTCTAGATCATCAGACAAATATAAATTAAAAAGTTGGTTGTTTGCACATGTTTGGAGTGTCTATCGATATGTGCCTAAACCGATAATTTCATTTATCCGACCATTTGTTTCTAAAAAAAAGCATAGAAATTTATCAATAAAAGAGATTGATGACTTGAGTAAATTGTCAAAATCTTTATCACAAAATTAATTATTAGCCATATGAATCAAGAGCAACAATGTCCAATATGTAACTCAAAGGGATCTGTAATATATACAAATGCAAAGGATAGCTTTTTTGGCTATAAAGGAAAATGGGATTATTTTAAATGTAACAGATGTAATAGTTTGTGGCTCGACAAATCGGTAAATCTCGAAGATGTTGAATCTTCATACAAGGGTTACTACACCTCAAGTACTCCAAAATTAAGTGCAAAAGGATCTTTATTAAATAAAATTAAAAGAAAAGCATTCTTAATGCATAATTATTTCTTTAAATTTGCAAAGGAAAGAGATTCAATTTTATCTGATTTAGTTTTTTTGACCACTTGTGAGAATCTTGATAAGAGTGTATTGGATATAGGGTGTGGAAATGGTAATTTTTTAAAATTTATTAATAGTTTGAGTGTCAAGGCTTACGGAATTGAGCCAGATTCCGCCTCAAGGAAAGTTGCAACAAAGAACTCTAATTGTAAAGTGTGTTCTGATACTACTCAATTGAACAAGCTAAAATTTGACACGATAGTTATGAATAACGTTATTGAGCATATTGCAGATCCTATTGATTTTCTTATTAAGTTAAGGCCATTATTAAAAAAAGGTGGTAGTGTTGTTATTAGGACGCCAAATGCCAACTCAAGACTTCATAAGTATTTTAATAAATTTTGGCGCGGCCTAGAGCCTCCTAGGCACTTAGTAATATTCAATAGAGAATCTTTGATTAATGCATTTGATAAGTCAGGATACAATGTATTGAGGTCATATACTCATGATAAGCCTGCAGATTATATTTATAAAAATAGTTTTCAAGCTGAGAATGAAATAATGGCAGACAAGTCTGTTCAAATAATAATAATGTTTTTCTCAAAATTAAGGTCATTTTTTTGGTTTTTCTCAAAATTTTTTGATAAAAACCATGGTGAGGAGATATTCCTGGTTGCTAAGATTGGTAAGTGGCAATGAAGAGTGAAACACTAGCGATTGTTATATTAAATTGGAATGATTGCAAATCAACATTAGAGTGTTTAAAAAGTATTCTTCAAGAAACGAGCGATTCAGCAATAATTAAAAATAAATTGTGCACCATCTATGTCGTTGACAACAACTCTAACGATGGAAGCAAGGATGTTTTAAAAAGATGGTCGAAGGAGGGTAATATAAAATATGAGCAAAATATTGTTTATATACAGTCTGATAAGAATTTAGGATATGCCGGCGGAAATAATCTCGCCTTGAGAAGATCCTATGCTGCCGATGTTGATTACTATATGGTCATAAATAATGATGCAAAGTTAAAAAAGAATGCCATTGATTGCTTGCTTTCAACTTTGCAAGACGAAAAAATTGATATTGTTGGCCCTGTAATTTTGGATTCAAAAACTAACAGAGTTCAGTCAGCTGGAAAAAAATTAGATCTTATTTTTGGCAGGCATTATTCTTATAGGGAGCTAAATGTTGGTGTAAAAAAAGTAGGTTATGTTTCTGGGTCATGTTTTTTAATGAAAAAAAAAGTAATAGATGTTATTGGCTTTTTTGAAGAAAGATTTTTTTTATATACAGAGGATGTTGAGTTTTGCTTTCGAGCGAAGGAAGGTGGTTTAAATGTATTTTGCAATACAGATTGTATGGTAACACATTCATCAGAGGGGTCAATTAATATTACAAAAAGAGATGAGGCACGATTGTATTATCAAATTAGGAATAATGTACTCATGTCTAGGTTATTTACCTCAAGAATCCGCAAATTCATTTATCGTTTGTCTGTATTGGCAAGGGTTCTAAAAAAATCATTTTATTTTGTTTTGCAACTAAAATTGATTTCCGCTCAGAGGCTTTTTATTGCCTATATACACGGTATTCGAAATATTGATGGTAAGATGAAATAAGAATGTTAATAGGAATAAAAAAATTTATTAAATATAAGATTCTGCGAAGAAAAACCTTTCTTAAGGATAAATTTCCTGATTTTGATATCGGTGTTGGATCGTACGGTGGACTAAGGGTTGTTAAATACACAGATATCAATACTTTAAAAATTGGAAAATATTGTTCTTTTGCAGAAGGTGTTAGCATTATTTTAGATGGAGAGCATAACATTAATTGGGTTACAACATATCCATTCAATGTGTATGGGGATTGTAGTCAAAACAAGGGTCATCCTACTGGAAAGGGAGACGTTGTTATTGGCCATGATGTTTGGGTTGGTTTTAATGCGACCATCCTTTCTGGGGTTGAGATAGGTTCAGGCGCAGTAATTGGGGCAAACGCTACAGTCACTAAAAATGTACCACCTTATGCCATTGTTGCAGGAAACCCAGCATCAATCATCAAGTATAGATTTTCTAAAGATGTTATTGATGAGTTGTTACACATATGTCGGTGGGATTGTGATATTGATAATGCACATTGTGACCTTATGCAGGGTGATGTGAATAAATTTATTGCCAATTTTAAAAAATAATGAAAGTTGCATTTGTAGGTAGTTCATTCGGAGAATCTTCTGGTGCTTTGAAAAGAGCAAAGAGTTTATCTAAAAAAGGTGTTGAAGTGGATATTGTCTTTTATTATTCAAGTAAATACCTTTTTCAGAAAAATGGATTTTCCAATAAAGATGCATCTGACAGCGTTTATTATCAACAAGTTCAGCTAATTAAAGATTCTATAAGTGGCAAGGTAAAGCTTATATCTGCAGATAATCCATTTGATATTAAATCCATGGTGAATTTATTCAAATATCTAAGAAAATCAAAGCCTTCTGCAGTATTTTGCCATCATTCATTCATCTCCCCTTTGTCGGCAATACTATCAAGACTGTCAGGTGTTAAAAATATTTTTATGCTTGAAATGTCAGACATTAAAAGAAAAAACTTCTTATTAAGAATAGTTACTTCTTTTGCGTATTTATTTACAACAAGGGTTGTGTCAATATCTAAAGCCACCCAAAGCAGTATGGGTTTTGTTGAAAAAGTGGCTAGCTATAGAAAGAGGACTGTTATTTATAATGGTGTTGATTTTGAATTTATCAACAATAGAGATAAATCTATTGATTCTAAATTGTTGAACCAATATGGCTTGTTAAAGGGTAAGTATATTTATTATGCTGGAAGATTTGTTAAGGTGAAAAATATACCGTTATTAATTAATGCCTTTAATAATTTAAAAAACTCTCCAGAATTTGAAAATATTAAACTTGTATTATCGGGTTCTGGCCCGGAAACGCCACATATACACAAAATAATAGAAAACTACAATCTTGGTGATGAGGTAGTCATCACGGGCAATGTTCCGCATGAGCATGTTCTATCGTTAATGAGCTGCTCAAATGTCTATACAATGTGCTCGCATAGTGAAGGATTTTCTGAATCTATAGTTCAGGCAATGTCACTTGGAAAGCCGATTATTACGACTAAAAATCCATCATTTGAAGAGGCTCTATCAGGTGGTTGTGGAATGTTAGTTAACAATAATGCAATAGATTATTCAAACGGATTGAAAAACATATTAACTGACAAAAAATTAAGGGATGAATACTCTTATAAGTCTGTAGAAAAGTCTTATAAATATAATATTAATATTATTGCAAAACAATACATAGATTTGATTGAGTCATAGGGTGAAAATGAAAATTGTATATATAGCTGGTTATGGGCGAAGCGGCTCAACTGTATTGGATATCCTTATTTCCAAAAAAGATGACTCAATCTTGGGATCGGGTGAGATGACATACGTCGTTGAAGATATACTTTCTGACCAAGACTGCACATGTGGCCACAAATACGCGCAGTGTAGTACCTGGTCACCCATTGTTAACTTAAACTTAACCCTAGAAGATTGTAATTTTTTAAGAACTATGGAGTCTAGGGGTGGTGTAGTTGATTTATTTCATGTACCTAGATTTTCAAAGAAAGATAGTGACAGATATAAAGGTATAAGTTTAAATGTTTTCGAAGAGTTAGGGCGATATCAAGTTATTGTTGACTCATCTAAAACAGCTCATGATGCTTTTTGGAGGCCTTTTTTATTAAGTAGTGTTGTAGGTATTGATGTTTATGTAATACACTTAAAACGAGATATGCTTAGTGTATTAAAATCAGTATGGAAAAAGAGTAATTGGTCGGAAGAGGGTAAATCTAATAATAGAAATTCAGTTCATAGATTGGCCAGATCTTTCGTTGGTTGGATTATGGCAAATTATCAAGCACAAAGAATGAAAAGACTGCTGGGAGGTGGTAACTACTTGTATGTAGATTATTCTGATTTTATAGACAATCCTGAAAAGATATTTAACTCTATCGGAAAATTGATCGGACAAGATTTTAGTAAGCATGCTATTGCAATAAAAAAAGGGAAAGAGTTTTTAATGAGTGATAGTCATAATGTTGGTGGAAACAGGTTGCGCTTATCAAAGGTTATATCGTTGAAGCGATGAGAGTAAAGGTGAATAAGACTATATTTTATGTGGGTGGAGAAGATGTTAGAATGCGCATCCCTATTTTAAAAAAAATGATTGAGAAAGGGTATTCTGTTGCCGCAGTCGGATGTAGAGACCAGTCAGCCTTTAAAGGATCATCAATGCAATATCATGATTATCATTTAAAGCGATCCATAAGCCCACTTTCTGACAGTATTTCAAAAAAAGAGTTATCAAATATTTTCTTGAATGAGAAGCCTGATTTGATACATTTATTTGATACTAAGCCAGGTGTTTTAACGCCAAAAGTAGCTAAGCATTCTGGTGTTAAGTTTGTAGTTAGAACTGTTACTGGAATGGGTTATATTTTCTCATCAAGCTCTATTTTTATCAAAATTTTAAGACCAATTTATAGGTTAGTGCAGAAGCAGGCTATTAGATATACTGATTCAGTAATTTTCCAAAATACAGATGACAAAGAGTATTTTGAAAAATATAACCTAGTCTCAAAAGATAAGAGTTATTTAGTCGCCAGCTCTGGATTAGATGTTAGTAGTTTTCTTTCAAGTGTATCTAATAAAGAAAGTCTTTCCAAGTTAAAAGAAGCTCTTGGTATTAAAGAAAGTGATATTATTATTACCTTGATCGCAAGATTAGTTAAAGATAAGGGTGTGGTAGAGTTTTTAAAAGCTTCAAAGGTATTGTCTGAGTTGCCACATGTTAAGTTCTTATTGGTGGGTCCGAGTTCAAGCGAGGGATCCCAGGCTGTTACAGAAAGGGTTATTTCTGAATATGATAATTATGTAGACTATATTGGTCCATCTGATAATGTGTCAGATTTATTGTCTATTTCAGATGTGTTTGTTTTACCGACATATTATAGAGAAGGATTGCCAAGGATACTTCTTGAGGCTGGTGCATTAGGCCTTCCTTTGATAACAACTGATATGCCAGGCTGTAAAGATGTAGTAAGGCACAACTGGAATGGTTTATTGGTGCCTACACGAGACTCTGAGGCGTTAGCAGACTCAATTAAAAAATTAATTAACAATCCTGAATTGAGAAAATCTATGGGAGAAAAAAATCCAAAATTTATCAAAGAAAATTTTGATTTGTCAATTGTGGCAAATGCATACGATAAAATTTACCAAAACTTATTAGATAAATGAGTGAATTTATTCCTTTCGCTGTGCCAGAAATATCAAACGAAGAGATCAATGAAGTGGTTGACACTTTACGGTCTGGTTGGATAACGACCGGACCAAAGGTAAAGCAATTTGAATCTGATTTTCAAAGTTTTATTGGAAGCGGCGTGGAGGCGATTGCGGTTAATTCTGCTACAGCCGGACTACATTTGGCTCTTGAAGCGTTAGGAGTTGGAGAGGGTGATGAAGTAATCATTCCAAGCTTAACCTTTACAGCAACAGCAGAAGTGGCTAGATATTTAGGGGCTGATATAAGGGTGGTCGATATTGATTCTGATACTTTAAATATTGATATTGAGGCTATCAGGGGTGCAATTACCTTAAAGACTAAAGTAATCATGCCAGTGCATTATGCTGGCTTGAGTTGTAATATGGATGAAATTTTATCATTAGCCGAAGAGTTTGATTTAAAGGTAGTTGAAGATGCAGCACATGCATTACCAACAACTTATAGAGGCGATATGATCGGCGCCCTTAAATCTGATATTGCTGTTTTTAGTTTTTATGCCAATAAAACCATGACAACTGGAGAGGGTGGTATGGTGGTTACTCGTAATTCAGATTTGGCTAAAAGAATGAAAATAATGCGTCTGCATGGCATTGATAGAGATGCTTTTGATCGTTTTCAATCTAAAAAACCTGCATGGTATTACGAAGTTGTTGCACCAGGCTTTAAATATAATATGACTGACATTGCTGCAGCAATGGGAATTCACCAGTTAAAAAAATTACCAGGATTTTTAGATAGAAGGCAATATTTAGCAAAACGATATTTTGATTCATTGGTCGATTTACCTTTAACCCTTCCGATGGATGATATGGATGGCGGGTCCCACTCTTGGCATTTATTTGTGATTCGCGTACAGGATAACTCACCAGTAAATCGAGATGAATTGATTCAAATTTTAAGCGACCAAGGCATTGGTTCGAGCGTTCACTATGTTCCTTTGCATCGCCAACCTTACTGGCGTGATAAATACCAATTAACGATTGATATGTTTCCAATAACTGATAAAGCATATCAAGCCATGTTAAGTATTCCTTTGTATACCGCCATGTCTGATGAACAACAGGATCGAGTTATCCAGGTATTACGAGAAGCGTTAACATAATGAAGCGATTGTTTGATTTTGTCGCTTCTTTTTTTGGGTTAATATTACTATCCCCTATTTTTGTATTGGCTGCACTTTGGATTAAAATCGATTCAAGAGGTCCTGTATTTTTTCGCCAAGAACGTGTTGGCTTTCAAGGTTCTCTTTTTCGAATTCATAAGTTTAGAACAATGGTTTCGGATGCAGAAAAAAAAGGAAAGCAGATAACAGTTGGCGCAGATTCACGAATTACTACTGTTGGGGTTTTTCTTCGTAAATATAAGCTAGACGAACTCCCGCAATTGATTGATGTACTTGTTGGAGATATGAGTTTAGTTGGCCCCCGTCCTGAGGTGCCAAAATATATTGACTGCTACTCTGATGACGAAAAATATGATGTGCTTTCTGTTAAACCTGGTATTACTGATAATGCCTCTATTGAATTTAGAGATGAGAACGAGTTGTTGGCCAGTTCTGATGATTCTGAAGCCGCATATATCAATGAAGTGCTACCAAAGAAAATCGCCCTATATCGTCAATATGTGAGAGAGCGTTCTTTTTTTGGTGATGTAGCGATTATATTTAAAACAATTTTTCTGATAATTAAGAAGTAGCTTATATTAATGTCCAATTTTGGTCACTCCAACTGTGAAGATATCTCATTGCACTAGTCTCAGATTTCCATCCACCTCTAAGCATAATTTTTTCTAACGGGATATTTTTGTCTAACAGGTCAAGCGCAGCACCAACTCTAAATGAGTGACCTGATAGTTCTCCAATTTGATTCAGGCCAGCCTGTTTTTGAAGACTCTTTAAAATATGATTAATTGATGCGGGCGTAAGAGACTGATTAGTAGATAGATTTCGCTTGAAGCTTCTAAGGATATAACCACTATCTTGATCAATTGCTAATGACCAGCTTGAAATCATCTCAGATAGTTCTCCAGATATTGGAATTATTTTCCCTTGATTGTATTGATCAGTTTTAGAGTGTCGGAGTAGGAGTGCATGCTTATGATTGCCAAGATGTTGCAAGTCTTCAAATTTAAATTGGCATATTTCTGAGCGTCGACGCATGGTTTCATAACCCAGTTGTAAAAGCAGTTTGCTTCTGAGGCCGACAATATCATCAGAACAAACATCTTTGAGTTTAGTTAGAATGTCATAAGTTAGAGGTGTTGCTTGTTTTTGGGGTTTTCCAAATTTTCTTCGAAGTTTTTTGATGGTTAGAATAACCACAGGTTCTTTTGTAGGGTTGCTGCTTTTAGTGAGATTGAATATACTACTAAGGCTGGCTACTCGTCTTTGAATAGTTGCAACAGTTAAGTTTTTACCCATCTGTAGAATATAGTCCGAAAATTTATCCTCATGAATATTTAGAGGATCGTATTGATATTTATGACACCAGTTGGAATAATGCATATAATCTGATCTATAAGATCTAATTGTATTGGGCGCATAAGCACCCTCTAAAGAATCGAACAGGAAATTTATTTTATGCATTTTATATTCCAATTGGTATTTTAAATACCATTATATACCATCTTTATGATTTCATCTAGACAAATTAAAGCTGCACGTGCACTCCTTGGCTGGAAAGGCCAGGACTTAGCTGATAAGAGTGGCGTTGGTGTTACAACGTTAAGAAGGTACGAAACTCAAGACGGCATACCAAATGCTAATGCGTCTGTTATCAAGGCTATTAAAGATTGTCTTGAAGAGGCGGGAATAGTATTTTCTGGAGACCCTGTTAAGAGTCCAGGTGTATCACTAGATCAAAAATATTAGCTTATACATCACTTAGCATCTCTCGCAGCTTAAGCAGCTCACCAAGGGATTTAGAAAACTGCCTTTCATCCGCAGTTCGATAGCGCTGAATTAGACTCAACTTTTGAATGTCAGGCATAGCAGCATCTTTGATCTGCTGAGTTCGATGATCTATATCTTTAAGGACAAGTTGAGCCTGTAGATTTTCAGAAATGCCAAAGGCAAGTTTGTTAAGGTATTTTTGCAAAGAGGAGGGTGATGTCTCATGAGTCGTTTCTATGAACTCTTCGTATGATAGCGACTCTTTTGTATAAGAAGTATCTTCCCTTTTAACAATTCTAATTATTTGATGAGCTGGTTGATCAGTTTCTCGAGAGATAAAATCATCTAGGTTGAGATTCTCCTTGGTGCAATATTTATTAACATAATAG
>ENA-OREN01002444-OREN01002444.1-marine-metagenome-genome-assembly--contig:-NODE-2444-length-18947-cov-8.662480_pt1 | contig 18947 bp, 14 predicted proteins | sample MGYA00248624_ERZ508555 | MGnify/ENA primary metagenome ERZ508555 (study PRJEB26222, sample SAMN06267773) | marine metagenome | isolation source: Saanich Inlet, British Columbia, Canada | place...
TCGTAGGTTGCTGGATCTTCCGTTGGCTTGACCCATGCTTCCAGTGTCATGCCTGCTGTAGGACGGATCTGCGGGTCTTCTGCATTATGTGGTATAGTTACAAAGTCCTCCATTGCACCATTTGTCTGAAAATTAAAACTATGCTCATCCTGGGCTATCAAACCTGAAATAGTCAATAATACCAGTATAGATTTATTCCACATTAATATATCCCGAGCCAAAACTCTTTACTACAACAGAATCATTATTGGCATCCCGAAGCCGAGTATTTTCACCATAGAGCAATTCTGATTCACCAGTAGAAACGGGATGCATATAAATTGTCGCCAAGGACCAAGTTCCTCCACCATTCTGGTCAGATTCTGTATCAGGTAATAAATATATAAAAATATCAAGAGTGCCTTCTTCATCGATCACAATTTGAACAGGATCATTATCACTCTGGAAAAAAGTATCCGCTACTATGGAATCAATTTCAACACTGCCCCAATCATACCGGATATCTAAGTGTGCGGCAGCGGCTGGATTGAGTTTTAAACCATAGAGTTGGACTGAAAAGGAAGAATCCAGGTTGGTTTGAATTTCTTGAGGATGGAAAAAAAGTGCCGGTGGTTCCAGATCCATATTTTCCGGGTCATTTGGATTATCTAAAGTATAATCTGCTTCTTCGCAGGAAAAAAATACAAAAGCCCCGCAAATCAGGTACCGGACACAAAATCTAATGATTTTAAAAATTAATATTGAATTGAACCTGGTTAACATCGGGTTTGTACTCTAGATCGAAAAAATATTCCCCGTCAAAAAAATCATCACTGGGTGCCACCAGATAAGCATGAACCATATTCACGGCCCAGATTGAAAGCCCTACACTGCGAATATTTTTCATGAACGAATTAAATTTTCGTGTATCGGCTGCATATTGAATTATCTGGGGACGAAGTTCCAGTAAATTATGTGGATCCGTGTCATTTTGATAAGATTTGTATGTATCCTGAAATCCTCCCCAGGCCTTGTCATATTGATAGTAGGCGATAAAAGCAGCCATACCTAAGGTGGCTTCTGTTCCCATAAAGCCATATCCTGGATATTTTCTCTCGACCCAAATTTGGCCACTCCCAGGGATGGCTGTGGACATCAAAAGTGCTTTAATCTTGCTGGGTATAGGCGGGAGTTTTATCCATTGCCGTTTTCGTTTGATATCGTCAGTTGTTGCAACTTGAGAGATACCACTGCCAACAGATAAAGTGTCCGGAATGGGAAGTCCGCTCACATTATAAGCCATTTTTTTCATTTCCAACAGAAGGCTATCCGTGATCCCGGAAGTACCCATGGCAAATTCATCGAGCATAGTTTCCATATCCACGGAAAATAATCTGCCATTGATAAGAAATGTATCATCCCCTTTTTTCTGAATATTTCCTGCAATGACATAATTCACGCCCAACTGGCGACCAAGATCAATAGCACATTCCTTACTCCAACAGGACCAATAGTCTTTTTCCCGGGGTTTGAAAATTTTTATTTGATTGGTAATCCCACGATCCTGAACCTGAAATATTTTCAAGTCACCAACAGTTTGACGAAATTCTTCAGTAAGAAATTCTGTGAGCGGTTCGGACACAGCCCACCCTTCGAACTCTAGGACAGCAAGTTGGTCCCCTGTCTTAATAGAAACGGATTGTGCAATCTCTGCCCCAAGACAGAGACTAACAAGATGGATTATGATTATACCTCGGACCATGGACATCATTGAAAGTGAAGGTTTGTTTTCCGCCCTTCCTGAAAACTTACAGCACTCTTGCAAATAGTCAAAGAAAGAGGTTTAAAAAGATATTATAACAAAGGTTACTCAAAATTGCTTCATTGGATTATCTTTATACCACTGATCAACAAAAAATGAAATCAACTGGTTTATGGATTTTTCTACATCCCGATAAAGGTTTTGGCTGGAACTTTGACCTAATATTTCATGAGAGAAAACCTTACTTGTCATAAGCCGTTTTGTTAAAAGTGTATCCGCTAAAGATTTATAATAATTTTGTTCAGAAACGCTATAATTATAAACAGATAATACCACGAGAAAGGAAGAGAGTTTCTCTACACGAGAATCCAACACGTGTATATCGAATGATATTTTAGGCATTATATTCTCTACCATTCGTAAATCATATTCTAAAAATCTGAGCTCAATAAAACTTACCAGACGGTTTTCCCACACAGAATCATCCAAACCAATTAGATTGAATTCAAGATGTAATTCTTCAATTCCTTTTAAGTTTTTTGAATACCAACGGTCTTTTCCCATAATGCATGCTAAAGACAGGATACCAATAATGATCCAATTTTTCATGGATTATTCTTTCACCATGGGTACGAATCGCACCGCCAGGATTTTTTCTTTTGTGACGATTCCCTCTTTGTCCTTTTGAACCAGCCATAAATATTGCGCAAAAATACTCCCACCTACAGGTAGGATCATGCGACCGTTTGGCGCCAATTGTTCCACCAGTTTTTCTGGAATTTCATTTGGCGCCGCCGTCACCATGATGCGATCAAAAGGTGCTTCCTCGGGCCAGCCTTTGTAACCGTCACCGGTTCTCACTGTAATATTCTCATATCCTAACTCTATTAACACTTTTTCTGAACTTTCAGCCAACTCGGGTATAATTTCAATTGTAAAAACATGATGAGCCATTTCCGCCAAGATTGCGGCTTGGTATCCTGAGCCTGTCCCAATTTCCAATACATTATGAGATTTTGAAATCTGGAGATGCTCTGTCATGTAAGCGACAATATAAGGCTGGCTGATCGTTTGTTTATGACCAATAGGTAATGGCCCATCGGAATAGGCCAAGTCCAGATATTTTTTAGGAACGAATTTTTCCCGTTCTACTTTTCGGACTGCCATTAAAACACCTTCGTCCTTAACACCCCGTCTTTTGATCTGGTCTTCTATCATAAATTTCCGTTTGATCTCATAACTGTCCGTATTTTGAGAGCAACCTAAATTGAGGATGAGTGTTAATAGGAACCATTTCATAATTCCGGGAAAAAATAAAAAATTAGAAAAATAATCTAAAGTTTATACCAGCATATTGTGTATTAAGGTTAACCCCTGGCTTAACTGAAACCTGGATTTGCTGCCCATATTTATACCGGACTGCATCCCGCTTATTAATAATCATTTTCCAACCATGAAGCCAATCGTAAAATATGTCTCCCACTAAAACAAGTGCACCTAAAATAATGAGCCCACCACCTGAGCCGTCTCTCTGTTTATTCATGGGAATCAATTTGTATTCAATATCATCACCAAACTGGTTTATAGGAATTTTTTCATAGCGTATTTCATTATCTTCTCCGGCATTCAGGATCATAAGATTATAATCTGACTCTGGCCATTCTTCCTCACCCATCATAGATGCACCAGCAATCACAAGGCCTAATCCACCAGCGCCAATCATAAATAAACGGCGTGCTTTTTTTTTCTCTCCGGCATAACGATGGACAATTCCTGGAATTGGAATTGATGTCAGGGCCAATCCAATGGTGAGTCGGCGATTCATATCCTGATATTCTTCAAATGTCATCTCTGCTGGCACTGGGTAGAGAGGTGTTTCGGTCAACATATCACCGCCGGGGACACTTTGACTATTCAGGGAAGAAATAATGAAAAAAGCCATCCAGGTTCGGTTGATTAAGAGGGCTAAAGAGAGGGATCTATTCATAGCAAACATCTAATTTCGTGTTCCCTAAAATTTAGAAGAGAATGGGTATATGGATTTGATTTATTTTTTGAAAAGCAGTTTAAATCCATTGAAACTCATAATCCCCAAAATTAGGATAGCAAACAAACTGAATTCCATTGGAAGGTCATAGGATCCGATGACGAAATCCAAATCATTTACCACTCTATTAAGATGGACTAGCCCTGCAGCAGAAAATACAGGCTGATGTGAGGTTGTATTGATCTTGGTTCATGGCAAAACATCTTTTGTTAATTTATTAATATTCTGGATCCATCCCTACCCAAACAGTATCATCAATCACCTTTGTTACAAATAGATCTAAATTTTTTTCTTCATATGAGGCAATTTCTTTTGCCTTGGAGTCTAACTTTGCAAAGAATTTCAAACCACCATCATCAATCCACTTTTTAACTTCACCAGATTGTGTACAAAATACGCTATAGTGCCATCGGCATTTGACTGTATTTTCTTTTGGATTTATTTCACTCCCTTTCAAACTCAATAAAGCGTGGGGACATTGGTCATTCATAGCCACAAATTCATCATTGCACTTTGCAATCAAAATTTTGTCTCTTTTGACATTTAGGATCTGCTGTGGCTCATCGATAAAACTGGAAACCGAACTTACTTTTCGCCAAATCATTTCATTCTCAAAAAACTCATTTTTTTCTACTTTTCCAACAGAATCAGACACATCTTCAATTTCATAAAGAGTCACTCGGTCCTCAACCCCTTTTAAGTTAGTTCTTACAAAATCTTTAACTTTAACAGAGCCTTTAACACTTTCATGGGTTGCTTCAGAGATTAAAACTCTTGAACGGAAATCCTTATTTGCACTTTCTACTCGGCTGGCAAAATTGACTGCTTCACCGATGGCTGTTAATCGGCTCGATCTTCCAGCGCCAATATTTCCAACAACCACATCGCCATAATGAACGCCCACACCAATATCAAAGGATTCGCCATACATAGTTTTAAGATACGGTTTCATTTCATCCATTTCAGTGCACATATCAATGGCGGATTGTACAGCAGCCAAGGCCGGATCAGCTTCATCATTTACGCCAAAAAGGGCCAAAAGTCCATCGCCTAAATAATTATCAATTCGACCCCCAAATGATTCGATCACTGTCACCATTCTATTGAAATAACGATTCAAAATAAAAACGGTATCATAAGGTGTAATTTTTTCGGAAAATGAGGTGAAACCACGAATATCTGAAAAAAGAATCGCCAACTTTTTTGTTTCACCTAATCGACCCGAACCTGAAACAGTTTGGTGGGATGCCATTTCAATATCATCCGAATTCAAGACTAGTCGTCGAACGGTCATATCTCCTTGGATCCTGGTTTGGCAAGCTAATCTGAATTCCTGGGTAGAATGGATCTTGTCCTTGATCCTTAATTCCTTTTCTGATGGCTCGGAACAGTGGTCCAAACCATCTAAGACCAACACGCGACAGGTGGTACATTTCCCCTCTCCACCGCAAGCATGGGCATGGGCAATATTTTCATCCAGAGTTGCTTCTAAAATGAGTTTATCATTTTCAACTTCTATGACTTTGTTATCTGGTAGTAATGTAAGTTTTGGCATAATTTAGTTTTCAAAAACCATCTTATCATCCTTGAAAGATTTGAATTCCAGCGCATTCCCGCTGGGATCCTGGATGAAAAATGTTCCTTGTTCTCCTTTCTTCTTTTTAAATCTTTTTTTGGGTTCAATCATAAATTCAATATCAGATTTTCTAATCTTTTCTCCCAAGGTTTCCCAATCCTCCCAAGGTAAAATTATACCAAAGTGCCGGGCCGGAACCTGATTTCCATCTACAGAATTGGATTGAGCAGCCTTACAATCTTTCGGTGAAAGATGTGCCACAACCTGATGACCGTGCATATTAAAATCAATCCATTTTTTTGATTCACGGCCCAAAGTACATCCCAGTATATTTGTATAAAATTCCCGTGCCAATTCTAAATCATGGACGGGGAAAGCTAGATGGAACCTGGGTATCTTCATTTTAATAAAATCAGTTTTTTAACAATTGTATTATCGCTTTGACTCAGTTTGGCAAAATACACGCCACTAGAAAATTCAGACGCATTCCAATTAATCTCATGCTCACCAACAAGTAAGTCGTCACTTATCAACGTCTCTACTAAATGGCCAGAAATGTCAAATATTTTTAGAGATGTGTTTAATCTCTTGTCGATCGAAAACCGGATTGTAGTGTTTGGGTTAAAGGGATTTGGATAAATTTTTGAGATTCTGATTTGGGTTGGTATTGGTTCATCAGTGTCATCTGTAGCCAAGTTTTCCCCCTCATAATATAATCCAAAAAGAATCATCATTTCATCGGTACTCAATAATCCAAAATTGATTTCTTCATCCGTATCATTGTAAAAGGTAGCTTCTAGTTCAAGGCCATCACCTTCATGAAAAACCATAGGTGGATCATATTCTATGATAGGTGGATGATCCCAATCAAGTGCAAGATAAATTAATTCTTTGTAATAAGGATCACTTTGTGACCGTCTGAATACTTTGAATTGAGTATTGTGCTTATGCGCGTGAGAGAACAATTGAAAAATGGAAATAATTTCGCCGAACTCTGCAAACATCCAAAAAGTCTTATTAAGAGTCGTTTCTTCACCTGGCGGTAATACAATGTCATTATTATTCAACTGCAGAATTTTTCCAATATGATCCACATCTGTTGAATCAATAAAGTGATAATTGTTATAAACATCCCCAATGATTACATCGTCGGAATAATTAGCATAATGAACGTTCAAGTCAAATCCAAAAGATGGATCAATTCTTAAGGCAACACCTTCAGGGAGTCTATAATCAAAAAACCGGGTTTGAGTTCCTGTGATAAATTTTTGGTATGCCATGTAATATAAAACATACTGGTTGTAGCTCCCATCCGGATATCGTAAATCGCGAATTATATTTAGTTCAGGCAGTTGAAATGGAAGGTCATCATCATAGGTGTAAACAATAAAATGGTGACTTCCAGGCGCCAAGGCAGTTTCGATTCGATTCACAAAAAGGATGCCCTGAGTATCAATTTCTGTGTAGTAGAATAATTCCCTTTCGAATTGTGGTGGTACTTCGAAAGGACCTAAATGAAATTGAACGCCATTCTCCGGTAGTGGGAGTGGCTCAAATTCAGGTATTTCAAAAATGGTTGTATCTTCTAATAGGGATTCATCAGCTACAACACCTGTCTCTGGTGCTCCGGCAATGATCCATTGGCGGATATATTCCAATTCTCCATTGGTGAGAAACTCCGTCCCCAGTGGCATTAGGCTCCCATACTCAGGATGATCTTCATAAAAATGTTCATAATCATTTGCATTGATCTTTTCCCAGAGAAAACTGGAATAAATACTGGTGATACCATCAGTCCCAACTAATTCTAATCCATCTTCTGCTGCAAAAATATTTGTTGGGACTATATTAATTAATTCTTCATAAGCTACATCTTCGGCTAAAATTAATCCAGATTGTTCAGCAAAATAAAGCCCATGGTCATGACACATAACACACTTCGGTGTCCAGACCGTGTCTTGGATGATGTCCCAGGTGGATGATTGTCCTGATAGAAAATTCAGGGAAATAATCAAAATGAACAAGTATCTCATAGAAGTATGCCCTATTTAAATATGATTAGTATTTGAAATTTTGATTGGTTATTCAGTGTCGATTTTACAAAACATGCACCACTGACAACAAACGATGCGTCTCACCTTGTTAGCTCCAATCGGACCGCTAATATTGGAACAATCAACACTTGGAGAAATGAAAGTTAACTTAAAATCATTACTGTCAGGGGAACAAAACAAAGGATTAGTCTTCATCACATTGATTAAAAATAATATTCAAATATTTTTTTCATTTATCGGACCACTGCAAATTTCCCAACAAGGGTTTCCATCATTTTATCTGATTCCGCATCAATTTGTTGAATATGGTACAAATAGAGTCCCGGCGCTATTTCCTGGTTGTTCATCGTTCTCATATCCCACCATTCATTTCCACTCGTTACACTTTCATGAGATAGATCTGCTACAAGTTCCCCGAATAATGTGAAAATCTTGATCTTGCATTTGGTCGGTAAATTGGTAAATCGGATTCGTCGCAGAAATTCTGTCTCTTTGAAATTAGATCGCACAATATAGGGATTCGGAACAACATTAACCTTACTTAGGTTTTCGCGTGGTTGGATTCCCGGAAACGCCTGGACAAAATTTCGATCTAAAATGGTAGTCCCTTTTGAATTTTCAATAGAAGCATAACCATCTGGGTTTGCCCATTCATTCGGATTTGAATAATTTGTATCCAGCACCGATTCATATAGCCCGTTTCCAATATGCACAAATTTTGAAGTATAAGTTGGCTCTACACCCATATCGTAAGATACAACTGAATAAGTATATTCCAAACCATCCGTCACATCCTGATCCGTAAACATGTATTGAAAAGTATCTCCATTTACAATTTTCCACTCTGATTCATCCAAACGAATCATTTCCATTCCAGTATCCTCTCCGAGACTGAACCAGGGGAAATATGGATCTTCACCGCTGATGCTATGATTCCGTCTATTCTGCTTTTCACAATCATAGGAATTGGAATAAACACAATGGAGTGAGTCGCTTTCTGCGGATAGATCAAATTGCCTATAGGGTCGCCAGCCGGCAAACAATCCATCCGTATCATAAATACGACCTGATGCGTCTCCCCAGTTTTTTCCACCATCAATACTTTTGTAAATCTTATATCCTTCAAAATCTGAATAACCAGTGAGAACATCAACAGAGCGTTCTGATACATCATTCCAATAGATCTTGACAGCACCAGTGTCTGTTTCCACATAAACATTAGGGCGTGTTGGCGGAGTAAACCCTTGGTACCGTGAATTATACATGACTTGAGCAAAACGGGCATTGTTGATCAAATCTTCTTCATTTTGTCCAAATATAATACAGAATGAAAAAGGGACTTCCCGTCCAACGGGAAGATCAAAAGGTCCACAACTCATGAAAATAGAACAATCCAATCCCGGGGGCTCTCGTTGAAAAGCAGTTTCATCGTACAGGCCTTCTAGAGAATCAAAATGCGGATTTAGTTCCGATCCCAGATCAGAGCCTGGATTTTTCGTGTGAAAATGCCATGCATTCTCATTCTCACTTAAATTGGTGGTATCACCAGCCATAATCTTATACATGATCTCTTCCTTGTTCCGAGCTTGGGGACAACCGGGAGCACCGGTATAGCAACTGCTGGTATTACTTTCCATATTCACTACACCCGGGCGACTGTACCAATCAAACCAATGCCAATCTGTCATTTTCAGCGGTTCTCCGGGGAATATGTCAACAGTGCCGTCTTGGTCCAAGTCCACCGGATCGGTCGCTCTGGGTGAGTCTAATAATTGGGTAGCCACAAGTCCAAAATCCGTCCCGGGAGCGGGATCACCATTCATGGCATAACCACGAGCTTGACCACTGATACCGTCAAAATCTCCCACCATGGCCATAGAGATTAACATTCGTTCATTATTACGTTCGAATATTTCCCAATAGTATTTCATGAAATCGTCATCATTTGTGTGGAGTCCGGAACTAAAACCATTTATATCTCCCACCAAAACATCTGAATCAAAATAAAAACCGAGAAAGGTACCTTGATAATTAAATCCTTTGCCTTGGTTGAGTTTGGTACCATCAGGCATAATCATTCCTTCCCCACATTTTTGTTCACCGTTTTCATCCAAAACAGGATTCCCGAATTCATCTTCAGCGCACCAATCTCCACTTTCATTTCGGACATTAACTGTCACAAATAAAATATCTTCTGCATAAGACACACCGTAAGAATGAGCTTCTGCCATCACGCGTAACCCCATAGGATAAGCTGTTTGCTCGTATTCATTATTTGTATCCACCATATTACCTCGATGTGCCCAGCGATCATCAAATTCCATATATACTTCCATATCCGAAATGAATCGCCCTTCAACTCTTTCCCAGCAATCAGGATCTTTTCTGGATTGTGAACATCCAGGAAGAGTAGTGTTGTAATCTTCTGCCCACCATCCAGGCCAGAATGACTCATTTCGTCCTAAATTTTCATTATATCTAATCGGCCAAGTATCAGAAAATCCACTGTGTGCCAAAAGGGGATATGTGTCACTCAGATCCGTGACATAGGTATTACCAAATATGTCCCCATTAAGGACCTCCGTATTGTGAGTATTTACTCGGGCCATTGTAGACGCATGCCACTCGCCATTTGGTGAACTCTCCTGTCGAGAAATCCACGATTCTGCAACATTATATCCATAATACATGTATTCATCATCATCTGTCCACTCTTCCAGGTCTGGACCATAATTATAAAAATCAAATTGATCTTCTCGCTGAATTAATTTTGGGCGTAAAGCCCAAGGATATATGAATCCAATCTGCGCGGTGGATGTATTGGGATCCAATTGACCAAAAGTAGATACTGCAATTTTTTTTAATTCATGATCGACGGCATATTGATATGGTCCATTGAATAATTCTTTAGATATTTTTTGTGAAATACTGTCAGGATACCAGCGTCCAAAATCCCGGTCTGCATCAAAAATAATGCCCACATAATTCGTGTCTCCTTCAAAAAACCAATTGTCATAGGCATCTCCAGACTCCCAAATACCATAAATGGGAATTCCGTCAGAATCCACAATATTTTCCACATGTTCCCAGTTGAATTCGAAGGAATTTTTATGTCCCGGAACCCCAGCAAGAAATGCAACCGAAGGCAAATAAGAATAACCATTCCATATTCCCATGGGATGTTCATCCCAGTTAATCATATTACCATAATTAGAAATGGCCGTTTGGGCTTTTCCTTGGAGCAAGTAGCCAATAGCTCGGTCGTTCATGGGGTTGGTTGGGAAAGGATTATCACCGATCTTCCCGGCTGTCGAATACTGGAATACATCGGGGTGAATTGAATTTTTCTCTTTAATCTCTTCAGCGAAAAGAAGAGAGATGACAAATATGATAGCTAAAATCCGAAGATAAGAAATCATTGCAGGAATCAATTTAAAATGTCTCGAACAGTATCCAAACTAATGTTCCCACCACAAATGACTACACCTACGCGCTTTCCTATTAAATTGTTTTTCTTTTTTAATAATGTTGCTACAGCTGTTCCAGCCGCACCTTCTATTAACTGGTGTTCTTTATCCATATAAGTGATCATTGCATCCTTGATCTCTTCTTCTGTGACTAGTACAGTTTCATCGATCATATCGCAACAGATTGGGAAAGTGATTGAATTTCCTTCTACACCGCCAGCAGTCCCATCTGATAATGTTGGTTTGGACGATAATTCCAAAACTTTACCTGCTTTTATGGAATGGATCATTACTGCAGAATTCTCTGGTGAACACCCAATCACGTGAATTTGGGGCCAGATTGATTTTAAAAAGCCTGCAGTCCCACCAATAAGACCACCGCCGCCTACAGATATAATGACTGCATCCAGACCATCACATTGGGACTCAATCTCCACTCCGATTGTTCCTTGTCCAGCCATGACATATGGATCATTATAAGGTGATACATAAGTCTCGCCTGTTGAAATAGAAATTTCCTGCGCCTTTGCTTCCGCTTTAATACAATCATTCCCGTGAACTTCTATTTTGGCACCAAATTGTTTCATATTCTCTAGCTTCGCTGGCGATGCATCATCTGGGACATAGATTGTACAATCAATTCCTGCTTGTCCAGCGGCATAAGCTACTGCAGCACCATGGTTGCCTGTGGATGCAGAAACAACACCTTTCTGTTTTTCATGATCTTCCAAAGAAAGAAGTTTATTAATAGCTCCACGAGCCTTGAAAGATCCCGTGACCTGGATGCTCTCCAGTTTGAATCGAACATCTGCTCCAGTCAGATCTGAAAATGCTTTCGAATGAACAAATGGTGTTTTTCGAATAAAAGGTTGTATTTGGATTGCTGCAGATTGAATGGATTTAGGGAATGTCATTTTCAAATCTTACTATCTGTCTTACAATAATTAAAAGTTAATTATCTATACATTATGTTAGTTTTACCAAAACACATTCTAATAAATTTTAAAAAGAATATTCCAAATTGGCCCGGGCAATCACTGTGTTTTTCTTAAAGCCACCCGTTTTCTTGGATCTGTATTCACCATGGATTTTCACACTAAATTGATCAAATATTTTCCATTTTAGTCCACTTTTGAAACCAATCCACGACATATCGACTAAACCAGATCCTTGCGCATAGTTTAAGCCGACTTTTCCTAAGATTCGATTTTTAAAAAAAGGATATTCAGTATCAAAATTAGTGGTTAAAAAGTCCTGGGTTCCCCGTTGGCCGGGGCCAGTACTCAGTTCACTGGAATTGGCTGTGAAGTTGAACGATGTTTTTAACGGTATAGTATACCGTGTGGTCAGGCTAATATTAATCACCTGCGTGGACATAGCAGGATCCACAAAATCATCTGCCCGATCTGAAAACTTATCTTTTTTCGCGACATCCATAAATGTTCCGCTCAGAGAATGACTCCAGATCAGATCAAAGCGATGGTTAATATTCACCATTATATTGTTGGTATGTGTATTCTGGCGATTATCTGTAGATGTTGAGTCTGTTAATGGGATACGTTTATCTATCCCATTATCCCTGTCAATAGACCGATAAGTGAAATTGAGTGTAGGTAGTCCTGGACCAGGTAATGCATTTATACCCAATGACATTGTATTCTGTGATTTTAAATTTTCTACCGTAGTTAGGATGTCATCATCCTGATGTTTATAACCCATAGTTAACATCAATCGATTTTGGAGAAGTTTCAATTTGTCAGAAACAGAAAATTCACGTTTATTTTTCACAAGATATGGGTTGGCCAGAGAATTGTACTGGGGGCCAACCTGTGAATATTCCACCGCAAAGTAATTCCCATAAAAGTTTGTGACAGCTCGACCACGATATGCTAAGGAAGGCATAGACAAAACTGCATCCATGAGATCAACAGTTGCACTGTCTCCAAAGGCGTTAATATCAATTGGAACTAGTGGTGCTAAATTGGGGTTAATGATCAGGATTTTCTCATAATCAGCTGGATCTGGAAAACTAGACAGGTCAAAACTTGAAAGTTTGTTATCTACTGAGTCATCGATCATAGTGTCCAATTGAGCCAAGGTTAAGGGTCCACCCCAAATATTATTATTGGTCATGCTGAATGCCAGTTCACCATCCAATCGGAGCCGTTTATTAAACAATGATATCCCGAGATCTGTCCCAATTACCAAGTTATCTTTTGGGCCATCACCAGCCCAGTTTTTACCCTCAAGATAATGGGCCTTTGTTCCCAACTCACTTATAGTATACACCACTCCGGAATCAAGTCCGGAAACGGATCCAGTAGCATCAGGAGAGTAGACAATTTCCGCATTGTTAAGCTCCTGGGTAACACTGTTTGTATCATCTCGGGCTTTCATAAAATTGAGTCCCCACTGGAATTTTTCTCCACGACCTAAAGCCAATCTACCCGCCATCACATTTTGTTCGAACGTGTACCCGTTTCTGCTTAATGAAAGAAATTTGGTTCCTTCATCATCCGTATCAATACTATATGAATAGGCCTTTTTCAGATCACCTTCGATGGCACGATTAATTTCCCCTTGAACAAAATGGAGGTTAAACCACCTCCATTTAAAATTTGCATTCAACCCCCTGATTCGTTTCCCATTCATTGTAAAGTGGGATAAGCGTGGATTTGAATCACCTACATTAATGGTAGCATAATCTTTTAGGGTAACTTCAAACCCTAATACATTTCGAGGTTGATAAAGTGCTTGCTCCTGGGTGGTGATTTTCACATTGGTTTTAAACTTCATCCATTCATAAGCAGAACCTTTAAAATTCACCATCACTTGACTAATGTTTAGTGTTTGATCATCAATTTGATCCATACTACTACTGGATCTTATACGACCAGAATATTTCAGGGTAGGTTCACGCAAGGTTGTTGTAAATGACCAAGTTTTCGGACCTCCTCCACCAATGAAAATTTGAATCTGGTGAAGACCGGGATCTAATTGATCCAAAAGACACGTCACCATATCTTCATCCATATAAGCTAAGTCTGAAATGTCTTCACCATCCAACAAAAGTTGAATATTATTCGGGTTAATGCCTTTCATTCCAAAGGTTGATATTGCAATTAAAACATCATGGCCGGAGATCTCTGAGTTAGGTTCAGGGCTCATGATCAATACATCGGACTGAGATAAAAGAATGCTCGAAAATAAGGCCAGACAAATAATATATTTTTTCATTATCGTTATTTTTCTATTGGAATCGAATAATGATTTCTTTGATGTTGCCATCTTCATCTTCAACTTCGAAACGTAATTCTTGTGTTGGTATTTCAACATCCGCATCTTCAAATCCTGCCAGGTCATCGGTGGTTGTTTCGTGAACTTCCAGTGAACCTTCTGGTGTTGAAACAGCTGTTTCCCCATTTTCAACTTCTATGGATTCTCCAGTGATAGTATTTGTCACCTCTATCAATCCTTCTAGCAATGTAAATGAATCTCCTATCCCAGGTTGAGAGTCGATGGTTAGTTCTGTGCCTTTTACCGAAGCAACGGATGTAGGCGTGGCAATTCTGAATTCATTTCCTTTTTGTGGAGATATACTTGCAGCAATTTTTCCATATTTAATATCCAATGATTTATTGATTTGGGTGCCTGATCTTTTCCCAGATACGGTCAAATCAGAATTGCCAAGCATTTTCACAACTGATTTATCGTCAAGATACATGATTGCTACAAATCCATTTTTTCCAGTTAATATTTTATCTTTATCTTTAAGTGGGGTTCCCGGTTTTAAGGGTTGTTTAACAGAATTGGCTTCCTCTATAACAAAAACCTTTCCATTTACTTTAATCGCAAGAGCAATCTTGGATGAAGCTGATGAAATCGAACATAAAGATAAACAAAGAATAAGAATTCGTTTCATTCTGAAACCTCCACAGAAATGATTTCCATAGGACGATAGGTTTCATTTCCATCTTCGTCTTCTGTTGGAATACCCATAGACAACAAAGCCTGAGCCACAGAAACATCAATAGTCTCACCGTTCAAGGTAATGTTTCCATTGGCAACCATACCCGCTGCTTTTCCACCAGCCCCAAAGATTCGGTCTGCTAAATCGTCACCAATTAAAGACCGCAGAACTATGCCTGCTGGAGTGGTATCCTCCGCTCCGGTATCATCGCTTTCTGAAGATGTAAAATCTTTTACCTTAAAAGACATTATATCGCTTAAAAGCTGCTCCGTACCAGAAGTGGTTGTTAAATCTTTACGAACCTGCCAGACATAGACCTTTCCAGGCTCCAGGTCTCCTCCATCTGTAGGATATTGGAATGTGGTTATGCCAAACCCCACCGGTTCAAAACCCAGGGATTGATCCAAGGGTAGCCTGGTTACTGACTCTATGGCCTGATCAATGGATGAATGTTCCTGTGATTTAAATTCAGCCACACGGATAAAATATTCACATCCGCTCTCTCCTGTCATCGGATTAATATAATTACATGGGTCAGATTCCCACTGTAAAACGGGATAAGAAGTGTACACTTCGTTAATGGTTGTATCAGATAAAATACCCCCAGGCGAAACTAGTTGAAGTGTTGCAGGATTAGAAATATTTAAAATATCTTCCTTGACGATTTGCTCACCATTTTCAGAAGTTGCTACAACCCGAAACGTATAAACTCCATCAGGTAATTGCCCAGTTTGGACAATGGCACTGAACATTTGCTCAGCCTGCTCCATATCAAGTTGTTCAGTTATATCAAGGTGGAGCGCAACTGGATTGCCCTGGTTATCAAAAACCTGATCGGTTGTCAAATTCAAATCCATATTAGATAAATGAATCGGAGCAGAGAGAATAAGAGGTTGGGTTGTTTCAACTTTAACTAATGTTTCATGATCAACACCCAAGGCATCTGAATCAATGATTATTTCAAATTCAATATCCACACCAATTGAATCCGGAGCACCGGATTCTCGACTCAATTCAGATAAAAAAATGGGCATATTCGATTCACCTGTATTAATGTCTACCATGCTTAAATAATAGGTGACATAAGGTGTCCAATGCACATCAAATTCGATTTGGGGAAACGCAAATGACACCCAGCTAAGGAAAATACATACTTGTTTAGAGATTCTTGATTTTTGCATTTTAGTTTTCTCTATGATGGTTTTTCTGAATTTGTTGACGGATTAATGAAGTGGAACCTACTACCAGTGATGTTAAAAACCTGTAAAGGATATTTTCTATAAATATTCGTAAAAAAATAGGCCACTCGCCGGTTGACGGATGGCCCTTTATCCAATTTCATAGGAAGACTATAAAGGTTTTACTTGTTTCGCAAGTGGTCCTTTTTCTCCTTCTCCAACTTCAAATTCAACTTTTTGATTTTCAGCAAGAGTCTTAAAGCCATCCATCAAAATTTCGTTCATATGAACAAAAAGATCTTTTTGACCTTCACATTCAATAAAACCATAGCCTTTAGAATTATTGAACCATTTAACGGTTCCTTGTTTTATTTCTGGCATTTTGTTTCCTTTTTCTTTTTAAACATATCGTAAGCCCTTTGTTACAGAGCATAGTGGGCGATGAGAGATTCGAACTCCCGACACCTGCGGTGTAAACGCAGTGCTCTAACCAACTGAGCTAATCGCCCTCGCTTTTAGCTTGTAAAATTAAATATTACTATTTGGGTTTATTAGATTTTTTTCCGGGTTTTAAAACACTTGCTAAAGCCACTATAAGCACATCATTAATCTCTTTTGCAAAGTGAAATTTTAAATCTTTTGCCACGTGTTTAGGGACATCTTCAAGATCTTTTCGGTTATGATCTGGCAAGATCACTTCTTTAATCCCTGCACGGTGAGCTGCAGTAACTTTCTCCTTTACACCTCCAATGGGAAGTACATTTCCACGTAAGGTGATCTCACCTGTCATGGCTACTTTTTCCTTTACCGGAATTCCAGACAAAAGTGAAACAAGAGACGTAACCATACTCACACCAGCAGATGGCCCATCTTTCGGGATGGCTCCAGCTGGAACATGAATATGAATATCCGTATTTTCATTGAAATCCGGATCAAGTCCGAATTCTTCAGCATGGGAACGAACAAAAGTTAGTCCTGCAGTGGCAGATTCCTTCATCACATCACCAAGTTGCCCTGTAAGTGTCAATCGACCTTTCCCTTTCATTTTAGTTGATTCTATAAATAGGATATCTCCGCCAGCAGCTGTCCATGCCAATCCCGTAACTACACCCGGTTTGGTGGCGCGCTCTGCTAGTTCGGAATGAAATCGGGGCGCACCAAGATATTCACCTACTTTTGCTTTGGTAATCTTTGTCTTTTTTGTTTCTTCTTCCACTAATTCTCTGGCTACTTTTCGCAAAACATTTGCAATTTCACGCTCCAGATTTCGAACACCTGCTTCACGAGTATATGAGCGGATCAATTCTTTTACAGATCCAGCATCAAAAGTGACTTGTTCTTTCGTGAGACCATTTTCTTTAACTTGTTTTGGAAGAATATGCCGTTTGGCAATCTGAGCTTTTTCATCTTCAATATAACCGGTAAACTCAAGAATTTCCATTCTATCTCGAAGAGCAGGTGGTATGGCATCCTGATAGTTTGCAGTGGAAATAAACATGACATTGCTCAGGTCAAAGTCTACCTCCAAATAGTGATCACTGAAGGAGTGATTCTGTTCAGGGTCCAACACTTCCAATAACGCAGAAGATGGATCTCCCCGAAAATCTGCTCCAAGTTTATCAATTTCATCCAACATGAAAACCGGATTATTTGTCCCAGCTTTTTTGATGCTTTGAATGATTCGTCCAGGTAAAGCACCAATATAGGTTCTGCGGTGACCTCGGATTTCGGCTTCATCCCTAACACCACCAAGAGATAATCGCACAAATTTACGGCCCATTGCTCGTGCGATTGATTTACCTAGAGATGTTTTTCCCACACCGGGAGGACCACCAAAACAAAGGATGGGGCCTCTAACTCTACCATCTGGGTCTTTTTTTTGTTTCAAATTCCGAACCGCCAAATACTCGATAATCCGTTCTTTAACTTTGTCCAATCCATAATGGTCGTCATCTAATATTTTCATAGCTTCTTTCAAATCGATCCTATCATCGGTGGATTCGCTCCATGGTAAATCAGATAACCATTCGATATAGGTCCTAGAGACGTTATATTCAGGAGATTGGGTCGGAATTCTCGATAAACGATCTAATTCCTTCATGGCCACTTTTTCTGCATCTTCCGGGAGTTTGGCTGCTTTCAATTTGTCTTCTAATTCCTTGGTCTCAACGGACCCTTCATCTTCGCCTAATTCTTTTTTAATTGCTTTCATTTGCTCACGCAAATAATACTCTCGCTGGGTTTTAGTGATCTCATCATGGACCTCTGATTGTATCTCTTCACCCAATTTGATTCGCTGAATTTCCCGGGAGATTAAATTCAGCGCTTTTTCAATCCGTTTTTTCACATTGAGTTCTTCTAAAATTTCCTGCTTTTCCTGGTTTGATATCGTGATTACAGAAATAGCACGATCTGTCAGGCGATTGGGTTTTTGAATATTTTTCAACATCCCAGAATGCTCTTCAGTAAGATTGGGTGCCACTTTCATCAATTCGTCAAATGCCTGTCTCAAATTTGCTGCCAACGCATCCACTTCCAAGCCATCTGTTATTGGTTCGTCCTCCATGGATTCAACAGCGGCAGAAAAATATGGTTCTTGATTCGTGTAGTCCAATATTTTTACTCTTGAAATACCTTGAACAATAGCAGATTTACTATTATCCGGCATATCAAACACTTTCAATACTTGGGCAAGGGTGCCGTATGCGTAAAGGTCTGAAGATTTGGGATCCTCAATAGACCCATCTTCCTGCGCTACCACCACAATATATCGTTTTTTAGGATCCAAGTCGTTAATGAGTTTTAAACTTCTTTCCCTACCGATATAAATTGGGATTACTTGCTGGGGAAACAATACCGTATTACGCAATGGCATCACGGGATATTCGTCCGCACCCTTTATATCAAAATTTTC
>ENA-OREN01002450-OREN01002450.1-marine-metagenome-genome-assembly--contig:-NODE-2450-length-18894-cov-4.337461_pt1 | contig 18894 bp, 16 predicted proteins | sample MGYA00248624_ERZ508555 | MGnify/ENA primary metagenome ERZ508555 (study PRJEB26222, sample SAMN06267773) | marine metagenome | isolation source: Saanich Inlet, British Columbia, Canada | place...
CCCTAATATGGCTTCATGCTCTATAATGTTAGATAGAGCTACCAAAGAAAATGGTTGTTTAAAGGTCTTAAGAGGCTCTCACAAAGTTGGAAGAATTGGTCATGGTGTATCAGATACACCAGAACAAACTGCGGACATGGAGAGAATTAGAGAATTAGAGAAAAGGCATGAAAGTGTACATATTGAAGCTGAGCCTGGAGATGCTCTTTTCTTTCATGCTAATCTATTGCATTCTTCAGATGCTAATAAATCTAATCAATCAAGGAGAACTCTAATAGTTTGTTTTAATACTAAATCTAATAATCCATATAAAGAATCTAGTCACGCCAGTTACACACCATTAAAAGTTTCTTCTTCAAAAGATATTATGGAGTATTGATTATGTTGAGTATTAAAAATTTAAATAAAGTTGATTAAATCTCAATAGTCATCAAATCTTCGCCAATTATAGGGTCTTTTCCAAAATCTTTTTTGACAACTTTCTTTAAGTTTCTTTTATTAAATCTAGTTGGAACAAAATGTGTTAACACTAAATTTTTTACCTGTGCAATAAAAGCAACTTTTCCCACTTCTGATGAAGTAGTATGATAACTTTGCACATTATGTAAAGTTTTCTGAGTTCGCATCTTATTTATTTCTTTTATTTCCCCCTCAATAAATACTTCATGAAGCAATACATCAGATTTTTGGGCATATTTCATTAAATTTTCACACGGTTTGGTGTCACCACTAATTGTTAATTTTTTATTTTTATGAGTAAAACTAAAACCATAAGCATACTTGACTGGCTTATGATCAACCTCAAAATATTTAATTTTAATATCTTTAATTTTTAGATTACCTAATGATTTGAATTCAACAACATCAATATCAAAGGCTTTTACAGATGCTCTAGCTTCATAAGATATTCTTAACTTTCTCTCATCTGCCCAAGCATCCATAATTTTATTTACAAATTTTTTAGTACCTTTGGGTCCATAGATTTTCCAAGGCTTAATTCTATAAGAATGCCATGAAGAAATTATTAGTTGGTATAAATCTACTGCATGATCTGAGTGTAAATGGGTGAATAGCAAGGCATCGATATTTGCTGAAGATACTTTAAGCTCATGGAGTCTTTGAGTTATTCCAGAACCACAGTCAACTAATATTTTTGCTGTCTTTGTCGAAATTAAATTAGATGGTCCAAAACGTTTATGATCAACGCTTGGACAACCTGTTCCGAGCAGGGTTAACTCCATTACTCGTCTAAGAATGTTTTGAGTTTTCTCGCTCTAGTAGGATGTTTTAATTTGCGAAGTGCTTTGGCTTCTATCTGACGTATTCTCTCTCTTGTTACACTAAATTGCTGCCCTACCTCTTCAAGAGTGTGATCACTATTCATTCCAATACCAAAACGCATTCTTAATACTCTTTCCTCTCTTGGAGTAAGAGATGATAAAATACTTGTGGTAGTATCACGTAAAGAACTTTTTACTGCAGCATCAATTGGAATTAATGCATTTTTATCTTCAATAAAATCACCTAAGGAACTATCCTCCTCATCACCAACTGGTGTTTCTAAACTTATTGGTTCTTTAGCAATTTTAAGAACTTTCTTAACTTTATCTAAAGGCATATGGAGTCTTTCAGCTAACTCATTTGGTGTTGGTTCTCTTCCAATCTCAGCCATAATTTGTCTTGTTGTTCTGACAATCTTATTAATTGTTTCAATCATATGAACTGGAATTCTAATTGTTCTTGCCTGATCTGCAATCGATCTTGTTATTGCTTGCCTAATCCACCAAGTCGCATATGTTGAAAATTTATAACCTCTTCTATATTCAAATTTATCAACAGCTTTCATTAGACCTATATTGCCTTCTTGGATTAAGTCTAAGAACTGTAGTCCACGATTAGTATATTTTTTTGCGATTGAAATAACTAAACGCAAATTAGATTCAATCATTTCTTTTTTTGCACGATTTGCTGATCTTTCTCCATATTGAACAGTACTAACAATTCTTCTAAATTCTATTAATGGGAGTTCGGATGCTTCTTGTATCTCTCTAATTTCTTCAACTAATTTATTAATTTCAATATGATTTTTATTAATAAATTTTTCCCAGTTTTTATCATTGAGACTTAATAATGTCTGAATCCAATTTTTTTCAAAATTAAAGTCTAAATATTGATCAATAAATGAGTCTCTTTTTACACCCTCAGTAGTCGCAAGCCTTAGCATTCTGCCTTCTCTGACCAACAATTTTTTATTAAGCTCATAAAGAGATTCCATTAAAGCTTCAATTGTAGAAGAATTAAAATGAACAGCCTTCATTGCTAAAATCATTTCTTTCTGGATTTTTTTATATTTTTTTTCTAAGTTAGCATAATTAGTTGCATTTTTTTTATCAGAATTGATAACGTCCATGCTCGATTTTTGAAGTTTTTTGAAAAGCTTTGTAATATCATCAAAGTCTTTAAGAACGGTAGGTTTTAACTTTTCTTCCATAGCTGCTAAAGAAACATTCAAACCATCTTCTTCTTCATCTTCATTTGAAGTCTCAGATGCTTCATCATTAGAATTTTCAGAAGATTTCTTTTTTTCCTCTTTAGGTTTTTCCTTTTTTTCTTCAGCCCCTTCTATTAATTTAAGTGTATCATCAATTTTATTTTCTCCAATATCAGACAAGTCGTAAGTGGCTTCTAAATCTACAATATCTCTTAAAAGCATGGTGCCATCTTTAATAGATTCTTTCCAATTAATTATAGACCGGATTGTCATAGGACTTTCACAAATTGCGCCAATCATTCTTTCACGACCGGCCTCTATTCTCTTAGCTATTGCAATTTCGCCTTCCCTACTTAGAAGCTCTACAGCGCCCATATCTCTTAAATACAATCTTACAGGATCATCTGTCTTTCCTGTTTGTTTTTTTTCTTCTTCTCCACTGTCATCGTCGCTTTTAGATTTATCTTCTTTTGCAGCTTTAATAAGAGCTACTGCTGCTTCTTCTGAGAGTATACTTATGTTATTTTTCTTTAAAAAAACTTCTACTTTAGAAACGTTTTCGGGTATTCTAAATTTTTTAGGAATGGCCTTCTCAATTATTTTTTTTGTATAAATTCCATCTACTTTGTGTTTGTCTAAAAGTTTTGTAATAACTTCCTTAATATGGTCATCAAACGAAATAACTTTTTTTTGTTTTTTTGTTGGCTTGGTATCAATTACCTTATTTTTTTTTTTAATTTTCGATGAAATAGTTTTATTTTTCTTAACAACCTTCTTTTTTTTAGTTATTAATTTTTTCTTTAAAACTTTTTTTGTTTTTAATAAATTTTTAGACTTTGTTGGTATTTTTTTTTTAGATACTTTTGTCTTCTTTTTAGATACTACGGATTTTTTTGCAGCACCCTTTTTAATTATCTTTTTTTTTGTAATCGTTTTCTTGAGGGGGCTTTTCTTTTTTTTTATTATCTTTTTTTTTGCCATTTTAATCGTCTTTATAATTATCTTCTAATTCGTTAGAAATCTTTTGTAATTCTTCCCAATTCAATGAAGTATTATTTTCCTGAAAGGTATTTAGGCTTTTATTTATTTTTTTCAAATTTGAAAGCCTTGTATTGAGGTTATTAGTAGATTCTTTAATTTCCTCCAATGATAATTCTGAGTCATATTTAGGATTTGAGTATGGAAAAAGTTCATAAATACTAGACTTAAGGATATTAGATTCTATAAATTGCCTTATTTTTGGGCTAAATTGAGCCAAAATGTCTTTAAGCTCTATTAAATTTTTATCTAAAGTATTCAAATGTTTGATAATATTGCTTTCATTTTCATCCATATCAATATTTGTTAAAATTGTTTCAATTATCTTAGATCTTACTTTTGGATGATTAATTGCACTCACAATAAAGGAATAAATCTGCTTTCTTTTTAAAGACGTTATTTTTTTAGGTATTGTTTGAAGTTTAGTTTTGCTACTTGAACCTCTTAACTTATTAAAAAACATCGATTTAAATTCACTTTTATAAAAATATTGTATTTTTTTATCTTTTATACTCTCAATTAAATCATCAAGATATTTATCATATGATATTTTTTGATCAGCATTATTAAGGGATACACCCCCACTAGATACATTAAAAATATAACTCACAAGATTTATTGGGTTTTTTAAAAGATTAATTAAATTATTAATTTTGTGATTAATTAAATACGTATCTGGATCCGTATTATTTGGCAAGCTAATAAATTGCAATGACTTGTTTGGTAATAAGTAAGGGAGAGACATAATAGCAGCTTTATATGAAGCTCTTTTTCCTGCTTCATCTCCATCAAACATAATTGTTGGTTTATCAGTAAATCTCCATGATAATTTTAACTGCTCTTCTGTAAAAGAAGTTCCAAGTGGTGCAACAACACTTTTAATATTATTTTGATATAAGGATATAACATCCATATAACCTTCACATATTAATAGATTTTTTTTCTGTCTTGCTACATTTTTTGCTAAATTTAAATTATATAGCATTTCCCTTTTTTTGAAGTGATTACTCTCTGGGGAATTAATATATTTAGGATTTGAGCTATCTAATACGCGACCACCAAAACCAACAACATTTCCTTGAATATTCGAAATTGGAAAGATTAATCGCTTATAAAAAAAATCTCTAAATTTGTTATTATTATCTTTTTTAACAACATTACTTTTTAATATTTCCTTATCTTGAAAAGATAAATCTTTTAAATGCTGATAAAGTGATCCCTGACTACTAAATGAATAACCTAATTTAAAAGATTTTACTGTTTCCTTTGATAATTGTCTTTTTTCTAAATATTTAGTACACTCGTTATTTTCTGAACTTAAATTATTCTCAAACCATTTAGTAGCTGTATCTAAAATTTTGAGAATATTATTATCTTGCTTACTATAGGAATTATTATTAAAATTTATCTTAACACCAGCTCTTTCTGACAACTCTTTAACCGCATCTAAAAAGGTATAATTAAATAAATCTTGGTAAATAGTAAAAATATCTCCCTTAGCACCACAACCAAAACAATAAAAATTTCCTAGATCATCGTTGATTTTACAAGAAGGTGTTTTTTCATTATGAAATGGGCAACAACACCATACGTCCTTACCCTTTTTAACTATTTTTGTTTTTTTTTCTAATTCTGAAGAAATAGGTATTTTTGACTTTATGTTTTCTAAATCAATCTTATTAAATGCCATTAATTCCCAAGCTTAGATTTGGCTAACTTTCCTACCAACCCCATATCGACTTCTCCAGCATAATCTTTTTTTATTAATCCCATTAGTTTTCCCATATCTTTTATATTTTGCAAATTATTAGATTGGATCAAGTCACTAACTATTTTTTCTGTCTCCTCTTCAGATTTTTGTTGAGGCAAGTATATCTTAATTAAATCTATTTCATTTTGTTCATTTATAATTAGATCATCTCTATTTGCTATCTGAAATTGCTCAATTGAATCTTTTCTTTGTTTGATCAAACTTATAAGCAATGATAAAATTTCATTATCATTTATGACTTCTTTATTTGAGCCAGATCTTGAGGAAATATCTTTATCTTTGATAGCGCTTTTTATTAACCTTAATGTATTAGTCTTTTGTTGATCTCTATCTTTAATTGATTGCTTATAATCATCGTCAATTGTATTTCTTAAGCTCATAATTCTTCACCCTCTAGAATCGATTAGTATTAATTTTCCTATTAATATAACTGTTCTAAGTAAATTCAACTAATCCTTGACTAAACTTTTCAAAATGCCTAGTTAACCACAATTTCTAAACAATAATGCAGCTGGATAATTTACAAAACCTACTCTTACGCCCAACCTCTGCTGCTTTAATTTTTGATGATGGTGAAATATTATGGGGTTATGGATTAGGTGCAATTAAGTCAGCAATTGCAGAGTTATGCTTTAATACTTCACAATCTGGGTACCAAGAAACTCTAACTGATCCCTCATATGCAAAACAAATAATAACTTTTACTTTTCCTCATATTGGTATTGTAGGAACAAATAATATAGATCTAGAATCTCAAAATATCTATGCTGAAGGTTGTATAATTAACCAACCTATTGATATTTATTCAAGCTGGAGAGCGGAAAAAGGATTAAATAATTTTCTAAAACATCACAACACTCCTGGCATTACAGGAATTGATACTAGGTATTTGACTAGAAAATTAGCTAGCGAAGGTGCTAAAAAAGTAGCGTTAATTAACTTTGGTGAAAACAAAGGCAGTTTTGAAAATTTACAATCTAAATTAAAGGACTGGAGTGGGCTTGAAAATTTAGATCTTGCAACAGTTGTTTCTACAAAAAAAGAATATATTTGGAAAGAAGGACTTTGGAAAACATCTGCAGACTTAAAACAAAAAAAATTAGCAATTGTTTGTTTAGATTTTGGTATTAAACAAAATATTTTACGAAATTTAAATGATTTAAATTTTAAAACTACAATTTTATCAGCAACAAGCAGTACTAAAGAAATTTTGGCTAAAAGTCCCAAGGGTGTATTTTTATCAAATGGTCCAGGCGACCCTGATGCTACAATAAAAAAAATATTACCTACTATAAAAAAGCTTATAAATTTAAAAATACCTATTTTTGGTATTTGCTTGGGACATCAGATTTTAAGTTTAGCTTTAGGAGCAAAAACAAAAAAAATGCATCAAGGTCATAGAGGGGCTAATCAACCAGTAAAAAATTTAATCAATAATACAGTAGAAATTACTTCTCAGAACCATGGTTTTGAAGTGGATAGATCAAGCTTATCTGATGAAATAGAAGAGACTCACATTTCACTTTTTGATGGATCTAATGAAGGAATTAGACATAAAACACTTCCTTTATTTAGTGTACAATATCATCCAGAAGCAAGTCCGGGACCTCATGATAGCTTGTATCTCTTTAGAGAATTTTATAATTTAGTTGAAATCCATGCCTAAAAGAACAGACATAAAAAAAATATTAATAATAGGGGCAGGCCCAATAGTAATAGGACAAGCATGTGAATTTGATTATTCAGGAGCACAAGCATGTAAATCATTAAAAGAAGAAGGTTATGAAGTTATCCTCGTAAATTCAAATCCTGCTACAATTATGACTGATCCTGAATTATCTGATAAAACCTATATTGAACCAATTACAAAAGAATTTGTTGAGCAAATAATAGAAATAGAAAAACCAGATGCTTTACTTCCTACTATGGGAGGTCAAACAGCCTTGAACGTGTCAATGGAGCTTGCCAAATCCGGCATTCTTGAAAAATATAATGTTAAAATGATTGGTGCTAACCCTGAAGCTATAGAACTTGCTGAAGATAGACAAAAATTCAAAGATGCCATGAGAGAAATTGGACTCAAGTGCCCAGAAAGTGTAATTGTTGAAGAATTATCAAGCGCCCTTAAGGTTAAAGAAAAATTAAAATTACCCTTAGTAATAAGACCAAGTTTTACATTAGGTGGTACAGGTGGTGGGGTTGCTTATTCAGAGGAAGAGTTTAAAGAACTGTGTCAAAGAGGTCTTAATGCAAGCCCAACAAATCAAATTTTAATTGAAAAGTCAGTCTCAGGTTGGAAAGAATTTGAAATGGAGGTTGTTAGAGATAATAAAGATAATTGTATAATTATATGCTCAATTGAAAATATAGACCCAATGGGAGTACACACAGGAGACAGTATCACAGTTGCTCCCTCACTTACTCTGACCGATAAAGAATACCAGATATTACGAAACGCTAGCATCAAAGTATTACAAAAGATTGGAGTAGATACAGGTGGTTCAAATGTACAGTTTGCTATTAATCCTCAAGATGGAGAAATCAATGTAATTGAAATGAATCCTAGAGTAAGTCGGTCTTCTGCACTTGCATCAAAAGCAACAGGTTTTCCTATTGCAAAAATAGCAGCTAAATTAGCTGTTGGATACACATTAGATGAGCTTAATAATGATATAACTAAAACAACCCCAGCTAGTTTTGAGCCCACAATTGATTACGTGGTAACAAAAATACCTAGGTTTACATTTGAAAAATTTAGCGGTGCTGACTCAAATCTAACAACTTCAATGAAATCAGTTGGTGAGACAATGAGTATAGGGAGATCTTTTAATGAAAGCCTTCAGAAAGGTTTTAGTTCACTTGAGTATGGCTTAGATGGGTTAGATGTTCCTCAAAATATTAAAATTAATAAAGAAACTATTTTAGATGATTTAAAAATTCAATCGTCACAAAGGTTGCTGACAATTGGGCAAGCATTACGATTGGACATACCTGTTAAAGAAATTAATGAAATAACAAAATATGATAATTGGTTTATAAGCCAACTGAAATCAATTGTAGAAATTGAGAGATTGCTCGAAAACAACAATCTATCAAAAGAATTACTACTTCTTGCAAAACAAAATGGTTTTACAGATAAAAAAATTGGTAAAATAAAAAAATATTCTGAAAATGAAATAAGGAAAATTAGACATCAAAATAATATTAAGCCAATATTTAGACTAGTTGATACATGTGCTGGAGAGTTTAGCTCAAAAACACCTTACCTTTACTCGAGTTATGATTGGAACTTTTATAACAAACCATTTTGTGAAGCAAAACCAACCTCAAATAAAAAAATAATTATACTTGGCGGAGGGCCTAACCGAATAGGTCAAGGAATTGAATTTGATTATTGTTGTGTTCATGCTGTTTATGCACTTAAAGAAATAGGTATTGAGACAGTCATGATTAATTGTAATCCAGAAACTGTATCAACTGACTACGATACAGCTGATAGATTGTATTTTGAACCCCTGACTACTGAAAGTGTACTTGAGATATATAAAAAAGAAGAAGAACATGGTGAAGTTCTTGGTGTATTTGTTCAATTTGGAGGACAAACTCCTTTAAAAATCGCTAATGAATTAGAGAGTCAAGGAGTTAAAATTCTTGGTACAACTACCGAAGCAATTGATTTAGCAGAAGACAGAGATAGGTTTAGTGAAGTTTTAAAAAAATTACAAATACAACAACCTAAAAATGGTTTTGCTAAAAATCTTAATGAAGCTGTACACATTGCTAATGATATTGGGTATCCAGTTTTAGTTAGACCCTCTTACGTACTAGGTGGAAGAGCAATGGAGATTGCATATAACGAAAAACATCTAGAGTCATTTACGAAAAGCGCACTGGAAGCTTCTTCCAATAATATTATATTAGTTGACCAATACCTTGAAAATGCAACAGAAGTAGATGTTGACTTGATTAGAGATAGTGAGGGAGAAATATTTATAGCAGGTATTATGGAGCACATAGAAGAAGCTGGTATACACTCTGGTGATAGTGCTTGCTCGCTCCCACCTTATTCAATTAATCAAGAAAAACAGAATAAAATTATTAATTGGGTTTCTAAAATAGCTGAAGAAATTAAAGTTATAGGACTAATGAACACACAATTAGCTATAAAAAATCAAGAGATATTTGTGTTAGAAGTAAATCCTAGGGCTAGCAGAACGGTTCCTTTCGTAGCAAAGGCAAGAGGTATTCCTATTGCAAAAATAGCAGCTAAAGTTATGGCAAGTAATTTGCTTAAAAACATTTTAAAAATTATAGATATTAAAAAACTAAATACCTTTAATGTCAAAGAATCAGTATTTCCCTTCAATAAATTTGAAGGTGTTGATTTAGTACTTGGTCCAGAAATGAAATCTACTGGTGAAGTAATGGGAATTGATGATACTTTTTTATCAGCTTTTGCAAAAAGTCAAATCGCTTGTGGAACTATTTTGCCATCCAGTGGAAAAGTTTTTATTTCAATCGATGATGATAATAAGAAATTTATTTTAACTATAGTCAAAAAACTTATTGATCTTAACTTTAATATTGTTGCTACAAAAGGAACTGCTTCTTTTTTAAATGATAATAGCTTAATTGTAGAAACCATAAATAAAGTTAAAGAAGGAGGCTCTCATATTGTAAATGCTATTGAAAATAATGTTATTGATTTAGTAATTAACACAACAAAAACACAGGGTTCAATTAGAGATAGCTATAGTATTAGAAGAACTTCCCTAACTCACAACATCCCTTACTACACCACTATAGCTGGAGCAAAAGTTGCTGTTAATACTATTGAGCACTTGAAAAATAACAATCTAAAAGTTAAATGCTTACAAGATTTAATCTAAATATATTGACTTAAAAAAAAATTTCATCATCATATAAATATGAATAAAATACCAATGACTGCATCGGGATATGAGAATCTTCAAATTGAACTTAAGAAATTATTGAATGAAGATCGACCAAATATAATAGCAGCTATAGCTGAAGCAAGAAGTCATGGAGATCTATCAGAGAATGCAGAATATCAATACGCAAAGGAGCAGCAAAGTTTAATAGAAGGTAAAATTGCTGATCTTGAAAGCGCTATAAGTAGAGTTGAAATAATCGATGTAAAAAGTATAGCTGGTGATGAAATAAAATTTGGAGCAACAGTAGAAATTGAAGATTCTGATAGTGGTGAGCTATCAAAATATCAAATTGTTGGTGAGTATGAATCTGATATAAAAAATAACAAATTATCAGTTAGTAGTCCTTTGGCTAGAGGTCTTATCAATAAATCAGTTGATGATGTGGTAGAAATTAATAGTCCTAAAGGTGCTAAATCATACACTATCATATCAGTAAAATACATTTGAATTTAAATAAATTAAAAATTTGGTCCGTTACTGACGGCTCCCAAGGGATGATAAGTCAGGTTAATGGATTATCAAGGCATATTAGCTCTAATATCATAGAAATTAAAACAGATGTAATTTTCCCATGGAGCAAACTTCAACCAGGATTACTTCCAACTTACAATTGGATTTTTAAAAATAATATTTCAAACAAGCAGCCGGATATTTTAATATCTTGCGGAAGGAAAAGTGTTTACTTTTCACTTTATTGTAAAAAAAAATTCAAAAATCTAATCAATATTCATATTCAAAATCCTAAAATATCTTCAAGAAGTTTTAATTATGTTATTAGCCCTAATCATGATAATTTTTATGGAAATAATGTCATCAATTCAGTTGGAGCATTACATCAATTTGAGAAATCTAATATAGCACCAAAACCAAATCTTTTAACTTGTATAGTAGGTGGAAATAATCAGCATTACAACTTTAGCTCTAATGAAGCAGACAAGCTTTGTAAGAAATTAATAGAAATTAAGAAATTTAATACTGATATAGAACTCAATGTAATAACATCAAGACGAACTTCAGATTTATTAAAAAAAAATCTTATTAAAAACTTATCTAATATAGCAAAAATTTGGAATGGAGTTGGAGAAAATCCATACAAGCAAGCAATTCAGGAGTCATCTTTTTTCATTGTTACATCAGACTCAACCTCAATGATAAGTGAAGCTGCTATATCAGGTAAACCAGTCTATATTTATCATTTGCCGTTTAAAAGAAAAAGCAGAAGAATAATAAATTTTCAAAATGAGTTTAGTAATCTTGGTATATCAAGAAATATAAACAATATTCAAAAGTTAGAAAAATGGACATACAAGCCATTGAATGAATCGGAAAGAATTGCTAGGATTATTAAGGAAAAACTAATGCAAGATCTAAAATGAATTTTCATAATTTAATAAGCTCTGATTACCCTTTTAAACATTGGGAAATATCTAAATGCTTAAACGACAAAACTTTAAATGAAATTTCTTATACAAATATACCAGATGGGCAAAGATCGTTTGATGGCACTAGAGCTGCTGATCACACAGGTGGAGGTGTTGATGGTAAATTGCGATTGTTCTTAGATAATGACAATTCTCATAATTATCCAAATTTAACAAATGTCATTAATGAGCTTCAAAAAAAAGAATTGTATGAAAAAATTGGAGACCTAATAAATAAAGATTTAAGCAATTCTTTTGTAAGATTAGAAATAATTGGTGATAAAAAAGGTTTTTGGTTAAAACCGCATAAAGATATATCTGAAAAACTTATGACGATGATGATATGGGCTAATCCGTATGAAGAGTCTGAAAGTTTAGGAACTGATCTTTATGATAATGACTTTAAACTAGTTAAAACAATTAAGTACTTACATAATAATGGTTATTTTTTTTCATCTGGTCAAGATACGTGGCATGGACTTGAATTAAAAGAAATTAAAAAAGAAAGACGTTGTATTCAAATTAATTACGTTTCATTTAATACTGATTGGCCAGTTGAAAATTAACTAACAGATACAATATTTATATTATGAAAACAAAGATCGAAACAAATGTATTAATCATTGGTTCAGGACCAGCAGGATATACTGCAGCTATTTATGCAGCAAGAGCAAACTTAAAGCCACATTTAATATCTGGTTTAGAGCCTGGTGGTCAACTTACAATTACAACTGATGTTGAGAATTACCCTGGTTTTGGTGATGTTATTCAGGGTCCATGGTTGATGGAACAGATGAAAGAACAGGCTTTAAAAGTGGGGACTGAATTTCATCATGATATTATAAATAAAGTAAGTTTTGATAATAATCCATTTAGTGCGTTCACTGACTCTGGTTTAGAATTTAGTGCAAAATCAATAATTATTGCTACAGGTGCCCAAGCAAGATGGTTAAATATAAAAAGTGAAAATAAATTTAAAGGATTTGGTATATCTGCATGTGCTACATGCGATGGATTTTTTTTTAAAGATCAAAATGTAATAGTTGTTGGTGGTGGAAATAGTGCAGTTGAAGAATCTCTGTATTTGACAAATTTTGCCTCTAAAGTAACCTTAATTCATAGAAGGGACTCATTACGAGCTGAAAAAATACTTCAAGAAAGATTATTTAATCATCCAAAAATAGATGTGATATGGAATCATACAGTTGATGAGTTTATTGGCTCAGAAGAGCCTCTATCATTAAATAAAATTAAAATTAAAAACGTAAAAGATAACAATGAAAAAATTATGGAAGCAACAGGAGCCTTTATTGCTATTGGTCACGACCCCTCCACTTTTCTCTTTAAAAATAAAATTGAGATGGATAGTGAAAATTATATTATAACTAAATCAGACAGCACAGAAACAAATATTAAAGGTGTGTTTGCAGCGGGTGATGTAAAAGATAAAGTTTATAGACAAGCAGTCACAGCTGCTGGCATGGGTTGTATGGCTGCACTTGAGTCTGAAAAATATATTGCCGAGAACTACTAGCCTTGACGAGCTTTCATTCTAGGATTTTTTTTATTAATAACGTAAATCCTACCTTTTCTTCTAACTAGCTTACAATCTTTATCTCTAGTTTTAGCAGTTTTAAGTGAACATCTAACTTTCATAATAAATGAGCTATTAAATTCTATGTTTTGCTTTGTCAAACATATATTAGAATTCTTAATATATGAGAAAAAACCATCAGCCAGGTAGATCAAACGTGCTTTCAAATAATGCTATGGTTGCAACTTCGCAACCATTAAGCTCACAAGAAGCTCTAAATATACTTAAAATGGGCGGGAATGCAGTAGATGCTGCAATTGCAGCCTCAGCAGTATTATCAGTAGTTGAGCCAGGCTCAACAGGTATTGGAGGGGACTGCTTTGCAATTATAAAGATGGATAGCAAAAAAGCAATATCAGTAAATGGATCTGGTATATCTGCATATAAGGCTAATTTAGATTTTTTTAAAAAAAATTATATTGATAAAATAGATTTGCTAAGTCCTCACTCAGTAACAGTTCCTGGAGCAGTAGATGCATGGTATGAAATGCATAAAAAATTTGGAAAGTTAGAATTTAAACAATTATTTTTAACAGCAGAGTATTATGCAAGAGAAGGTTTTCCAGTTCATGAAATTGAAGCATATCATTGGAAACAAAATGAAGAAAAATTATTAAAAAATAAAATTACTAAAGATGTTTTTTTAATTAATAATAAAGCTCCAAAGTATGCAACAAAATTCAAAAATATAAAATTAGCAAATACTCTTAAATTAATTGGAGAAAATGGCTCTAAAAGCTTTTATCAAGGTGATTTGGCAAAAGACATGATTCAAAGTCTTAATAATTTAGGAGGACTCCATACAGAAGAAGATTTTTATAATCAAAATACTATTTTTACAGACACCATAATATCAGATTACAAAAACTATAATATACATCAATGTCCACCAAATGGACCTGGTATTGTAGTACACTTAATGATGAAATTGTTAGAAAAATTTAATTGGAAAGATATTGATTGTCTTGACCCTAAAAGATTTCACATTCAAGCGGAAGTAACTAAAATATGTTTTGAACTAAAAGAAACTATTCTTGGTGATCCTAATTTTTCAGACTTTAATGTTGATTCCTTATTAAAAGAAAATGTAATTGAAAATTTATACAATAAAATAAATCTAGATAAAGTATATGATACTAAGAATGCACATGTGACATCACATCCAGAAACTGTTTATTTAACAGTGGTAGATGAGAATCTAAATGCAGTTTCTTTTATTAACTCAATCTGTCATGCATTTGGGAGTGGTATTTGTTCAGAAAATACAGGAGTTTTATTTCAAAATCGTGGTGTAAACTTTAGATTAGAAGAAGGGCACCCAAATTGCATAGAACCAAATAAAAGACACCTGCATACGATAATACCTGGAATGCTCACAAATATGAATGATGAAATAACAATGTCCTATGGCGTAATGGGTGGTCAGTATCAACCTATAGGTCAATCGCACTTATTACAAAATATATTCGAGTTTGGAATGAGTATACAAGCAGGTATAGATTTACCAAGGGCGTTTGCTTTGAATGGAAAGTTAAAAATAGAGAAAACTTTTTCAGATTCAGCAATAAATGAATTAACAAAAATAGGGCATGATATAGAAATTTCTGAGGGTACTATAGGTGGCGGCCAAGGTATTATGATTGATAGAAAAGAAGGAATTTTAATCGGTGGATCTGATCCAAGAAAAGATGGTTTAGCAATAGGCTACTAACTAGATCCTGCCAAAAATATCATTGTACTGATTATGAACCCTTACAAATGTTGTGCATTTACTAAGTTGCTTTAAGGTTGGCGCGCCCACATAAGTACAGCTACTTCTTATTCCACCAAGAATATCCTTAACAGTCTTTTCTAAAGATGGCCTATATTCTATTCTTACTTTTTTTCCTTCTGAAGATCTGTAGTCAGCCAGACCTCCATAATGTTTTTCATTTGCCTCTTCAGAACTAGATCCATAAAACTCAATGTAATTTTTATCTTTTATTTTTATTATCTCTCCTCCACCCTCTTTATGACCAGCAAGCATACCACCTAACATTACAAAATCTGCTCCAGCACCAAAACCTTTAGCAACATCTCCTGGATTTGTACAACCACCGTCTGCAATTATATGAGCACCAAGACCGTGTGCAGCATCAGCACATTCTAAGACAGCACTTAGTTGCGGATAACCAACACCTGTTTGAATTCTTGTAGTACATACACTTCCTGGACCTATGCCAACCTTAACAATATCTGCTCCACTTAGAACTAATTCTTGCGTCATGTCTGCAGTAACAACATTTCCTGCTATAATAGTCTTAGTAGGATATTTTTTTCTAACCTCACTTACAAATTTACTAAAATTTTCTGAATAACCATTAGCGACATCAATACAAATGAATTTAAATTTTGGATTTTTTTTTAATAGATTATTTAACCTTGAATAACTATCTTTGCTAGTTCCACAACTTAAGGCAACAAAATTATGAATTGTCTTGTTTTTTTGTAATTTTTTTATATCGATATCAGCATGTTGTTTTGTTAAAGAAGTCATCATTTTAAAAGAAGCTAATTTTAAAGCAATATCAACTTCTCCAACACCATCCATATTAGATGCAATAATTGGTACACCTTGCCAACTTAATTTAGAATGCTTAAATTTATACTTTCTTCTAAGATCTACTTCACTTCTACTTTTTAAAGTACTTCTTTTAGGTCTGAATAAAACATCCGAATAGTCTAATTTAATTTCTTCTTCGATTCTCATATAAAATACATGTATTGTAATAAATAATTTAGGAACTAAAACAAATATAAAAAACAAGTATGGAAATAAATACCTTAATAAATCTAAATAAAACCAAATTCGATAAATTCTATAATAACTTATTACTATCAAAACTAGATAACAACTTTCTTTCTAAAGCTATGAAATATAGCTCTATTAATGGAGGTAAAAGAATAAGGTCTTTTTTAGTTTCACAATCATCTAAAATGGTAAATCTATCTTCAGAAAATTCAATGATTATATCATCTGCAATAGAATCCATACATACTTATTCTCTTATTCACGATGATCTGCCAAGCATGGATAATGATGATTTCAGAAGAGGTAAACCAAGTTCTCACAATAAATTTGGTGAAGCTACAGCAATATTAGCAGGTGATGCTCTTCATGATTTTGCTTTTCAATTGATTTCTGGCAGTTTAAAAAAAATAGATCCTGATAAAAATTTAAAATTAATTAATTTTCTTACACTTTGTACAGGTTATGATGGTTTAGCAGGTGGTCAATCATTAGATTTACTTTTCGAAAACAAAAAAATTAGTAAAAAAAATATTATTGAAATGTATGCAAAAAAAACTGGTAAATTATTTGAATTTTCATTTGCTGCCCCCTTTATTATAAAAGGTGAATCCAAGAAAAGAATTAAATTTAGTAAAATGTATGGATCAACTTTTGGTATAATTTTTCAAATTATAGATGATTTAATTGATGAAATAAATTCTTTTAAAATATTAGGAAAAACACCTGGTAAGGATAAAAAACAAGGTAAACGGACTTTATTAAGCTTTATAGGGGAAACAAAAGCTATAAATTATTGTGAAGAAATTGCAGAGGATTTAATAATAAAATACAAAAAAGAGTTTAACAATAATCCAGTTCTTAAAGAATTACTTTATTACAATATTGATAAATTAAAATAAAAGCTTCTTAGCTATCAGAATTCCAAAATAAGAAGAAAAGGCTGTAAGTGAACCGCCCCATAACATATCAACGAAAACGACACTAGGTGACCAACCTTTAACTGTAGCCATATTAGTAAGGTTGTAGGTTCCGTAAGCCACTAATCCAAACATAAAAGCTTGAAATAAAAATTTACCTATATTTTCAGAAGACAGTGATGGCTCAATTATAACAACGGCCAACCCTACAACATATATGAGATAAAACATTGCCGCTGCCCACATTACAGGTTTATCAAGAAGTAGATGTCCTATATTGGGTCTATAAAAAGACTTAACAGCAAAACTAAGCCAAATTAAATCTATTATCAAGAATATTAAAGCTGCAAATAAAGTGGATGTGATCAATATTTTCATTATTGTATATATTTAGCTTATATTATTAATTTTCAATAGATTTTTTAATTTTTCTTATAATTTAATGAGTTTTACTGGTGGGTGAGACAGGGATTAAACCTGTAACACCATTGTGACAAGAATTTTTAAACTAGGCTTACCTTGAAAATTTTCTTAACGGGATTTCGAATAAAAAAGGAATCTTTAACTTTATTTAGAAGTATCAGATTTAGATTTTCCGAGACCGGTCCATTGTGCAGTACCAGCCATTATGGTCAACACAATGACGACTAGCCAAACTAGTGACCCTACTGTATCAAACATCGATGAGTCACTTGACATTAATGTAGGTATAATGCCTTCTACAAGAGGGAAGAAATAGAGCAAGCCAGTTACGAGAAAAATATATCGAGCTTTGTTCTCGCTAATCCTGTAGGCACTAATAAATGTTAGGGCGAATATGATAACGATAGCCAAGAAAAAATAATCTTGCTCTATTGTTATAGCAATCCATATGTGAAAAATTGCCCAAAGCAAATTGACTACTGCAACTACTTTATGATTAAGAATTGTCTTTGCGTTTAAATTCATGCTTGTTTCCTTAATATTATTTCTTTAGCAATTTTTCAATAAAAATATTTTTTACGTTACATGGGCGTCACTTGCGAAAGTTTTTTGTTCAGCCTTTCTCGTGATTCGTAGTAGGATAATCGTAATGAAGAAATTTTTAGCTCTTATCTGTTCTGATAAAAATTTAAATAGAGCAGAATTAGCAGTTGCTGCTCACTTACTGAAACATTTCAATTTAAAACAAATAATGATGAAAAATGTTATTTTGAAATCCTTGATTTAGAAAATAAGGTACTTCAATTATCAATGATGATACATTTCAAAAAAAGTTGGTTCTCATCAAATATGGAACAACATTTTTCAATTTTAAAAGATTTATGTGATAAGAATTTCCAGTTTCATAAAGAACAAGAAGTTGGTGAAAGTAAAATCTATGGATGGGATGGTGGTGAACAGATGTTGTCTATCAGGAAATTAAAATCAGATATACATCAACTCAGTTTTGTAGTTGGGAATAAAAAATTATGGGATGGAATTTTAGAAAAGGAACAAGTTAAGTCTAAATATTATGATAGTGGGGAAGTAAAGAGTCAGGAAACATATAAAAATGGTAAACCCAACGGATTATGGATTGATTGGTATGAAAATGGGGAGAAAAAAAGACAGGTAAATTTTAAAAATGGTGATTTAGATGGTTTAGTTACTGAATGGTACGAGAATGGTAAAAAAATGAAAGAAATCACTATAAAGAACGGAAAATTAGATGGGTTAGAAACAGAATGGTATAAAAATGGACAGAAAGAAAAAGAAGGGAATAGAACTGATGGGGAATTAGATGGATTGGTGACAATATGGTATGAGAATGGACATAAAGAAGAAGAAAAAACTTTTAAAAGTGGTAAAAAAGAAGGATTATTTACTTGGTGGTATAAAAATGGACAGAAGAAACAAGAAGGAATTATAAAGGATGAAAAAGATGAGGGATTATG